>Ga0207956_1000079_pt1 | contig 33386 bp, 25 predicted proteins | sample CryBogCBE25Jul07_FD_184580 | JGI IMG/M metagenome (GOLD analysis project Ga0207956, IMG submission 184580) | Freshwater microbial communities from Crystal Bog, Wisconsin, USA - CBE25Jul07 (SPAdes) (version 2) | ecosystem: Environmental > Aquatic > Freshwater > Lake | place: Crystal Bog...
TCAATAGCAGTGAGATTATGCACCTGATTCCAGCGGCCCATTTCGTGCAAAAAAAGGTCTAAATGTGCAATATTGGCATCGCTTAAATTGAGGCCCAGATCTTCAATGCCTAAGGAAAGCAAAGCTTCGCTCATGCAGTCTCTTGGGTACGACCCAAACCCTTTTTAAGATGCACCAATAACAACGAAAGTGCCGCTGGGGTAACGCCAGAAATTCTGCCCGCCCGTCCCAGTGTTGTGGGTTTATGCAGGTTGAGCTTTTGTTGAACCTCTTTTGATAAACCCAGAACTTGGGAGTAGTCCAAAGACTCAGGCAAGGGGAAGCTCTCGTTATGCTCCTGACGGGCAATTTCAACCGCCTGACGATCAATGTAGCCCTGGTATTTGACTGAAATCTCAACTTGGTCGCTGATTTGAGTTGCTAAGCCAAGGTCCTCATCAAGTACGCCTGGTGCCCACAAACCATTTCCAAGGGTAGTAATTGCCTCATAAGTAATTCCTGGGCGCCTCAAAAGCTCGGTCAAATTGCACTCATGAGACAAGTCTTGGCCCAACAACTCGGAAACCAAAGGCGCAGCCTCATGTTTTGGGCCAATCCAAATATCGTTCAAACGAGATGTTTCACGTGAAACAGCCTCTTGTTTTCTACAAAACACTTCCCAGCGATGGTTATCAACTAAACCAAGCTCGCGCCCAATGCCTGTTAAACGCATATCAGCATTGTCTTCGCGAAGGCTTAGACGATATTCGGCACGACTAGTAAACATACGATAGGGCTCCTGAACCCCCCTTGTAATGAGGTCGTCAACAAGGACGCCAATATAAGATTCACTGCGCTTTGGCAGCCACGGCTCTTTACCTTGAGCAGCTAATCCAGCATTAATGCCTGCCAACATACCCTGAGCGGCAGCCTCTTCATAGCCAGTTGTCCCATTAATTTGGCCAGCAAAATACAAACCGCCGATGGCCTTGGTCTCTAAACTGTGACGCAATTGGCGGGGATCAAAAAAGTCGTACTCGATGGCATAGCCTGGTCGCACAATTACTGCAGACTCCAAACCACGAATACTGCGCACAAAATCCCACTGCACATCAAAAGGCAGGCTGGTTGAAATGCCGTTAGGATAAAACTCATTGGTCGTTAGGCCCTCTGGCTCCAAAAAGATCTGATGACTGTTGCGGGAGGCAAAGCGATGAATTTTGTCTTCAATGGAGGGGCAGTAGCGTGGGCCAACCCCTTCAATAACACCGGTATACATCGGGGAGCGGTCAAGCCCGCCACGAATAATGTCGTGAGTCTTCTCGTTTGTATGAGAAATCCAGCAGGGAATCTGCTTTGGATGCTGCTCCGGACGCCCTAAATAAGAAAATACTGGGACAGGATCCAAGTCTCCTGGCTGCTCAAGCATGACGGAGAAATCAATTGTCCTGCCATCGATCCGGGGTGGGGTACCCGTCTTCAATCTTCCCTGCGGAAGTTTTAACTCTTTTAAGCGAGCAGACAGGGAGACGGCAGCCGGATCACCAGCACGTCCGCCAGCATAATTATTCAAACCAACGTGAATCTTGCCATCCAAAAAAGTTCCCGCCGTCAGAACCACTTTTTTGGCCATAAAGTGCAGGCCCATTTGGGTAACAACTCCCTGAACCTCGTCGCCCTGAACCAAAAGATCATCTACGGCGGCCTGAAAGAGGCTCAAATTAGCTTGATTTTCTAGGCGGCGGCGGATAGCCGCCTTATATAAAACACGATCGCCTTGAGCGCGGGTTGCACGGACTGCAGGCCCCTTGCTTGAATTAAGGATCCGGAACTGAATTCCGGCCTCGTCTGTAGCGGCAGCCATTGCACCGCCCATGGCATCAATCTCTTTGACTAGATGGCCTTTACCAATGCCGCCAATAGAGGGATTGCAGCTCATTGCGCCTAGATTTTCGATGCTGTGGGTGATTAATAGTGTGTCACAACCCATGCGCGCCGAGGCGAGGGCAGCCTCAGTCCCAGCATGACCGCCGCCCACAACAATGACATCGAAACTTTTGGAATAACGCATGATTTGCCTCAGATAGGGCGATGATCATAGCATTTTGTTTGTTTCACGTGAAACAAAAGATGAGAAATTCTTATAAAAACAAAATGTAGTTTTCTAAGTGATTGATTTAATTGATAAAATAAACATTCCAGGCTGACTTCACAATTAGTGCAGTTACTATAACCAAGAATGCCTTTCTAACAAAAGCGCTACCGTGCTTTATTGCTAAGCGACTACCAAATTGGCTCCCCGCAATATTGGCCAGCATCATAGCAAAACCCAGTGGCCAATTAATTTGCCCTAGACTTGCCAACATCAAAATTGCGGCTAAATTCGTAGCTACATTCACCAGCTTCGTTGCAGCAGAGGCATGCAAAAAGTCAAAGCTAAAGAAACGAACAAAACCGAACAACAAAAAACTTCCAGTACCAGGTCCAAAAAAGCCATCGTAAAACCCAATCGTCAAACCGAGAAGAACGCCTTTAATTTGTTGATAACCACTAGCTACTTTTGGTGCATGCGCTTCTCCCAGTTTTGGCTGAAACCAGGTATACAACAATAATAAGAGCAAGACCAACGGCAATGCCTTGCGCAAAGGGTCGGCTGGAAAATTACTGACTGCATTTGCGCCCATTAAAGAGCCAACAAAACCAGCAATCATTGCAGGGCCCACAATTGCCCAGGGTAATGACACGTGACGCAAATATCTGCGCGCAGCATTAAAGGTTCCGCCAATTGCAGAAACTTTATTAGTGGAAAGTAGGGTTGCTGGTGGCACTTCGGGATAAGCTGCAAAAAGCGCTGGCACCTGAATTAAGCCGCCACCGCCGGCAACAGCATCAACCAACCCCGCAAAAAAAGCCATCGCTAAAAGCAGTGGCCAGATGTAGATTGAAAATTCGATGAGATTCTCTTTTATTTAAATGAGTGCGGCGCTAAGGCCGCACTAAAAACTTAATAATAAAAGGAAAAAACAAAAAGCTCAGTTTTTGTTTTTGAAGTGGGAGGCAATTTCACCAACAACACCACGCCGAAATGCGAGAACACAAATTACAAAAATAAATCCAGTTGCAATCGTGCTCCATGAACCAATATTCGCGAGATAGTTTTGCAAACCAACAACGATGCCGGCGCCAACTACTGGACCAAGAATGGTTCCCATGCCGCCAAGTAAAGTCATCAATACAACTTCGCCAGACATATGCCAATGAACATCGGTCAATGTTGCCAGCTGGAATACCAAAGACTTCATTGATCCTGCTAGACCAGATAGAGCAGCAGAAATCACAAAAGACATGAGTTTGAAACGATCAACGTCATATCCCAAAGAAATGGCGCGCGGTTCGTTTTCACGAATCGCTTTTAAGACTTGACCAAAAGGAGAGTGAACAGCGCGCATGATCAACGCAAAACCAAATAAGAAAACGGCCAAGACGAAGTAATACATCGCAACATCATCTTTGAGATCAATCAGGCCAAATAACATTCCACGTGGTACACCCTGAATTCCATCTTCTCCCCCGGTATAGGGGAGTTGAACTGCCAAGAAATACACCATTTGAGAAAGGGCTAAAGTGACCATCGCAAAATAAATTCCCTGCCTGCGAATCGCCAAAGAGCCAATTAAAAAACCTAGCACACCGGAACCCACAACACCCAAGATAATTCCTAATTCGGGAGATAGGCCAGCCTCCTTACAAAAGTAAGCAGTGATATAGGCGGCGGTTCCAAAAAATGCCGCATGGCCAAACGAGAGCAGGCCTGTAAACCCAAGCAACAAGTTAAAGGCGCAAGCAAAGAGGGCAAAGCACAATACCTTCATTGCAAATACCAAGTAGATGAAATCTTGAAACGGTAACAGCAGCGCAATTAAAACTAAGATGCCATAAAGTAATTTTATTTTTGAACTCATGATTATTTTTCCCGTCCAAATAGTCCAGCAGGACGAAGCAACAAGACAATTGCCATGATCACAAAAATTACGACACCAGAAGCCTCTGGGTAAAAGACTTTAGTGAGGCCTTCAATGAGGCCCAAAGCCAAGCCAGTCAAGATGGCGCCCATGATTGAGCCCATGCCGCCAATAACAACTACTGCAAAAACTACGATGATGAGATTTGATCCCATCAGTGGATTTACTTGAAAAATTGGGGCAGCCAATACGCCAGCAAAACCAGCCAGGCCAACACCATAGGCATAAGCTAAAGAAATCATCAGAGGAACATTGATTCCAAAAGCCTGAAGTAATTTAGGGTTCTCTGTACCAGCGCGCAAGTATGCGCCCAACTTAGTTCTCTCAATAACGTACCAAGTTGAAAAGCAAACGGTTAACGAAATTGCGACAACCCATAAACGGTAGATTGGCAAAATAATTCCGATAGAGTCTAAAGGAATGGCGCCCTGGAGCATTTCTGGGGCTGGATAGCTCTCACCAGAAATACCGTACCAGTGACGAAACATGCCTTCTATGATTAATGCCAGACCAAAAGTTAATAGAAGGCCGTATAGATGGTCTAAGTGATAAAGCCTGCGCAACATCGTGCGCTCAAGAATTAATCCAAAACCAGCCAAGACCAACGGCACAATGATTAATGCAAACCAATAATTGATTGTGAGCCCTGGAAAGCCAAGCCATTGGCTAATCTGAGTCAATCCAATCCAAGCAATAAAAGCACCCATGGTGTATTGAGCACCATGAGCAAAATTAATGATGTTGAGAAGGCCAAAAATAATGGCCAATCCCAAACTCAATATGGCGTAAAACGAGCCATTAATAAGCCCCACCAAGAGCTGGGCTACCAGCCCTTGTGGGGTAATTCCGAGAAGTTCAAACATTCTGGATTTCTATTTACTTACTTGTTAACTAATTTGCACTTTGATTGTGAAAGCGGCAAAGTAGCTTCCGCCGCTGGGATCGTAGCGCGAACATAGTAGTAGTCCCATGGGCTCTTCGAATCAGAAGGCTTCTTCACTTCAAGCAAGTACATGTCATGCTCAAACTTGCCATCAGCGCGGATCTTGCCCTTGAAAAGGCCGTCATCAATATTGGTGGATTTCAAAACCTTCATCACGGCTTGCGTGTCATCTGTGCCAGCTTTTTGAACTGCATTTAAGTATGCAAGAACGGATGAGTAAACGCCGGCCTGAACCATAGTTGGCATGCGCTTGTGTTGCAAGATAAAGCGTTTAGAGAAGGCGCGTGTTTTGTCGTCTTTATCCCAGTAAAAGCCCTCTGTAAGGTACATGCCTTGTGCAGCAGGCAAACCTAAAGAATGCACATCGGAGATAAACATGAGCAAAGGAACGACGGTTTGTTTTTTATTGATACCAAACTCGGAAGCCTGCTTAACAGTATTGATGGTGTCTTGACCAGCATTGGCAAGCGCAACCACATCAGCACCGCTAGCTTGTGCCTTCAATAGATAAGAAGAAAAATCGCTATTTGGGAATGGGTGCTTACTGGTTCCCAAAACCTTACCGCCATTAGCAGTTACAACGGCTGTAGCGTCTTTTTCAAGGGCAGCGCCAAATGCATAGTCAGCTGTAATGAAGTACCAGTTCTTTTTGCCCTGCTTTACAACTGCCTTGCCTGTTCCGTTTGACAGCGCATAGGTGTCATAAGCCCAGTGAACGTTATTGGCGGTACATTTTTCGTTGGTAATGGGAAGTGAGCCGGCACCAGAAACCAAAGTGATTTTGTTCTTCTGTTCAGCAACTTCCATTACCGCTAAGGCAACGTTGGTAGAGACCAACTCAACAATGACATCTACGCCATCTTTGTCATACCATTCACGAGCCTTGTTTGCTGCAATATCTGCTTTATTCTGGTGGTCTGCGCTCACCAACTCAATTTTCTTTCCAATAACAGTACCGTCTTTGGAAAAATCGGCAATAGCCATCTTTGCGGCAATCACCGCACCAGGTCCAGCCAAATCTGAATACGTTGAGGATAAGTCAGTCAATACGCCAATCTTGACAACATCTCCACTCACCTTTGATCCTGCTTGCGCAAAAACTGGGTTTGACGCGAACATCGTTGCGGCAACCAGTGATGCGGTTATTTGCTTTAACTTCATTCTTATCTCCTAAAGAAAACCACTAAACACCTAGATACTCATTTAATAAGGCTGCTTTTTCTGCAAGCTCACTTTGTTGCACCACTTCAACAACATTTCCATGTTCGACTACATAATGCCGATCCGCCAAAGGTGCAGCGAAACGGAAGTTCTGTTCTACCAAAACAATGGTGAAGCCCTTGTTGCGCAAACTGGTCACAACCTCACCCAGTTTTTGCACAATCACTGGTGCCAGACCTTCGGTAATCTCATCTAATAACAGTAGTTTTGCGCCCGTTCTCAGAATTCGAGCAATCGCCAACATTTGTTGCTCGCCCCCGGACAACCGGGTTCCAGGGCTGTGACGTCTTTCATATAAATTTGGGAACATCTCATAGATCTCATCCAAACCCATGCCGCCAGGAGCGATTTCTGGGAGCAACAATAAATTCTCTTCTGTGCTTAGGCTCGCAAAAATGCCGCGCTCTTCTGGACAAAAGCCCACCCCCAGGCGGGCAATTTTGTAGGTTGGTGTTGAAATGGTTTCGGTTCCATAGATTTGTACAGAACCAGTTCTTTTGCTAGTTAAACCCAGAATTGTTTTTAAGATCGTGCTTCGGCCTGCGCCGTTTCTACCCAAAAGCGTAACCACTTCGCCATCCCGAACGGCAAAATTCACCCCATGCAAAATGTGTGACTCGCCGTACCAAGACTCTAAATTCTTAACCTCGAGGGCCATGGTCATAATGCATCTCCCCCATGACTACCCATGTAGGCCTCTACAACCAGTGGGTTGTTTGAAACCTCATGATAGTTACCCTCTGCCAAGACCGATCCGCGTTGAAGGACGGTAATACGATCAGCAATAGATGAAACTACCTTCATATTGTGCTCAACCATCAAAATAGTGCGTCCCTTAGCGACTCGATCAATGAGCTCAGTAACGCGCTCGACATCCTCATGACCCATGCCCTGTGTTGGCTCATCAAGCAGCATTAACTCCGGCTCCATTGCCAAGGTGGTTGCTATTTCAAGTGCTCTTTTGCGTCCATAAGCCAGGTTAAGGGTTTCTTCGTCCGCAAAACCCTCTAGGCCGACCTCATGCAAAAGCTCTAAAGCGCGCTCGTTCAAAACATTTAACGAGTTGCCGGACCTCCAAAAATGGAGCTCTGTGCCCAGACCTCGCTGCAGTGCAACACGAACATTTTCCAAAACCGTCAAATGTGGAAAAACCGCAGAAATTTGAAAGGATCGAATGACACCACGCCTCGCAATTTGAGCTGGGGCCTCATTGGTGATATCCAAACCATTAAATAAAATTTGGCCGCTACTGGGCTCTAAAAATTTTGTGAGCAAATTGAAGCAGGTGGTTTTGCCAGCACCATTTGGGCCAATTAAGGCATGAATGGTTCCTCTGGTCACATCAAGATTGACGTCAGTTACTGCCGAGAACCCTTTAAAGGATTTTCCGAGTCCAATTGTTTTTAAGATTGTTTCTTGCAAGCTTATACCCTCTACCCCCAACCGGGGCAAGACATTGAGAATAACCTAAGATGGTATTGGTTTATATAGCAATAACCCTAAATTTGGCAGTCTTACAACTTAAGAACTTTGAGTGTGTTCAAGATATTTTTGAATGGCTGTCCTTGCCGACACACCCAGGACGTCCAGCGGTATTCGTTGCGATCCCTGAACAATCATCAAAGCATAAGGTTTCGCGAGCTCAGAGGCTTCTGAGCACAAACGCAACTCATCTCCTTCTGCGGGTGATTGGCTGCGCCAATAATTAATTGCCGCCTCAAGCTCTTGAATTGTGATGTACAGCACAGGAATATTTTGGTTTGTTAATCGTCAAGCGCAAGCATAGTGCCGCGGCACTTTTTTGAACCACAACGACACTCATAATCTTTTTTCATCTGCTTGGTGATTTTTCCCTCAATGTCTAGCGAGTAGTCATAAAACAGTTCTTCACCAACCTTAAGATTGCGTTTTGCATAAATAAAAACGCGGGGCTTGCCATTGTATGTGGCTTCGCGCGTTTCGCATATGGGCTTGCAGGAGTGGTTTATCCAGCGCGCAGCATTGCCGCCGTACTTGGCATCAATCACGCGCCCATCATCCAGAGAGAAATAAAAAGTATGGTTTGGATCTTTTGGATCGTGTGGGTGGCGCTTCAGGGCAAGCTTCCAGCTAATGCGCTCGCCCTTGTACTCAATAATTGCTTGGCCTTTTTTGATTGGCTTGGCAACAAACACCCCCTTACCATGAATGGGTGAGTTTTTAACAACAATAGCGGAACGGTCTACCTTGGGGGGCTTTAATTTTTTGGATGCCATATTAAACGTCTAGGTTACGAGCAATCAGTGCGTTCTTTTCAATAAATGCGCGGCGCGGCTCAACCTCATCACCCATTAGTGTGGTGAAAACCTGATCGGCAGCAATGGCATCTTCAATTTTTACCTGGAGCAGGGTGCGTGAACTTGCATCCATTGTGGTTTCCCACAGTTGAGATGGATTCATCTCACCAAGACCCTTGTAGCGCTGACGACTTAGTACGCGCTCTGCCTCTGACAGGAGCCATGAGAACGCGCCCCTAAAGTCATGAATGGTTTGCTCTTTTTGATTTTTGTCTGGATCGCCGCGTCGCACCTTTGTTCCCGGTAAAACTTTGCCCGATAAAACAGCCGCAGCGTTCGCAAGACTCTGGTAATCATCGCCATGGACAAAATCAGAGTTAATGGTTGATAGCTTGAGGTTGCCATGAATCCGGCGCGACAACAATAAACGGAAGCGCTCTGTGCGATCTTCTTTTTGAACAATAATTTCCGGCGGTACGGCAAGCGGATTTAATGAATCTGCTAGCGCCTTTCTTAGTCTATCGGCTGACTCATTAGCTGATTTTTCTGTATCCAAATTCAATTGTGTGCCGGATGCAATTGCACGAATAGCATCTTCATCAATAGTGCGCGATAAACGATCGACAATAGATTGAATCACTTGATAGTGCTTTGCGAGTTCATTTAAAGCTTCACCCTCGATCACCTCCCCAGATGGAATTTGCAAAGAGGCGGTTTCGAGCGCAATCTTGAGCAACAACTGATTGAGTTCTGTGTCGTCCTTAATATATTGCTCACTCTTGCCAAACTTCACCTTGTAAAGTGGTGGTTGCGCAATGTAAATGTGGCCGCGCTCAATTAGCTCTGGCATCTGTCTATAGAAGAAGGTTAGCAAGAGCGTGCGAATATGGCTTCCATCAACGTCCGCGTCCGTCATGATGATGATGCGGTGATAACGAAGCTTGTCAGCTTTGTACTCTTCAATACCGATGCCCGTTCCCAAAACGGTGATGAGAGTCACCACCTCTTGGCTGGCTAACATTTTGTCAAAGCGCGCTTTTTCAACGTTGAGAATTTTTCCTTTTAATGGAAGAATTGCCTGGAAGCGACGATCGCGCCCCTGCTTTGCAGAGCCGCCGGCGGAGTCGCCCTCAACAATAAATAATTCGGATTTGGCGGGATCTTTTTCTTGGCAGTCCGCTAACTTTCCAGGGAGCCCCAAACCATCAAGAGCGCCCTTGCGTCTTGTCATATCACGAGCTTTACGAGCAGCCTCACGAGCACGAGCGGCATCTACGATTTTCCCGCAAAGGATTTTTGCGTCTGCTGGACGCTCCTGCAGATAAGCGGTTAGGGCCTCAGCAACAATTTCTTCTACAGGCCCACGAACCTCACTAGAAACCAATTTGTCTTTGGTTTGGCTAGAAAATTTTGGTTCTGGAACCTTTACCGATAAGACACATGCCAAACCTTCACGCATATCATCGCCAGAAATTTCTACCTTAGCCTTTTTGGCAACTTCATTTTCATCAATGTACTTATTGATTACGCGTGTCATTGCAGCACGCAGGCCGGTCAGATGGGTTCCACCGTCACGTTGAGGAATGTTGTTAGTAAAACAAAGAACCTGCTCACTAAAGCTGTCGTTCCACTGCATGGAAACTTCTGCGGTAATTTGACCACCTAAGTCTGATGGGCGAACCCCTTCTGCGTAAAAAATATTGGGATGTAAAACATTTTTAGTTTGGTTGATGTATTCAACAAAACCCTTAACGCCGCCCGAGAATGCAAAATCTTCTTCCTGACCAGTACGTTGGTCAATCAGTTTGATGTGTACACCATTATTTAAAAACGAAAGTTCACGAATCCTCTTGACGAGAATTTCATAATGGAACTCAACGTTTCCAAAGATTTCTTCATCAGCTAAAAAGTGAACTTCGGTACCAGAAAGCTCGGTATCACCAATAACAGTAATTGGAGAAGTGGCAACGCCATTTTCTTCTTGAATATTGCGGTTTTGGATAACGCCGCGAGCAAACTCCATGTAGTGGGTTTTGCCATCACGACGAATGGTAAGTTTTAACCATTTAGAAAGAGCGTTTACACAGCTAACACCCACACCATGTAAACCACCCGAAACTTTATAACTGTTTTGGTCAAACTTGCCGCCAGCGTGCAGCTCGGTCATCACAATTTCAGCCGCACTTCTCTTTGGCTCGTGCTTGTCATCATACTTAATGCCGGTTGGGACGCCACGACCATTATCAACAACTGAAATGGAGTTGTCTGTTTGAATGACAACTGTAATTTCAGAGCAGTACCCTGCTAAGGCTTCATCGATAGAGTTATCTAAAACCTCAAACACCAGGTGATGAAGACCAGTGCCATCAGAGGTATCTCCGATGTACATGCCGGGGCGTTTACGAACAGCTTCAAGACCCTCTAATATTTGAATCGATGCGGCACCATATTGCTCTACTACTTTTTTTTCTTCAGTCATTTTTTTCTATATCAAATGCGCATTGGCATTACAACGTACTTAAAGCTTTCTGATCCAGGTAGAGTGATTACGGCGCTACTGTTTGCGTCACCCAAACTAATTTGTATTTTTTCGTTCTTTAGGTTGGCCAATACATCCAATAAATAACTGACGTTAAACCCAATCTCAACAGCGTCACCACCATATTCAGTTTCAATCTCTTCTTGCGCTTCTTCTTGTTCAGCGTTTGTTGATTGAACAGTGATTCGGTTGGGCGACAAAGAGAATCGAACCCCTTTAAATTTATCTGTAGTCAAAATTGCAGCTCGCTGAAGTGCTGCTTGCAATACATCGCGACCAACAGTGAGAGAATTCTTATGTCCTTTTGGAATAACTCTTTGGAAGTCGGGGAACTTACCTTCTACTAATTTTGAAATTAACTCAATGTCGCCAAAAGTAAACTTGACTTGATTGGCGCTGACACTAATCTCAAGCGGCTCATCGGAGTCTTCCAATAAATGTTGGCACTCAAGAATAGTTTTGCGCGGAATAATAATTTCTTGTCGTTGACCAGATCCTGATGGCGCCTCTGCAAGGTCAACCTGAGAAAGCGCTAGCCTATGACCATCTGTTGCAACTGCAACAACCTCTTTACCCTCAACCACCAACAACATCCCATTTAAGTAATAGCGGATGTCTTGTTGAGCCATGGAAAAATGAACTTGGCTAATGAGTTGACGAAAGCTTTTTTGCGACATCTTCCAGTTGGCAGTCACCTCTCCAACACTTTGCATCACTGGAAACTCTGTTGCCGAAAGCGTCTGAAGAGAGAAGCGGCTTTTACCACTTTGAACCACCATGCGATTGTCTTTTAGGTTTAATGAAACCGGACCCTCTGGTAAGGCTCTCAAAATATCCAACAACTTTCTTGCTGCAACTGTCGTGGTGACATCCTCAGCACCAACACCAAAATTCGCATTGGTAGTAATTTGGATCTCTATATCCGTAGAAACAAAAGAAATCTTCTCACCATTTTTCTTAAACAAAAGATTGGCCAAAATTGGGAGTGTGTGTCTACGCTCAACAATCCCACTAACCACCTGAAGTGGTTTCAATAAACTATCGCGCGAGGTGTTAACTAGTTGCATTGCTTTTAAATCCTTGTATATATCTTAGTAGTAATAGTAATAAGGCTTTGTTTTTCCGTGGATAACTCAAAAACCTTAAACAAAACAACACATTAAACGCTTTAAAACCTGTGGAAAACTTCTGTATAAAGACTGCATAAAAACTGAATAACTTTATCTCAACACCCTATTTTTGCACGAAGCACAGACTTTCCACAATTTATCCACACCCAGTCCCCAAACTTATCCCGTGGGTTACCCACAAACTTATCCACAACCAAAAATTAAGCCTTTAACGTTTGCTCTATAACGTGAATTTCGTGGTTGAGTTGGCTATCGTGTGCACGCTCATCAGCGATTTTTCTAACCGCATGCAAAACAGTGGTGTGGTCGCGACCACCAAACAATTCCCCAATCTCTGGCAAGCTTTTTTGAGTCAACTCTTTGGCCATAAACATTGCAATTTGGCGTGGTCGGGCGATATTTGCTGGGCGTTTTTTGGAGTACATGTCGGCAACCTTGATGCTGTAAAAATCAGCCACCGCTTTTTGAATATTTTCAACCGAAATCTGACGATTTTGGATTGAAAGCAGGTCTTTTAAGGCTGTTCTGGCAACCTCGATGGTGACCTCGCGACCGTGAAAGCGAACAAAAGCCAAAATCTTGCGCAATGCTCCCTCTAGTTCACGAACATTAGAGCGTAGGTGTTTGGCCACAAAAAACGCGACATCCTCACTCATAGGAATACCCTCGTTGGCCGCCTTTTTCATCAAAATGGCAACGCGCATTTCTAATTCTGGGGGCTCGATTGCAACCGTTAACCCAGAGTCAAACCGAGAGATGAGGCGATCATCTATTCCTGCCATTTCCTTGGGATAGGTATCGCTCGTAATGATGACTTGTGATTTATTGCTTAATAGGGCCTCGAACGCATAAAAGAACTCTTCCTGCGTCCTAGATTTGCCGCTAAAGAACTGAATATCGTCGATTAACAAAAGGTCTAGTGAGTGGTAGTACCGCTTAAAGCGGTCAAAAGCCTTTTGTTGGTATGCTCTCACCACATCCGAAACATACTGCTCGGCATGGATGTATCGAATTCGTGCGTTAGGCTTTTCTTTTAGTAGGTGGTTGCCAATCGCGTGGATTAAGTGAGTCTTCCCTAGCCCAACACCCCCATATAAGAACATTGGGTTGTATGAGGTTCCGGGGTTGTGTGCAACCTGTATGGAGGCTGCCCTAGCAAGCTGATTTGCTTTGCCGGTAACAAAAGTCTCAAAGGTTAGGTTGGGGTTCAGTTTGGAGTGATCCTCAATCTCAAAAGATTGCTCTTCCACGGAAACGCTGGGCTCCAACTCCCTTGTTGTCTTTGCCTCAACAAGCTCAACATCCCGGCTTGTTTGGGCGGGGGCCGCTGGGGGTGTAGGGACCTCTAAGGCAAGCACAAAACTAACATTTGTTTGTTCGCCAAAATATTGCGAAGCAAGCTCCTGGAAGCGGTCTGCAAAAGTTTTTTTGATCCAATCGAGCTTAAATCTGTTTGGTGCGCCAACAGTTAGTGTGCGCTCACTCTCGTCAAAAGACACAAGCGTTAGGGGTTGTATCCAGGTTTTAAATTGCTGGGGTGACAGCTCGCGGGATAGGGCGCCAAATGCGCTGTCCCAAAAACCCAAGGGGCTGATTGAATTCAAGGCGGGGGGATTTTGTAAGTTGCTCATATTTTTGGAGGATCCATTGTAGCCACCTGACAAAGTTATCCACAAGGTAAAAAATCGTGGAAAAGCTGTGGATAACTTGTGAATAAGAGCAAAAAACTTATTTTAATTAAGGGGTTAATAAAAAAAGACCAAAAATTAAAGAAAAACACCTACATATTTAGTCAGATAGATTGACCTTTTGCTTCGCAACAAGGAAAATACTCGGTTTCCTCGGGGATCTATCATGAAAAGAACATATCAACCATCAGTAACACGCCGTAAACGCACCCACGGTTTTCGTATCCGTATGAAAACAAAAAGTGGACGCGCAGTTTTAAATGCTCGTCGCGCAAAAGGTCGCAAGCGTTTGGCCGTTTAATCTAGCCATTGAATAGCGCAAGGATTTCTGAATTACTTAAAACGCGCCCCAAAACAAACGCGTCTTGGGGTTTGTATTCTGTTGTCGCTCCAAAAGGTGTAAAGCCTGACCTAGGTATTGCGGTGGCTAAAAAATTGGTCAAACGCGCGGTTGATCGGAATCGCCTTAAGCGAATGATTCGTGAATTGGTTTGGACCGCACAAGCAGGATCACTCAATAACGACGTTGTTATCAAACTGAAAAATCCAATTGGTCGCCAAACTCGGGGTAGGCTCAGAAAAAAAGAGAAAGACCTCCTTCGCTCCCAAGTAACGGAGCTCATTTAAGGTGCAAGTTTTAAACAAGGTGGCAGTGAAGTTGGTGAGGTCATACCAACTAGTCTTGAGCCCTTATGTTGGAATGCACTGTAAGTACGTTCCTAGCTGCTCGCAATATGCCTGTGATTGCTTTAATCATTATGGATTTCTCAAGAGTCTTGGCTTAACGGTGTGGCGCATTTTGCGTTGCAACCCCTGGTCACACGGCGGTTATGATCCTGCGGTAAAACAAACATCTCATTAATTTAAGTGAATGAAAATGGACTTTAAAAAAACGATTCTTTGGGCTGTGTTTTCACTATCAGGTCTCATGCTGTACAACAATTGGCAGGTGCACGAGGGCAAACCATCTATGTTTGGTGGCGCTCCAGTGGTTACGCCAGGTACTTCAGATAAGACGGCCACAGGAGCCAGGGTAGATGTGCCAACACAAATTACTGGTGTTGCTACAGGCACCACAACACCAACCACAAATATCGGCTCCATCGAGAGCGCAGAAAAGTTTGTATTACAAAACGATGTGCTCGTTTTAGAAATTAGCTCTAACGGGGCCAATGTTGTTGATGCAAAACTCCTAAAAGCGCTAACAGCAGAACAAAAACCGGTTGAGCTTTTCCAATACACCCCAGCACACAAATATTTTGCAAGATCCGGCCTAATCACACTAAACAACAGTGATTTGCCCAACCATACGAGCATTTTTAAGTTAGTTCAGTCTGGTAAAGATGGGTCTGGTAGACCATTCATAGTTCTTGCAAGTGAGCGCAGCGGTGTGAGGTTAGAAAAAACATTCATTCTGAACCCCGGTAGCTATGTGGTTGAGGTTGGTCATCGCGTTACACAAAGCACTGCAAATACGAATCCGATTGTGCTTTATACCGAGATCGTTCGTGATGGTATGCAAGAGCAAAAAATTGGGCCCTTCGGCGGCGCCTTCTCTGCTAGCACCTTTACTGGCCCAGCTGCATACACAGATAAAGAAAAATTCAATAAGCTGGAATTCACGGCGATTGATAAAAACAAAATTACTATTCCAACCCAAGTAGCCGCTGGCGAGCCAGCATGGATTGCAATGGTTCAGCATTACTTTGCAAGCGCTTGGATTCCTGGCGATAAATTTGCGCGCGACATTTACGCAGGAAGAATTGATAACGGCTTGTATCGAATCGGTATGCAAACCCCATTGGGCGTGGTTGCCCCAGGTTCCGTTGTGGTTGAAAAGGCGAGACTTTTCGTTGGACCACAAGAAGAAAAGGTTTTAGAAACCATTGCTCCAGGCTTTGAGCTTTTAAAAGACTATGGCTACCTAACGATCATCGCCAAACCAATTTTTTGGTTGCTAGAAAAGATTCATGGCTATGTTGGGAATTGGGGTTGGTCCATTATTTTGCTAACCATTTTGATCAAACTGGCCTTCTTCCCTTTGTCTGCCGCTAGCTATAAATCAATGGCGCGTATGAAAGAAGTGCAACCCCGTTTAATGGTCATGAAAGAACAATTTAAAGGCGACCCACAAAAACTCAATCAAGCAATGATGGAGATGTATCGTAAAGAAAAGATCAATCCACTAGGAGGATGCTTGCCGGTTGTGATTCAGATCCCAGTGTTTATTTCTTTATATTGGGTTCTGCTGTCTTCGGTTGAAATGCGTGGTGCACCATGGGTTTTGTGGATCCATGATTTGTCAGTGCCCGACCCTTATTACATTCTGCCGGTAATTATGGCGGTTTCAATGTTTGTGCAAACCAAGTTGAATCCGACGCCACCCGACCCAATTCAGGCAAAAGTAATGATGTACATGCCGATTGTGTTTTCAGTCATGTTCTTTTTCTTCCCCGCCGGTTTAGTGTTGTATTGGGTGGTAAACAACTTGTTGTCTATTGCACAACAGTGGCAGATCAATAAAATTTTTGGCAAGAAGGCTGCCAAATAAGAGCTTGTATTAATAAGCTTTAATGGAAATCACACAGCAATGATGACTCGCAAGTTGCCCATCATTGCTGTGGCAACCGCCCCAGGCAAGGCCGGTGTTGGCGTAGTTCGCATTAGCGGACAAAATTTAAAGCCCATTATTAAAGCCCTTTTTCAAAGGGACCTTGTCCCGCGACAAGCTACCTTATTGAGTTTGCGTGATGTGGGCGGACAACTGATCGATCAATTGGTCGCAATCTCCTTTGTTGCCCCAGCCTCTTTTACTGGCGAGGATGTTTTAGAGTTGCAGTGTCATGGCGGCCCTCATTTGCTTGAGTTGGTCATGAGGCGATGTCTAGAGTTGGGCAAAGAAGATGGCTTGGTCATTGCCGAGCCTGGCGAATTTACCTTACGAGCCTATCTCAACAACAAAGTGGACTTAGCGCAGGCCGAAGCAATTGCAGACTTAATTGATGCACAAAGCGAGGCGGCGGTTCGTGGGGCTGCGAGATCACTACAGGGCGCTTTTTCAAATGACATTAATGACCTTGTTGAAGAAATTACTCAACTCAGAATTTTGGTTGAATCCACTTTAGATTTTCCCGAAGAAGAAATTGAGTTTTTAGAAAATGCTCAAGCACGTGAGCGACTTTTAGCGGTAAAGGCAAAGCTTCAGGCCTTACGTGACGGCGCCAAGCAGGGCAAAATTTTGCGCGATGGAATACACCTAGTTTTGGCTGGCGCACCCAATGTTGGCAAAAGCTCTCTGTTAAATAGATTGGCTGGCGAAGAAGTGGCCATTGTTACCCCGATAGCAGGCACCACTCGTGATCGAGTAAAGGAAAGCATTCAAATTGAAGGCGTCCCAATGCACATCATTGATACGGCTGGTCTTAGGGATACCTCTGATGAAGTAGAGGTCAAGGGGATTGAGCGAACCTGGGAGGCTATTCGCTTAGCTGATTTGGTTGTTTTCTTAACTGCGCCCAATGCCGATAAAGAGTCTGATGAGTTAAGGGGGCAGATTTTGGAGGCCATACCAGTAAAGTGCCCCGTTTTAGAGCTAGTTAATAAAGCCGATTTGTTCGATAAAGACTTTGTAGCCAATAAACCCGACTCACTGCTGATTTCGGCCAAAACGGGGCAGGGAATAGAGGCGCTTAAACAGAAAATTCTTGAAACAGTCGGCTGGAATGGCCCCCAAGAGGGCGCTATTGTGGCCCGTAGGCGCCACTTAGATTGCCTAGAGCGAGCAGCAGAGCATATTGAAAGATCGGAACAGTTCGCAGCAAATGGCAACAATTCACTTGAATTATTCGCAGAAGAGCTATTTTTAGCACAAAATCACCTTGGTCAAATCACTGGCAAGCTGCTCCCAGACGACCTTTTGGGCAAGATTTTTAGCCAGTTTTGCATAGGCAAATAAAGGGGCCTTCCCAGCACCAGGTCAATACGCCAAATATGACCAAAATGTTAAAATCATTGGATTAAAAAATTCAATTTTCATAGGGAAACATATGACTTCAACTGCTAGCGGCCAGATCAATGTAAATGCGCCAGCTTATGTAAAAAACAAGCGTTTGATTGAGTGGGTTGCAGAAGTTGCCACCCTCACCAAGCCAGATGCCATTCGTTGGTGCGATGGATCGCAAGCCGAGTACGACGAACTTTGCGAGCTGCTTGTAAGCGCAGGCGTTTTCAAGCGCCTTAACCCGGCAAAACGCAAAAACTCATTCTTGGCGCTTTCTGATCCAGAGGATGTGGCCCGTGTTGAAGACCGTACATTTATTTGCTCAGCCAAAAAAGAAGATGCCGGCCCAACCAATAACTGGGTTGAGCCAAGCGAAATGCGCGCAACTTTAAATCCGCTTTTTGATGGCTGCATGCGCGGCAGAACAATGTATGTGGTGCCATTCTCAATGGGCCCGATCGGCTCACCTATTGCACACATTGGCGTGGAGCTATCTGATAGCCCTTATGTTGCTATCAATATGCGCCTAATGACCCGCATGGGTAAGGCAGTAATTGATCAGCTTGGCGCTGAGGGCGAATTTGTTCCTTGTATTCACACTGTTGGCAAGCCATTGGCTGCTGGTGAAAAAGATGTTGCATGGCCAAACAATAAAACCAAGTACATCGTGCATTACCCAGAGACACGCGAGATTTGGTCTTTCGGTTCTGGTTATGGCGGCAATGCATTGCTAGGTAAAAAATGCTTTGCTTTGCGTATTGCATCGAATATGGGTCGCGATCAAGGTTGGCTGGCAGAGCATATGCTGATCCTTGGCGTGACATCACCAGAAGGCAAGAAATATCACATTGCTGCAGCATTCCCATCCGCATGCGGCAAAACCAATTTTTCTATGATGATTCCACCAAAAGGTTTCGAGGGCTGGAAAGTCACAACAATTGGCGATGACATTGCATGGATCAAGCCACGCAAAGATCCTGTTACCGGCAAGACTCGTTTGTTTGCGATCAACCCAGAATCTGGTTACTTCGGCGTGGCCCCAGGCACAAACCGTCAAACCAATCAAAACTGTATTGACTCACTGAATCAAGATGTCATCTTTACAAACGTTGGCTTAACCGATGACGGTGATGTTTGGTGGGAAGGTTTGACTGAAACCCCGCCAGCACATTTGATCGACTGGCAAGGTAAAGATTGGACTCCGGCAGATGGTGCCGCAGGTCGCAAGGCTGCTCATCCAAACTCACGCTTCACGGTTGCTGCAACCAACAACCCAGCCGTTGATCCTAAGTGGGATGATCCAGAGGGTGTTCCAATCGACGCATTCTTGTTTGGCGGTCGCCGCTCGAACACCGTTCCTTTGGTTAGCGAAGCACGTGATTGGGTAGAGGGCGTTTACATGGCCGCTACTTTGGGCTCTGAAACTACCGCAGCTATTACCGGTCAAATCGGGGTGGTGCGTCGTGATCCGTTTGCGATGATTGCGTTTGCTGGTTACAACATGAGCGATTACTTCCAGCACTGGCTCAACATTGGTAAGAAACTTGAAGCTGAGGGCGCCGTATTGCCAAAGATTTATTGTGTGAACTGGTTCCGCAAAGATGAGAATGGTAAGTTTGTATGGCCTGGTTTTGGCGAAAACATGCGCGTTCTATCTTGGATCTTGGATCGCGCTGAAGGCAAAGCAAGTGGAAAAGAAACTCCGTTTGGTATTTGCCCAGAGCACACCGATATGAATTGGGGTGGTTTGGACTATTCCGCTGAAAAGTTTGCTAAGGCAATTCATGTTGCCGTTGATGACTGGAAAAACGAGTTGAAATTGCACACTGAATTGTTTGAGCACTTAGGCGAGCGTTTGCCGAAAGAGTTGAAAGAGACTCGTGCCAAGATTGAGCAGCGCTTAAACGCTTAAGCTAAAAGCCGTTAGCAATATTCAACGCTTCAACTAGATTTAATTAATGACCAAACCCCAACACCATGACATCGTGGTGATTGGGGCAGGCATTTGTGGCGCAACCATTGCCAATGAGTTGCTTGAACGCGGCAAATCCGTCTGCGTTATTGATGCAGCAAGTTCACCAGCTAGCGCTTGTTCAAGTCATGCATATGCTATTGCGCATCCGCATATTGGCAAAGGTTCTCCACGTTTATTGCGCCTTACTCGCTTAGCATTTCTATTGGCCGAAGCCAGGTGGAGTAAGGCTTGGCAAGCGCATGGTATTTTTCAGCCCACTAAAAAAGATCGCGAATTTAATCGAGCAGAAGTTTCTGCACATCTGCGCGCCCTTCATTTAACGGAAGATATTGCGCTGCCGCTCGATGTCATTGAAGCTGAAAAAATCTGTGGCATTCAACAAAGCGGTGTATGGATTTCTCGAGGCGCTTGTTTAAATTTGTCAGAAGCAAGCAAGCAATTGCTCAAAGAGCATGAGCGTCTGACGTGTATTTGGAATACACAAGTTGCTAGGCTTGAAGAGCGGAATGGGGTTTGGTGTTTGTTTGATCAGCAGGGTCTGGCATTTGTTGCTGCCAAGAAAGTAGTCATCGCTGCCGCAATGGATAGCAAGCCCTTAATCAACAGCATTGGAGTGCGTTTGCCATTAAAGCCAGTACGCGGGCAGTTGAGTATTTTTTCTATCAAGCCTGGTGATGTCTGGATTGAAAAATTACCTAAGGTCGGTATTTCGGGTGATGGCTATTGTTTGCCAGCGGAGCAGCTTGAGGACGGAAGTTTTCGGTGGATTGTGGGCTCTACTTTTGATGAGGGTGAGGAAGATTTGTCCCCGAGACTTGCTAGTGATGACTTTAATCGTGAGCAAGCTAAAAACTTGGTGCACTACCCAAGCGGTGATGTAAATAGTCTCATCAAAAGCGGAGAGTTTATTGGCGTACGCTGTGTTGCTGGCGACCGTCTTCCTATTATTGGCGCGTTGACTCAGCACCCCGGGATTTTCTTGGCTACCGCTTTAGGATCAAGGGGAATATTGTGGTCGGCTCTAGCAGCCAAGCTCATTACAGCTCAACTGCTAGAGGATGATTTTGCTTTGCTTGCGCGCTTGGGTTTTGCAACAGACTTGGTTGCGGCACTTGCGCCAGCACGCTTTTTAGCAGGCGCCTTAGCTGCGCCGGGCGCTTTAGCTTCAAATTCAAAACCAATTTTTCCATCAGCGCCCAGAGCCAGGTAGGCCTTAAAGCCACGCCCAGTGCGGTTTGATTTGAAGTTGGTCATGAGGTCGGTTTTACCCTCTTTTAACAACTTCTGAATTTGCTCGCTTGAAACTTCTTGTTGTAAAACGACCTTACCAGTTTTGAAGTCACACGATTTACTTGGACCAGTATTGTTTTCGCATACATAGCGCATGCCATCTTCGTAAACAGCACCAGAGCATTTTGGACAAACACCAAGAGCTTGACGACCCGTGAAATCAACCGCTTCAGTTTCATCATCTTGAGTGTTACCAAAATCAAACTCCAACTTGAAGCCTGCATTTGGATAGTCTTTGTCGTCTTCTGGAATTTCAGATAGCTTGATGATTGCTGCAAATGGGCGACCCATTTTGCTGCGGAATCCTTGTAGAGGCCCAAGCGTTTTTTCGCGCAATAATTCTTCTACTTCGGGATATTCAAAAGCGCGACCACCCGGCGTTTTACTGATCGTAAAACCACATTTTTCACATGCAAAACGACGATAGTTTTCTTTTACAGGGCCCTTACAGTGCGGGCACGGCGTGGTCATCGTGGCATAGTCACCTGGGATGGTATCGCTGTCATATTCTTTGGCGCGTTTCACAATACGCTGCGTCATTTGAGCAATTTCTTGCATGAAGGTATCGCGATTCATCTTGCCTTGCTCAATGAGCGATAACTTGTTTTCCCAGCTACCAGTTAAGTCGGGGCGCGTTAATTCTTCAACATCTAGGCCGCGCAATAAAGTCATTAATTGGAATGCTTTTGCGGTTGGAATCAGTTCACGCGCTTCACGCACAATATATTTTTCAGCCAATAAGCCTTCTATGATGGCTGCTCGGGTTGCCGGTGTTCCAAGCCCCTTCTCCGCCATCGCCTCACGCATTTCGTCGTCGTCAACCCATTTACCAGCGCTCTCCATGGCGGAGAGCAAAGTTGCTTCCGTGTAGCGTGCAGGTGGTTTGGTTTTAAGTGGAACAGCAACAACCGACTCTGTTTGAACGGTTTCACCTTCTTGCACTGGCACTAATTCATCATCAGCTTGATTGGATTTGCCGTATACGGTTAGCCAGCCGGGGTTTACAAGAACACGGCCTTCAGTTTTGAAGTGATGACCGGAGGCTTCAGTAATGCGTGTGGTGACCCGGAATTCGGCTGCGGGATAAAAAACCGCCAAAAAGCGACGCACAACGAGGTCATATAACTTTGCCTCTGGCTCACTCAAAGTCTTAGGCGTTTCTAAGGTTGGAATAATCGCAAAGTGGTCTGAAATCTTAGAGTTATCGAAAATGCGTTTATTTGGTTTAATCCAACCATAACCTGCTTTTGCTTTCGGATCCTTTGGGTCGCCTTGCAAAATTTGTTTTGCAAACGGACGATATTCCTGCGAGTGCTCTGCAAGATTCTCCATCGTCTGTTTAACGGTATCTAAATAATCTTCAGGCAATGCTTTTGCATCTGTACGAGGATATGTCAATACTTTATGGCGCTCGTAAAGTGCTTGCGCAAGCCCCAAAGTATTCTTTGCAGAAAAGCCAAAGCGTGCATTTGCTTCACGCTGCAAGCTAGTCAAATCAAAAAGCTGTGGAGCAAGTTGAGTGGCTGGTTTTGCTTCCTCACTAACGGTTGCCTTTTTTCCGCGACAGGCCGCAACAATGCTTTGTGCCGCAGCCTCACTCCAGAGGCGATTTTCACGAGCATCTGGCTCGGTAACATCCTTCTTAAATTTCGGCTCAAACCAACGCCCCTCATACACTCCAGCAGCAGCGATAAATTCTGCCTTTACTTCCCAGTAGTCTTTTGAAACAAATTTACGGATAAGCTCTTCACGTTCAACAACAATCGAGAGAGTTGGCGTTTGAACGCGCCCCACGGTTGTTAAAAAGAATCCGCCACTCTTGCTGTTAAATGCTGTCATGGCGCGCGTGCCATTAATGCCCACTAGCCAATCGGCTTCGGAACGACAACGAGCAGCATCTGCAAGAGGCTGCATTTCATCATCGCTTCGTAGGCTTGCAAAACCATCACGAATGGCAGCAGGCGTCATTGACTGCAACCAAAGTCGTTTAACGGTTTGTGAAGCTTTGGCGTGTTGTGCAATCAACCTAAAAATAAGCTCGCCCTCACGTCCCGCGTCACACGCATTAATGAGAGATGTCACGTCTTTGCGCTTAATGAGTTTTTGGAGCACCTTAAGGCGGGACTCTGTTTTTGCAATTGGGCGTAAATCAAAATAAGGTGGAACAACCGGCAGGTTTGCAAACGACCATTTGCCGCGTTTAACGTCATATTCCTCTGGGGCGGCTATTTCTAATAAATGACCTACCGCCGAGGAAACTAAGAAGTCATCGCTTTCAAAGTAGTCCTCATATTTGGTAAACCCGCCCAAGGCTTTTGCTATGTCATTTGCTACCGATGGTTTTTCGGCAATGATCAACGCCTTTGGGTGATCCACGGAGGAGGTCTTGGAGCTGCTTTTGGTAGATGCTTTAGCCACGCGTTTGCCTAAAATTTGAGCCTGAATGAATGTTTTTAATAGCGAAAATGGAGGATCAATTTAAACCAAATCGAAGCTTGATCTATTGCAACCCCCTTTTTTATTATTAACCGATAAATCCTGAAAAGTCCAAAAAAGCCCTCTTTAGGGTATTTCAGGACCAACATTTAAGGTCGTTAAACACCCAAAAACCCCCTTAAAACCAATTTAAATGGTGTTTTTGGTGAAAAGTGAGCTCTTCCAGAACGTCTTTTGGGCTTCGGGTTAATTTGGCACCCTGCTGGATGAGTTCGTTGCAACCAGTAAAAAGCGGGTCATTAATGGGGCCAGGTAGTGCAAAAACCTCTCTGCCAAGCTCGGCGGCTAAGCGCGCGGTGATTAGTGACCCTGACTTTTCGGCTGCCTCTATGACTAAAACCCCTAGCGCTAGGGCTGCAATGAGGCGGTTGCGCCGCGGAAAATGAAATGCCTTTGGGCCTGTTCCGGGCGCAAACTCGGATACCAGAAGCCCATGATTGCTGATGGCATGGGCTAGCGCCAGATGCTCTTTAGGATAAGTGATATCTAGCCCGGTTCCGCAGACAGCTAGCGTCTTTGATCCGATGCCTAGGCTGGCGCGGTGTGCTGCCCCATCAATGCCCTTTGCCAGCCCAGATATCACTGTGGTGCCTGCCTTAGAAAGTGACTGAGCAAAGTAATGAGAATGGGCGAGACCCTGAGCGCTAGATTTGCGGGAGCCCACGATTGCAACCATTGGCTCTTTTAGAAGCGTTATATCCCCGTTTATATATAGGCAGGCTGGAGGGTCATAAAGATCATTAAGTCGCTCGGGATAGTTGCTGTCCCCTCGCATAATTTTATGGATGAAGTTTGGTCTGGAGTTCATGGGCATCAAGCATTTTGAAGCGCAGGGAATTGTCAACAATCGGGACAGATGGATTGCTCTGTTGGATAATTCCTACATGGCTATATTGACGGTTCTTTGTTACCCCGATCCACGTCTACACAAAGTTGCAAAACCTGTGGAGCAGGTAGATGCGCGTATAAAAAAAATTGTGGCTGATATGGCCGACACAATGTATGACGCACCAGGAGTTGGTCTGGCCGCAACACAGGTGGACATTCATGAGCGCATAGTTGTGATTGATGTATCTGATGAGCAAAACGAGTTGAGAGTCTTTATTAATCCTGAAATTACTTGGGCAAGCTCAGAGAAAAAATCTTGGCGCGAAGGTTGTCTTTCTGTGCCTGAGTTTTATGATGAGGTTGAGCGGCCCGCACAAATAAAAGTGAAGGCTTTAGACCTTGAAGGCAAGACTTTTGAAATCGAGGCTGATGGATTGTTGGCTGTGTGCTTGCAGCATGAGCTCGATCATTTGCAAGGAAAAGTATTTGTTGAATATCTTTCCTTGCTAAAGCGCAATCGCATCTCACAGAAACTGAAAAAACGCGCCAAAGAATTAGAAGGTCAGCGCTAAGCGACTTCATGAAAATTGTCTTTGCCGGTACCCCTGAGTTTGCAGCGCAGGCAATGCGAGCCATTCACGATGCTGGTCATGAAATTGTTATGGCACTTACTCAGCCAGATCGCCGTGCGGGCAGGGGCATGCACCTTCAAGCTAGCCCGGTTAAAGAGTTTGCTTTGGAAAAAGGTATTCCGGTATTGCAGCCGGAGACGCTAAAACGTAACAGCGTTGATCCACAGAAAAAGATACAAGCACAAGAGGCATACGATCGACTGGCTCAAACAGATTTTGATGCCATGGTGGTGGTTGCTTATGGATTGATATTGCCGCAAGAAATTTTAGATATCGCCGAGCGCCCAGGAAGGCATGGCAGCTTTAATATTCATGCCTCACTCTTGCCTCGTTGGAGAGGGGCTGCACCGATTCAGCGCGCTATAGAATCTGGTGATCAGAAAACAGGCGTGTGCATTATGCAAATGGATTCAGGCCTTGATACTGGCGACACAGTTTTGGTAGAAGGGCTTGACATTGCTGCTGCTGAAACCAGCGCAAGCTTACATGACAGATTGGCCGAGTTGGGCGCGAAGTTAATCGTAAATGTACTCACTGAACTAGGTGGCGGCAAAAAGTTGATTCGCACTCCACAATCAAATGTGGGAGTTTGCTATGCAGAGAAAATTCTAAAAGTTGAGGCGGAGATTGATTGGAGTCAAGACGCTACTCAAATTGATGCTCAGATTAGAGCATTCAACCCCTTTCCTGGTGCCACATCTAGCTTGAGCGGCATGGCTGTAAAGCTTTGGAATTCACGTGCTGTTAAAGATACCTCTGGCAGATCGGCGGAGCCAGGCAAGGTGCTTGGGTTTAGCGAGCACGGCGTTCATATTCAATGTGGTTCTGGCGTAGTTGAGGTGCTCGAGATGCAAAAGCCCGGAGGCAAAAGAATGAATGCAAAAACCTGTTTGCAAACATTTGATGTCGATGAACAATTATTATGTTTTCAGAAAAAGGCAGAGTGATTTTGACTTTGAGTAAAGCCCCTTGCTAGAGCAAAAAATGTCTCACAGTCTTCCGCTCTCAGAGGCAATCACTATTGCCGCACAAGCGATAACCGAGGTCATGAGTGGTAGATCCCTGACTGAGGTTTTGGATCAGCTAAATGCACATGAACGACCAATTGTGCAAAGCTTGAGTTTTGATGCCTTGCGTAAATGGGTTCGGTCTCATGAGCTGATAAAACAATTCGTTCCCAAAACTCCACCACCAGAAGTTGATCATTTATTGAGTGTTGCCATTGCATTATTTATGCGCGATGGCTCTGATGGCAAAGGCTATGCAACTCACACCATCGTTGATCAGGCTGTTAGGGCGTGCTCAGAGTACGACAAGACAATGTATGCAAAGGGCTTAGTAAATGCGGTTCTGCGTAAAGTAAGTCTGGTTTTGCAACCCCCTGAGGGGCAACCGCACTATCCACCAGACCCAATTCCCATGTACGTTCCCGCATGGTGGCGCGCAAATCTGAAGCGTCATTATTCAAAGGTTTGGCAATCGATCTTATTTGCCCAAGCAAAGCGAGCACAACTAATATTGCGCGTCAATCAAAAGCAACATTCGCGCGAGCAGTACCAATCCCTATTGCATGAAGTTGGTATTGCCTCCTCACCAATTGAATCTGTCGCTGGAATCTCATTATCAAGCGCACTACTGATTTCTAATCCCGTCCCGGTGTCCGAGTTGCCGGGTTTTTATAGTGGCGCGGCTTCTGTTCAGGACGCTGGCGCTCAAATTGCTGCAACACTTTTAAATCCGCAACCGAATGATTTGATATTAGATGCCTGTGCAGCGCCAGGCGGCAAGACTGCCCATCTATTGGAGTTGGCAGATTGTCGAATGGTTGCGCTTGAGCTAGACGGTGATCGCCTTGGAAAAATCGGCGGTAACTTAGACCGCTTGCGCTTACATTCAGAAAAAGTAAAGGTGCTTCGTGGCGACGCCTCGAAAGGCGTATGGTGGGATGGCGTACCTTTTGACAAAATTTTGTTAGATGCCCCTTGCTCTGCTTCTGGCATTGTTTCAAGGCATCCAGATATTCCATTTTTGAGACGCGAGGCAGATATTCCGTCTTTGCAGTACAAGCAGCGGGAGATATTAACCCAAGCATGGAAGATGCTAAAGCCGGAGGGTTTGCTTCTATACGTTACTTGCTCGGTGTTTCCAGAGGAGGGCGAAGACCAGGCGGCATGGTTTGCGCAGCAGCATAGCAATGCGGTACGATTAGGCGCTCCAGGACAGCTTTTGCCTACAGAAGCCAATGATGGTTTTTACTACGCTTTGTTTAAGAAAAATGGGCCATGAGCCAAAGAATTAAGCAATTCATCCTTTTGTGTTTGATGGCGTTGAGTGTTTTTTCAACGACCGCTCATGCTGAGGGAATCAAAATCAAGTCCTTTGAGTTGGAAAGGGTTGATAGCGACTGGCTCTTAAATGCTAGCTTTCAGATTGAGTTATCGCCTGGTTTAGAAAATGCGGTACAAAAAGGCGTCGTTTTATATTTTCAGACAGATTTTGAATTGACGCGAGCACGCTGGTATTGGTTTGATGAAAAGCCTGTTGTTGCCCAAAGACAAACTCGCTTGTCTTATCAACCCCTAACTCAGCAATACCGCATTGCTTCTGATGGGTTTACCTTTTCTGCAAAAACGATCTCAGAGGCATTGCAAGCTGTGGGCAGTATTGGTGGCTGGCGTGTGATTGATAACGAGCAGCTCGACCCCAATAAAGCCTATACAGCCAGTCTACATATGGCTTTAGACCTTAGTAAATTACCAAAACCTTTTCAAGTAAACGCACTCAACAATCGGGATTGGAATATTTCTAGCGATTGGTTGCGTATCCCCTTTTCTCCCAATGGGGCAACTCTGGTTAAACGATGAGAGAAGCCAAGGCATCGTTTAAGACCAGCTTTTTTGAATCAAAAGCTTGGCGCAAAAAAATACTCCCAGCCTTTGTTGGTCTAATAGGCGCGTTTGCTTTATTGCTGCTGATTATGTTGTCGGTCGCCTCCTCTAATACAGATTTTTTTGACCGTTACTTTATTTGGCTTTATGCAGCAAACGTGGTTATTGGAGTTTGCTTAACCCTAGTTATTTTGACTTTAGTAATCGTTATTGCCGTACGTTGGCATCGAGGCCACTTTGGTACGCGTTTAATAGCAAAGCTCGCAATGATTTTTGCTCTGGTAGGAGTTGTACCGGGCTTGATTTTGTATGGCGTCTCTCTTCAATTCGTTTCCAAAAGTATCGAGACTTGGTTTGATGTTCAAGTCGAGTCAGCCTTAAATTCAGGTCTTGAGTTAGGTCGCGTAACCTTACGCGTTGCTCAAGAGGAAATTTTGGCAGAAGGAAATTATGTTGCTGAGCAAGTGGTAGCCGCTCCTCCTGGTTCAAGCACTGAACAGGTTGCGACAGCGGTGATGAAGATACGCAATCAGTTTGGGATTCAAGAGCTCACTTTGTTTAGTATTCAACGCAATTTGATCTTTACTAGCGAAGTAAAGCCTAAGAAGTATCTTCCCCCGCCTAGTGCAGACGTTATTGCAGAAGCATTTAAAAAGAAGGGCGTTACCTCTATAGATCAGGTCGAGTTGGATGGGGGGCAAAAGACTTATCGAGTGAGGGCGATTGTCCCTGTTGTACGCAAGAAGTCCATTCAAAGTAAGGCGGACACCAGCAAGGATTTGGACGATAGATATTTTTTGCAGTTGGTTCGTTACATCCCAATCCCGCTAGCTAAAAACATTCAGGCGGTTGAGTCTGCCTATAGCGATTATCAAGAGAAGTCACTGGGGCGTAGTGGTCTTCGCAAAATGTTTGTGGGCACATTAACGCTGACCCTTTTCTTCGCATTATTTGTGGCGGTGATATTAGCTCTATTGTTAGGTCGTCAATTGGCCAGGCCATTACTAATGTTGCTCAAAGGTACCCAGGCTGTGGCTAAGGGAGACTTATCTCCCAAGCCAGAATTAGATACTGGGGATGAGCTTGGCATGCTTACACGACAATTTAATGTGATGACAAGGCAGCTAGCCGATACCCGCACTTCTTTACAAGAATCCAAGGCCTTCTTAGAAAAAGTGCTGGGAAGCTTAACTGCTGGCGTTTGTATCTTTGATAAACACTACAACGTAGTTTCTAGTAACGCTGGCGCAGACCGCATTTTTGCTCAAGATTTAACCTTGTTAGACGGCAAGCCATTGAGCGAGAATCCAGCTCTTGCAGAGTTTGAGGAGGCTATCAAGGAAGGCTTTGCAACGATGAAGTTGACTGTTGCAGACAATGGGCTTGGCTCTGCCAATTCAGGCGCACAGAAGTCCGCGCCTATATGGCAAAAACAAATACAGCTACATATCACCAGTGACTACGAAAGCGAATTGGGCGTAACTTTATTCGTGCGCGGCACACAATTAACCGAAGATTTGCGCATGGTGGTATTTGACGACATTACCGATGTCGTTAGTGCCCAAAGATCAATTGCTTGGAGTGAGGTGGCAAGACGCTTAGCCCATGAAATTAAAAATCCGCTTACTCCTATTCAGCTGTCTGCAGAGCGTTTGCAGCACAAGCTTGCCGGTAAGCTCAGTCCCGAACAAGAGGAAATGATTAATCGGAGTACGGAGACCATCATTGGCCAAGTGCAGGCAATGAAAGAGATGGTTAATGACTTCAGAGACTTTGCAAAGACTCCAACGCCGCAATTAAAGCCAGTTTCAATTAATACGCTGACATCTGAGATATTGGGTCTATATGAGGGTAGCCCTTTAGAAACCAGATTAGATCCAAGTTGCCCCAACATCATGGGCGACTCTACTCAGCTCAGACAGGTGATTCATAACCTGCTCCAAAATGCACAAGATTCAACGCTTGAAGGCAATCATCGGGCTGAGCCAGTTGAAGTGAAAACGGAGCTGGTGTCATATGGTGAGCAAAATGGCATGACACAAAAAGCGGTACGCTTAACAATAAGTGATCATGGGGTTGGATTTCCAGCTAAGATATTGGCAAGAGCATTTGAGCCTTATGTAACCACAAAGAGTAAAGGTACCGGATTGGGTCTAGCGGTTGTCAAAAAAATTATTGATGATCATGGCGCCAAAATAGAAATACGTAACCGTATGCAGGGAGAAGAAGTGATCGGTGCACAAGTATCAATTTTGTTTATGAACTTAGCAAATGAGGCAGCCTAAGCATGGCTAGTATTTTGGTCGTTGATGATGAGATGGGAATTCGTGAGCTTCTCAATGAGATTCTGACGGATGAGGGTCATACCGTATATGCAGCCGAGAGTGCTGTTCAGGCTCGTACCATTCGCGAACAAATGCGCCCAGACTTAGTGTTGCTTGATATCTGGATGCCTGATACCGATGGCATTACTTTATTAAAAGAGTGGTCAAAGACTGGCCAGTTAACAATGCCAGTGGTGATGATGTCTGGTCACGCCACAATTGACACGGCGGTTGAGGCTACTCGTATTGGCGCCCTCAACTTTTTAGAAAAGCCTATTGCCTTACAGAAGCTGCTAAAGGCGGTGAGCAAAGCATTAGAAAGTTCGCCAAAATATATAGAGCCTCAAGAAGAGAAGGCCCTCCAGTCGGGGTCGCCTGCGCCAACCCTAAAACCCACAAGCACTGAGTCAGTCTCCACAGTTGTCGAAGGTGAATACATCAGCGGTATTGCAAAAACCTATTTTGATTTGCCGCTAAGAGAGGCAAGAGATCTTTTTGAGAAGGCTTATTTTGAGCACCAGATGCAAATTATGGGTGGGAGCATGACCAAGATCTCAGAGTACACGGGTCTTGAGAGAACGCACTTGTATCGCAAGCTTAAAGCTTTAGGAATTGATACCTCTCGCAACAAAGGCGAGCAATAATTTTTCGCACAAGTGTTTTCATTGCGTTGCAAGTATCGTGCAATGCAGTCAATAGATATCTCGCATTAGAGATTTATCTTCTTTGGAAAAGTTCCCATGGAAATTAAAGTTAACTTTCTCGACAAGTTACGTCTTGAGGCCAAGTTTGATGACTTTACGGTAATCTCCGACCAGCCTATTCGATATAAGGGTGATGGATCTGCTCCAGGTCCGTTTGATTACTTCTTGGCTTCTTCGGCTTTATGCGCCGCTTATTTTGTGAAGCTCTACTGTGATACTCGTAATATCACCACTGAAAATATTCGCCTTTCACAGAACAATATCGTTGACCCAGAAAATCGGTATCAACAGATATTTAAGATTCAAGTTGAATTGCCAGAGGATATCTCGGCCACAGATCGCCAAGGCATCCTGCGCTCGATTGAGCGCTGCACAGTCAAAAAAGTAGTGCAAGCTGGACCAGAATTTGTCATTGAGGAAGTAAAGAACTTAGATGCGGATGCACAGTCTTTATTGACCCTCAAGCCAGCCTCTGACGCCAGTACTTTTATCTTAGGCAAAGATCTGCCACTGGAGCAAACAATTGCCAATATGACCAGCGTGTTAGCTAATCTGGGCATCAAGATTGAAATTGCTTCATGGCGTAACATCATTCCCAATGTTTGGTCCCTGCACATTCGGGACGCACACTCCCCAATGTGTTTTACCAATGGCAAAGGCTCAACCAAAGAGAGTGCGCTGGCATCAGCCCTTGGCGAATATATTGAGCGACTGAGTAATAACCATTTTTACGCTGGCGCATTCTGGGGTGAAGATATTGCTCATCAATCTTTCGTTCATTACCCCAGTGAGCGTTGGTTTATGCCAGGCCTAAATGACGCTTTACCAGCAGAAATCTTGGATGAATATTGTCTAAAGATTTTTAATCCCGATGGCGAGTTGTATGCCTCTCATTTAATCGACACTAATTCTGGAAATGCTGAGCGTGGTATTTGCTCGCTCCCTTATGTGAGGCAGTCAGACGGCAAGACGGTTTATTTTCCGTCTAACCTTATTGAAAATTTATTTGTGAGCAATGGTATGAGTGCAGGTAATACGCTTGCAGAAGCTCAAGTGCAATGTCTCTCAGAAATTTTTGAGCGTGCAGTAAAGCGTGAAATTCTAGAAGGTGAGATTGCTTTGCCCGATGTGCCGCAAGAAGTGCTTGAGAAATACCCAAGTATTTTGGCGGGCATTCGTGGTTTGGAAGAGCAGGGCTTTCCAGTCTTGGTAAAGGATGCATCGCTCGGCGGTATTTACCCCGTGATGTGTGTCACCCTCATGAATCCGAGAACGGGCGGGGTATTTGCATCATTTGGTGCCCATCCAAGTCTGGAGGTTGCTCTAGAGCGCAGCCTAACGGAATTGCTGCAGGGTCGAAGTTTAGAGGGCTTGAACGACCTACCCCCGCCGACATTTGCAAGTGAAGCGGTGACAGAGCCAAACAATTTTGTTGAGCACTTCATTGATTCGAGCGGCATAGTGTCGTGGCGTTTTTTCAGCACTAAATCCAATTACAAATTTGTTGAGTGGGATTTTTCCAGTCATGGCGAAAATCCCAATGAGGTTGAGGCTGCAACTTTATTTGGCATTCTCAACAATATGGGCAAAGAGGCATATCTTGCTGTGTATGACGAACTGGGAGCAACTGCCTGTCGAATTTTGGTGCCAGGCTATTCTGAAATTTATCCGATAGAGGATTTGATTTGGGATAACACAAATAAGGCGCTTTTATTCCGCGAAGATATTTTAAATTTACATACCTTAAGCGATGACAGTTTGGGCGTGCTACTAGAGCGCCTCGAAAATAATGAGCTCGATGAGTACGGTGATATTGCTACATTAATTGGTATCGAGTTTGATGAGAATACTACTTGGGGCCAGCTTACGGTTTTGGAGTTGAAGTTATTGATTCATCTTGCCCTGAAGCAATTAGATGAGGCATATGAGCTGGTCGGCGCCTTTCTTCAATATAACGACAACACGGTTGAGCGCAAATTGTTTTACCAGGCGTTGTCGGCAGTTCTAGAAATTACGCTTGAAGAAGATTTGAAGCTTGAGGACTATGTTGATAATTTCCGAAAAATGTTTGGCAACGAAAGAATGGACGCCGTAATCGGATCGGTGGATGGCAGCCTGCGCTTTTATGGTTTGACCCCAACCAGCATTAAGCTTGAGGGCCTTGATAGGCACCAACGCTTAATAGATAGCTATCGAAAATTGCATAAGGCACGGGCAAGGGCTGCAACTAAGGCTGATTAATGCCGTTCAACCCGTTTTTAAGACAAAAACAGAGTTTCATTTATAATTCTCAGTCTTGGCCTGGTAGCTCAGTCGGTAGAGCAGAGGATTGAAAATCCTTGTGTCGGTGGTTCGATTCCGCCCCGGGCCACCAAGAAACACCAAAACCACCTTCGGGTGGTTTTTTCATTTTGATTAATTAAGTTAAGGCGGCGTCATACTGACGACGGC
>Ga0207956_1000081_pt1 | contig 33329 bp, 32 predicted proteins | sample CryBogCBE25Jul07_FD_184580 | JGI IMG/M metagenome (GOLD analysis project Ga0207956, IMG submission 184580) | Freshwater microbial communities from Crystal Bog, Wisconsin, USA - CBE25Jul07 (SPAdes) (version 2) | ecosystem: Environmental > Aquatic > Freshwater > Lake | place: Crystal Bog...
GTGGGCCTTCAGTTTGAGCAAGCGTTTTAATATTTTGTAAAGTAGAAATTAATACATCTAAATTATGGCCATCGATTGGACCATAATAGTCAAACCCAAACTCTTCAAAAATAGTTGCAGGGCCGACCATTCCTTTCGCATGCCCCTCTAATCTTTTTGCAAACTCACGAATAGGTGGCGCCACAGAAAGCACTTTATCAATGCCTCTTTTGGTTGCGGCATACATGGAGCCGGATATCAACTTCACCAGATAGCGGTTTAATGCACCTACTGCCGGTGAAATTGACATCTCATTGTCGTTAAGAATCACAATTAATGGCACTTTTTTATTCACGCCAGCATTATTCATTGCCTCAAACGCCATACCAGCACTCATTGCCCCATCGCCAATAATTGCCACTACACTACGCTTCTCATTTTTTGTTTTAGCGGCGACTGCCATTCCTAGAGCTGCCGAAATGCTTGTGGATGAATGGGCAGTTCCGAAGGCATCATATTCACTCTCGCTGCGCTTAGGAAATCCCGAAATACCACCAAATTGCCTAAGACCGGACATAGCCTCTCTACGACCTGTGAGAACTTTATGAGCATAGCTTTGATGACCTACGTCCCAAATTAGACGATCATAGGGAGTATCGAAAACATAATGCAGTGCTATTGCAAGCTCTACTGTCCCTAAGTTCGAGGAAAGATGACCACCAGTACTCGATACAGAGCTCAAGATGAAGTTTCTGAGCTCTCTTGCTATTTGAGGCAGCTTGGAAAGCTCATAAGCCCTTAAGTCATCTGGACTTGATATGGTCTCGAGTAGGTTAGTCATTTTTAGCACAGCAAACTCATTTAGATGAATAAATTTTCGAGATAATTTGTTTATATTCTTCTAAATTTGCATCTGTAGATTGCTTTAAGGCATGAATTGGTGCATGCATAAACTTATTAGCGAGTGCTATTGCCATATGCGAAAGCACAACCATAGGATCATCACCATTTGCAAGCCTTCTACTTGCCTTTTCTAGCTCTATCTTTTGATATTGTTCGCTAACGGTCTGAATTGACTTAATGATTGGCACAACTGCCCTTTTCTCCAAGGTTTCATAAAACTCTATGACACCTCTTTCAATAATCTTTTCTGCCTCGCCAATAGAATCTTGGCGATTGGCCTTTCCAGTACTTACTATTTCACCAAGATCGTCTATAGAGTAAAGATAGGCATTTTTAAGACTCTTGATTTCAGGCTCAAAATCTCTTGGCACAGCCAAATCTATTAAGACAATTGGGCGAGATTGTCTAGCTTTAAGTGCCGTTTTAACCATTCCCATGCCAATAATTGGAAGTGAACTAGCAGTACAAGATATGACAACATCGTAGTCATGTAATTGCTTAGGCAAGTCAACCAAAGGAAATACTTTAGTTTGCAAATTCTTATCTGCAAAAGTTTTAATTAATTCACTACCCCGGTCAACAGTTCTGTTTGAAATAGCAATCTTTTTTGGATTTTTGCCTGCGAAGTGATTTGCGCAAAGCCCGATCATCTCCCCAGCGCCAATAAACAAAATATTGCAATTTCCAACTTGGCCAAAAATCCTTTCAACTAACTTAATAGAAGCGCCTGCTATTGAGATAGAGTGCGCCCCAATTTGGGTATTACCACGAACAACCTTTGCCACTGCAAATGTTTTATTAAATAGAGGTTTTAAGTAAGCACCTAGCGTGCCGACTTGATTAGCATTCTCTATCGCTTTTTTCATTTGGCCTAGGATTTGAGTCTCACCCAAGACCATTGAATCCAAGCCACTGCCTACCCTAAATGCATGTTTTACAGCATCACTTTCTTTTGCTGAGTAGATGTATGGGCGTAAGTCTTCTTTTTGGACATTATTTTGTGCTGCCAACCATTCGAATGCACGATCCTCCAGATGGTTTTCGGCATATTCAATATCATTCGCTGCGCAATAAATCTCCATACGATTGCAAGTGGACAATATGGCTACCTCTGGTTTATGGTCAGCATCACCCCCTTTTAAATATTTACTCAAATCAATAAGTGAGTCCTGTAAAACCTCAGGCGAGACAGCAACGCTTTCTCGGATATCGACCGGCGCCGTGTGGTGATTTACACCGAGATTGAGGAGCTTCATACCTGACATTTTTTTAATAAAGCCCTGGATTTAAGACCATTGTTTCCCAATTCAATCGCATTGCAATAGTTACCCATATTAAGTAAGGCAACATTAGTAATGCAGCTAATTTTCTAATCGGCCACATTACCAAAATAATTTCCAATACAGAGCCCCATAGAAAGCAAGCCTCCATTAGAGACCAATCAGGATGGTGCAACCTAAAATAAAGAACACTCCAAAGCACATTTAAAAAGCCATTAAAGAAAAATAAGGTAATGATTTTATTTTTCTGGGATTGAGATGGATTGCTATTAAATGCAATCATCCAAGCGGACGCCGACAGCACAAAAATAATTGTCCAAATTACACCAAATGCCCAGTCTGGCGGCTTCCAATCGGGCTGCTTTAATGAGAAGTACCATGGACCTATTTCAGTTGCTAGACCACCTAGTACTGAAGTAGCAACCATCCAGATACCAATTAGTAAAAGATATTGATGTTGAAAGAAAATTTTCATACTTTTGCTAAGCCCAATAAGTGGCCCATATCTTTAATAAAGATTTTGAAGTGTGCAAAAGGCTTTTTACGAACTAATTTTTTATTCATATAGGAATCAAAGGTAAGCCTTTGGACATCTTTGTCTTCACACATTTTTACAAAACTCTCGCGACGTTTATCAGTCGAGTACCAGAAATACTGCATAATTCCCAGCACTAAAAATGTTATGCGATGCTCTTTCATGAATCTTTTTCTTGCAAGTTGCAATTTTGCCGGATTATGTGTTTCTAAAAACTCAGCAATAGCCTCGCCTGCTAGTTGACCACCAAGCATTGCGTAATAAATTCCCTCTCCAGACGCAGGGGCCACGACCCCTGCAGCATCGCCAGCAAGCACAACCTGTTTTCCATCGTCCCACTTTTTTAAAGGCTTCATAGGCAAGGGTGCGCCTTCATGTCTAACTAGCTCTGCATGCTCTAAACCAATATCCTTCCTCAATTTACCTACAGCATTGCGAAGTGAAAAACCCTTATCGGCGCTACCAGTACCAATACTGATCGTATCGCCATGTGGAAACACCCAACCATAAAAGTCAGGAGATACCGGCTTTTGATACAGCACATCGCATCGGCTTTCATCAAATGAGTTTGGTCTAACTTGAGGAGTTTTAATAATCTCGTGATATGCAAAAACATAATTAGCTTCAGCACAACCCTTAACTCCAGCACTTCTACCCACCTGCGATTTAGCACCATCGGCACCAATAATTGATTTCGCTAAAACACTCTTTTGGGATCCATAATCAACGTCCCGTACACCCCTTGAACGATAATGAATTCGCACATTAGAATTTTCCCTTGTGAGGCTTTCAAATAAGCCATCCTCTCGCTCAGCACCAGCAGCTACAGCACGCTTTCTTAACCACTCGTCAAATTGTGAGCGGTCTACCATTCCCACAAAACCATTTTCAATGGGGATATCTACTGCTTTTCCACTAGGAGACACCATGCGCGCTGATTTTGCTCGAGCAACTAGCAACTCATCAGGTATTTGAAAATCTTTAATTAATCTAGGGGGGATAGCGCCTCCACAGGGCTTAATTCTTCCTCGCTTATCTAATAGAAGAACTTTCATCCCCTTTAAAGCAAGAGTGTGAGCAGCAGTTGCGCCTGCGGGACCACCCCCAACCACTACTGCGTCATAAATTAATTCTGATGACATATCTCACCCCGCCTTGAATTCATTAGATGATTTACGTTCGACTAAAGAGGCCATGTAGGCAGAGGCTACAAACAAAACTGCCTCTATCAAAAATACGCTTGCATAGGCCAAGGCTGCATTCGTAAATATTGAACGTGCTAAATCACTTGCCGCCGCTCCAAGAAGACCTCCGAGCCCAAAGGCAATGGCCTGAGCTCCACCCCATAGGCCAATTCTGACCCCCTCTTTACCGCTGCCACCAACAACAGCTAGACGCATCATTGATGCAATTGCAGCAATTGAAAATGCCCCATTTGCAAGACCTAAAATATATACATTGAGCTTTAGGGGCCATTGACCTTCTAATATCCCAGCTGCAACTAATCCAAACATTGCTAATGCAGATGCAAGACAACCATAGATCATCCAGGACCTCAAGGATCCAAAGTAGCGTCGCAATCTACTGGAGCCACAAACAGCAACCAAAAGCATTCCCGTTAAAACTCCGGAATGCTGAATTCCCGAGAGGCTGGTTGTCTCACCTAAGGTGTATTTAAAGATGATCCCTGCAAATGGCTCCAGAATTAAATCCTGAGCACTAAATGCAAGCATTGATAAAAAGATAAAAATAGTGAATCTTTTGGTATCAGGGTCTGTCAGTATTTCCCTGAGCGCGATCATAAAGGGAGCTTTTTCATTTGCGTTGATTACTCTATTTTGAAGATCAACGCCTTCTAATTTATAAAGCGCAAGTGATGTAATTGCAATTGCAACTACCGAGATGATCCCAGAAATAAGGATGACTTTTTCTGGAGCATAAGGATCCAAAAATTTGCCCGCTAATCCACTGGTTAATGCAAAACCAAAGATCATCATCAGCCAAACAGTTGTAGCAGCAGCAGCCCTACGCTCATCACTTACTGCTTTTGCTAATAATGCAAGTAAAGATGTTCCGCTCATGCTGACACCGATACCAATTAAAAAGAAAGCTACTATTGCGGCTAGTATTCCGATGGCTAAATTAACCCCCATTAGTGTTGTGGCGATTGCTGCGCCAAATCCACCCAATGCCAACAAAGCAATACCGCCAATAATCCATGGAGTTTTCTTTGAGCCGCTGTCAGATTCGAAACCCATCCGCGGCCTAATGACCTGAACAAAATAATGAATGGCTACCAAAAGCCCAGGGAGACTGGCTGGCAAGGCTAACTCAACCACCATGATGCGATTAAGTGTTGAAGTTGTCATAACCACAATAGCGCCGATTGAGGCCTGCACAAGACCAAGTCTCACAATACTGAGCCATCCAAAAGTTGAATGACGAATGATGGGTTGAGTAATTGCAATACTCATGATCCCATCTCCAGACTTCTGACTGCAAATGCTGCAACCATCATTCCCGATACCAGCAAAGGGACACCAAAACCACTGTAGAAAAGCGCTTTTTGTATAGGTCTTTTAAGGAAATTTATTAGTAGGAATACCTGACTCACTATTAGTGCGCCAACTACAATGGCATAGCCCGGCTTATCCCAATACAAAAGTAATATCAATACAAAGATCTGAGGGATCAACATAAATGCCGCAGAAAATTGAGCAGCCTTTTTTGCTCCAAGCTGCACAGGCAATGAGCGCACACCCATTTGTCTATCGCCCTCAATTGCTTTGAAATCATTCAAGGTCATAATTCCATGCGCACTTGCACTATAGAGCCCAGCAAGTAATAACGATGGCTTATTTGGAATTGACCCGCCAGATAGCAATGTTGCACCCGTTATCCATGCCAAGCCCTCATAGCTAACACCACAAGCAAGATTTCCAATCCAGCCATTATTTTTAAAGCGTATGGGGGGCATGCTATATAGCCATGCCAATACCAAAGCCACAACAGTAGCTAAAAATCCGATCATCCCCAAATAGCTAGCTACATAGAGTGAAATCAAGGACCAAATAATGGCTATGTAAAAACCCCAGCGTCCAGGAATTCTGCCCGAAGGTATCGGTCTATCCGGCTCATTGATTGCATCGACATGACGGTCATACCAGTCATTTACAGCTTGACTTGAGGCACAAACAAGCGGGCCAGTTAAAAGCAAACCCAAGAAAAAAATGGGGAGATTTTCTTTGATGACTTCAGTGCCTGTGATTGAGCCACAAGCAAAAGCCCACATTGGAGGGAACCAAGTGATGGGCTTCAAAAGCGTCAAAATTGCTCTAGGTTCTGGCACATTCATGCAAATGATTTTGTCATTGACATTTTAAAGTGTCAATTAAATTTGACACTTTTATTGAGGGTTTTTACCAGTGAAAACCCTTATATATCAATAGGAAATTGACTATTGAGGCTCTAAGCTGCCTCAAGCAATGCTTTTGGTAAAGAGAAATTGACGTTCTCCTCAATACCGTCCATAGCCACGATTTTGGCCTGGCAAATAATACCTACAGCTTCGATAATTTTGGCGGTTAGCGCCTCGGGAGCAGATGCACCAGCAGTAATGCCAATATTAGCCACCCCTTTAAACCATTTATTTTTGATTTGTCTTGGGTCATCAACCAAATAAGCAGGAATATTCAAACTGCTAGCTAATTCATAAAGACGTTTGGAATTAGAGCTGTTTTGGCTTCCGACCACAATTACTAAATCGACATTTGGACCCATCGCTTTTACGGCATCCTGACGATTTTGGGTTGCATAACAAATATCTTGCCGCTTAGGTGCATGGATTTGCGGATATCTTCGAAGTAATGCAGCTGTAATCTCGCGAGTCTCATCAATCGATAGAGTAGTTTGAGTTACGTAGGCCAATAAATCAGTCTCGCTAAAGCTCAAATTAGCCACATCTGATAATCGCTCGACAAGATAAATTGATTCTTCTACCTGGCCCATGGTTCCCTCTACTTCTGGATGTCCATGGTGACCAATCATAATAATTTGATAACCACGTTCTTTTAAGCGAACCACTTCAGCATGTACCTTTGCTACCAAAGGGCAAGTGGCATCAAAAACAGTAAGCTCTTGGTTATCGGCCTCATACCTTACTGCTTTAGATACACCATGGGCACTAAATATAAGGATCGCTCCCTTAGGAACCATGGATAAGTCATTTATAAAAACTACACCTCTGCTTTCAAAGTCTTTAACTACATATGCATTATGGATAATTTCATGTCTTACATAGATCGGAGCGCCAAATTTTTTCAAAGCTTCCTCAACTATGAGAATTGCTCTTTCCACGCCAGCGCAAAAACCTCGAGGCTGAGCAAGATAAATAGTTTTTGATGAGATCATAAAAATTATCCCTATCGTTTATTCTTGTAGCCCCATTTCCAAAGCCATTCGTTTGGAAATGGAAGAACCAGGAATAGATGCTCCAAAAGACCAAGCGCTAATAATGTTCCCAGCAAAGCAGAAGATGTCATTTCATACAACGAGGCTTCAGAAGCCGCTCGAGACCAGATTGGAATGAGGAAAAGCAAAGATGCCAAGATAGAGAAGGGCATTAATAAATTCATTGCCCTACGTCTAAAGTAGGTAATGAGGTACTTTAGATGCTGAGGCAAAAAAGCTTCATTAAAGTTTAAGACCCCCAAAAAGATATTGACCTTAGTACTCTGTCTCATTCCCCACAAAATAATATAAGTCCAAAAACCAGTGTGATTAATAGATTCGAGATTAATGAAAAACAGAACTACACCTAAACCCAACAAAGTTAACTCGTGATAATTGATTGTTTGGAAGGCGTACCAAGCTCTAAGTAAGCCACCTGTATTCAAAGGGCAACCCGATCGCCTTGAGCCAGTAATATAACCAAGCAAAAATGCCAGCTCCTGCCAACCCCAAATAATAATTGCACATGTAAATGAACAATAAGCACCAGCAATAGTTACTTCCTGACTGGATATATCTAAACCCCAAAAAGCAAGTACGAGAGTTACTATTGAAATAGCAAATATTGCTCTATAAAAACGTCTCGGAAGACTATTGATTTTTAAAATAAGCCCCGTACTAAACCACCATACAAAAATAGTAAAAATTAGAGGGCTAATCCAAAAATACATTTCTATCTACCAAACGGGAGCAAGACGAATATCTCGGGGAAGCTCATTTGGAACAACTGGCAAGGTGTAAATTTTTAAAAATGTCGTCAATGCACAGGCTGCAAGATAGCCACGCTTAATGAAAGAAAGCGGTCCACCAGCCTGTTTTAATTCCTCAACCTCATCCGAAATCTTTCTTAATTTATCAAAACCCTTCCACAGTCTTGGATCGTCTAGGTTGATAGTAAAAGGAAATACTTGCTTCGTAATATCTGAGGTAATTTGCAAAACCTTACGGTCATATTCCGAAGGAGACACACTAAGTGCCTTATGAAACTCAGGACGAGAGTGGTCTCTGACATACATCGTCCCGTAAACTGCCAACAAGAAGAAGCGAATCCAGAGCTTATTAACTCCACTCAATAAATTAGGATTTGAGCGCATCAATAGAGCAAATGCTTCGCCATGACGAAATTCATCGTTACACCACTTTTCAAACCAAAGAAATATTGGATGAAAACGCAGCTCAGGCTTGCTTTGAATAATTCGGTAAATAGTAATGTATCTTGCGTATCCAATCTTTTCCGAAAGATAGGTTGCATAAAAAATAAATTTAGGCTTGAAGAATGTATATTTTTTTGTTCTCGCTAAAAAACCTAAATCTACACCTATACCAAAATCCTTTAACCACTGGTTAATAAAACCAGCGTGTCTACTTTCATCTCGAGCCATATAAGAAAATAGACTTTTTAGATCAGGATTATTAATTGATTTTTTAATCTCAGAGTAAAGAACACATCCAGAAAATTCAGATGTAATTGAACTAATTAAGAAATCTAGAAATTCTTGATATAAGCCATCTGGTAGATGCGAGTAATCTTTAGACATATCTTCTGGACGCTGAAAATGGGCCTGATTAATATCTTGATCGAATTCTTTCATCAACCTATCCCACTCAGGCCTTACGGAAGAAATATCAAATCGATCCATTTCATCAAAATCAGTTGTATAAAAGCGCGGACTAAGAATTGTATTTTCTAAAGCCCTATCAGTTGATTCATTAATCGGACGAACAGAACCCATACTGGTAACGGATGCGCTCATACCTTTACTCCTTCATGCAAAATTATTGGGCTGGCATCGTGCTTCATGTCTTGCCTTGGATATCTTTTGGCCTTACTGAATCGTGTAGTAGAAAAACTCACCTCATACAACATGGTAATTTCTAATCTTGCCGTAAGGTAGACCCACAAACGAGAAAATATGCCTGCTTTAGAAACCGTTGCTGTTCTGCTGTAACTCAGGATTTCTCCATATTCAATATCTACTATTGGGTTATGAACTAAAACCGCATCACCAGGTCCTACTTTGACGCCATTAAGATCGACATGAGCATAGAGAAACTCAGATGTATTGGACATATTAATATGGCAATCAACTAGCTGCTTAGACATTATTTCCTCGGACTATTTAAAAATGCAGCAAACTCAGCTGCGTTATCTTTTCCAAATGATTCAAGATCAATACGATAGTGAGTGGCTGGATCTATTAGAGTTAACCTACCATCGGTGTGGCTTATTAATTCAAAAGCCTCATCACTTTTAATTTGACGAATACGACGCTCACGCGTCATTGCCCTGAGAATGCCTCTCACAAATCCAGCTTGTCCTGTTACTGTTGCGATAGTTTCACCATTATTGGCTGAAATGACTCCAATCGAACCATCAGGCAGATCCCTAAAGTAGATATCTTTCTGAGCCAACACACTTGCATCAGCTTGCTGCTCCGGAACTCCAGTCTTCATAAAACTACCTACGCTGAGAACCACCATAGCTAGTGTTATAAAAATCAACAAACCAATGTAATTTTGTTTTCGCGCAGTAGTCATTTGGAGAATCATGCTGTTTCAACCCCTGTGAAATGACGCTTTGACTCACCAGAATCCATTTTTCCTATTTGAACGGAACGAGAAATGACATTATTTTGTAAAGACCAAGCGTCGACCAAAATTTGTGCAACTTCGGCACAATTTTTGACACATCTCAAGGTGGGTTGTGGGACAGACCATTTACCCGGTCTTGAATGAGGCCAAAGATGAAAAATAGCAATCTTTGTTCCTTTAGCTAACTTCAAATAGATATCTCCACAGCCATCTTTTGTAAGCCCACAATCTGCTGACTCAATTTGCTGAAGCGGAAAGTTAAAGGTCATGTTTAATACAATCCCAATTCGCATTACAACCCGTTTGTTAGTAATGGTGTATACAGCAGTAGAGGCCATTAGATAGCCTAGTAAGCCAATTAATCCAAGCCCCAAACTTGAGAAAATGATGATTTGTAGTACCGAGAGAAGCATGGGGTATAGCGCCTCACTATCCAACATCCCGCTAATGATTCGGTAAGTTAATAACAAAGCAAAATATACGGCAAGCCCCTTGATATGAAAGCCTTTAACTAGCAAAGTTTTCATATCAGGGGAGCCTTGCCACAGTACCTTTTCCCCTTGCGGCAGCTTTTCAGGAAGCCCCAGTTCTGGCTCAAACTCATGCTCAGGGCTACTGTGGATATTTAGACTCATATGAGTGGTTCCTGACGACCAGGTGTGGCATATAAAGTACCAGCCCCAAAGTAAGCCATGATTTTTTCTTCCTCAAGCAGTGTCACCTCTTCCGGATGCTTAGTCTTCGGCACCTGTTTGAATTGATCTGCAAGAATCGATTGAACCTTAATATCTCGCTTGCCAATCTTTGAAAAGTTGATCGGTAGCAGTGTTTTATTGCCACTAACATCTACTTCTAGGTATCGAATTAACATTTCCATATGGTCAACCCAGACATCGGTTACAGTACCGGCCTTCTCACCATCCGCACCAATAACAACTAAGCCAATGGGATTAGTATCAATTTTAGAAATCGATATTTCATGTAATTTTCGCAATGGGCGAATACGTGCATGACCCTCTAAGTCAAAGTCAACATGATCGGCTCGATTTGCATATGAGCCCGGTCCAACGCCAGCTAGGAGTGGGTTTCCAACCGGCGCCAAAGGCGCTCCATTCCATGGATGAATAGGTGCTGCTGAGACTTTTTCTGTATCAGGAGGACTTGCTAATGGCGCAAGATAAGTTTCGCCAAATTCTGTAACAAACTTTTTAATTCTTGGCATACCAAGAATGCCATCTTCACGCCGAATCTGACCAAAACGCTCCGTCTCCAATGGAAATCCTTCTCTTTTACTTTCCAATGTTAGATATATAACCAATCCAACAAAGAAAACTAAGAAAAGGTAAACCACAACTTGAGCCACATCTATGTATTGTGTAATTGCACCTGTACCCATTTCACTCTCCTTCTTTAAAAAAACTAGCCTGGAAAATCAGCTAGACCAAACTTACTCATTTTTGAATCGATCTTATTGGAGTTTTTATTAACCAAAGGACCTAAAGCAACCAAAGTAATAAACAGTAAATAAATTTCAATGTGATAGACAAAGCTATAACCAGTTGCAGGACTTATTAGCGCAGAACCTATCATTCCATTTATCGCAAGATCTGCCACCACATCGCGCACCACTCCTCCCAGCGACATTCCAATACCGGAGCATGTTGCTGTAACAGCACCCCAAGCCCCAATTACCATGCCACTCATGTTTTCCTTATCCATACTCATTGCAATAGTTAGTGTGCTCACTGCAAATAAACCACCACTAAAACCAATCAGCAGAGCTCCCATCCTGAATAAATTTGGAGAGTCCATGGGCTCCGAAAAAATTACTAGAGTAAAAGCAATCAGACCCAGTAAAAGACCAATAGAGGCTATTCTGTATGCGTTATATCCTCTGCTTAACCAACGTGCGGAAAGAGTAAACGCTGTTAATGACCCGCAAGCAATCAAAGCCGTCAAGAAACTAGTTGCAGAAACATCTAGCTTGAGAATTTCTCCACCGTATGGCTCTAAGATAATGTCCTGCATGCTAAAAGCTGTAGTGCCCAGTCCAAGCATGATTAAAAACCTGCGCACTTGTGGAGCTTTAATAAAGTCTTGCCAACTTTGGCTAAATTTAGGCTGTGGAATTGAAGGGGATGTATTTTTAGGCTGCCTCGCCTCTTGCTTCCAAAGTGCGAATATGTTTAGCAATAAGGTGACTAGAGCCACGCCTTGAATGACCTTGACAAGCTGGAGTGGACTAAAGGGCTTTAGAAGCACACTAAATAAAATTCCACTAACAACCATGCCTACCAATAACATGACATACATCATCGCAACTACTCGGGGTCTATTTTGCTCATCCGCTAAATCTGTAGCTAGAGCCAAACCCGCTGTTTGAGTTGTCTGCATCCCAGCGCCAACTAACAGGAAAGCGATTCCACTTCCAAGATAACTGAACCATATCGGCCAGTGAGTATCTCCAGAAAGAATAATTAAGGCAAAGGGCATGATTGCGAGGCCACCAAATTGCAACCAAGTTCCAATCCAAATATAAGGAACTCTTCTCCAACCTAATATTGATCTATGAACATCAGACTTGTGGCCAATAAGAGCTCTAAATGGGGCAAAAATTAGAGGGAGCGCTACCATCAAGGCTACTAGCCAAGCCTCCATTGCCAGCTCAACAATCATGACACGATTCAAGGTTCCGACCAAGAGTGAAGTCGCCATACCAACAGAGACTTGGAATAACGAAAGTCGCAAAAGTCTACTCAAAGGCAGATTGGGAGTAGCGACATCAGCAAAAGGCAGAAATCGAGGATCAATCCTCATCCATGTCTTTGCCATCCTCGATAACTTAGCCATGATTTTTTTGCAACTCCATCAATTGCGATTTATAAAAACCACTTGAAACTAAATTTGTAAATGGAACACCCCAATCAACAAACCATGGAGATTGAGAGATAAGCTTATTCAGTTTGATTTGACTTATTGGCTCAATAAAAGGAGCTCTATTTTTTCTTGGAAATAGACGACCTACTCGAATCATGACTTCTAGCGGCAATGTACTTGGCGCAAAAGTAAATAGGATCTTCTCTTTAACCCGTAGCGATAACTTCTCCAAGACGACTAACATATCAGTAGCGCAATAGTGGATCATTGAGTCCATTCCTACGACATAATCGAATTCACCGAAATCTTCATCTAGCATGTCGCCTGCATGAAACTCAATATTTTGACGATATGACTCAGGAATCCTGTCTTTTGCCAAATTAATAAGCTTTGGAGATAAATCAACAGCGGTTACGTTGGCGCCTTTTTTAGCCAATTCAAGGGCTAAGGCACCCGTGCCACATCCCGCATCGAGCACTCGTTTTCCACAAAGGTTTTCTGGTAATCGACCAATAATGCTATTACGCATTTGGTCTCGACCAGCTCTCACAGTTGCTCTAATTCCGCTTACTGGCACATCCGATGTCAGCTTCGCCCAAGCATCGTGCGCTGTGCGATCAAAATAATCTTGCAACTTACTGCGTCTTTTTAAATATGAAATAGCATCCATGATCAATCGAATCCCAGTAAGTCAAATATTTCACGATCCTTTAAAGATTCCATTAACAAAGGATCGTCATCTAAAAGCAAGCTCGCTGCCAAGCGAAGATACTCTTCTTTTACTGCCTCAATTTCAGGCGTAGATTCCATTTCAAATATGGTGCATTTCTTTAAACGACTCTTGCGGATAGCATCCAGATCTGGGAAATGCGCCATTTTTTTCAGGCCAACCCGATCATTAAATTTATCGATCTGATCAGTGTCTTGGCTACGGTTCGCGATTACGCCACCTAATCTAACGTTGTAGTTCTTGGCCTTTGCACTAATTGCCTGAACTATACGATTCATAGCAAAGATGGAATCAAAGTCATTCGCAGCAACGATTAATGCCCGGTCAGCATGTTGCAAAGGGGCTGCAAAACCTCCGCAAACCACATCCCCAAGCACATCAAAAATAACAATGTCAGTATCTTCAAGTAAGTGGTGTTCTTTTAATAACTTGACAGTTTGACCAACGACATAGCCACCACACCCCGTTCCCGCAGGAGGGCCTCCTGCTTCCACACACATCACTCCATTAAAGCCCTCGTATACAAAATCTTCAACCCTTAACTCTTCAGAATGAAAATCCACTGACTCCAAAATATCAATTACCGTTGGAACCAGTTTTTTAGTTAGAGTAAAAGTAGAGTCGTGCTTTGGATCACATCCAATTTGAATAACCCTCTTACCCAGCAAAGAAAAAGCTGCCGAGAGATTAGAAGAAGTAGTACTTTTTCCAATTCCACCCTTGCCATAAATAGCAAACACCTTAGCATTGCCAATCTTTTCATTTGGATCAAGGTGTACCTGCAGACTACCCTCACCATCTAATGGCTTTGTTTTAGTACCGATGGATGTAACTGGGACACTAACTGTGTTCATTAAATTGGTACTCCTTCATAGACACCTTCAAGTCGATCTTCAAAATCATTGGCTACACGACGTAACGTTTCCAATACAGATGGCTCAGGCTTCCAATAATTTCTCTCAGAGGCCTCCAATAAGCGACTTGCAACTTTTGCGGAAGATGCAGGATTAAGACTCATCAAACGCTCACGCATTTCAGGGTCTAATATGAATGTCTGGGTGAGGTGCTGATACACCCAAGGCTCAACCTGCCCCGTGGTTGCTGACCAACCTACTGTATTGGTAAGGTGGCTCTCTATTTGACGCACACCCTCATAACCATGCTTGAGCATGCCCTCGTACCACTTAGGATTGAGCATGCGTGAACGAGTTTCAAGAGAGACCTGCTCATTTAATGTCCTGACAACTGCGTCACCTTTTGTTTGGTCGCCAATATAGACAGGGGCCGCTTTCCCCCCTTTGGCTCTCCGAACCGCCCTGCTGACACCACCTAAAGTATCAAAGTAAGTATCAATAGTTGTTACGCCTAGCTCAATAGAATCTAGGTTTTGATAAGTCAATTCCACATCTGCAAGAATGCAGTTGAGTAATTCACTTTGCAATACCGGCGTACCTAATCTTCCATAGGCAAAACTTTTACGACGAGTATAGGTCTCTGCTAGCTCGTTTTCATCTTGCCATAATCCATTGTCAATCATCATATTGACATTGGCTCCGTAGGCGCTCTCAGCATTACCAAATACTCGCAATGCTGCAGTCTCTAAATTACAGCCATTAATTTTTTGATAAGCAAGAGCATGTTTGCGAATAAAATTCTGCTCTATAGGTTCATCAGCTGAAGCCGCTAAGAATGCAGCTTCCGCCAGAATCTTAATTTGTAATGGCATCAGATCCCTAAAAATCCCAGAAATTGAAACCATGACATCGATGCGAGGGCGCCCCAACTCTTCCAAGGACAATAGTTGTGCTCCAGCCAGTCTGCCGAAACTATCAAAACGAGGAAGGGCCCCCATTAAGGCAAAAATTTGTGCGATTGGGCCGCCTTCTGTTTTTAGATTATCAGTACCCCACAGAACCATCGCTATAGATTCCGGAAGTAGATTTCCATCCGCCTGATATCTCTCCAAAATTTTATTAGCTTGATATAGACCATCCTTCATAGCAAACTTACTTGGAATGCGGAATGGATCAAAACCGTGAACATTTCTACCGGTAGGAAGTACTTGGGGGTTTCTTAAAACATCGCCACCAGGTGCTGGTCGAATGTATCTGCCATCTAGCGCCTTCAAGATGCCTTGCATTTCACTATCAGACTGCATGTCGCGATACATACTCAAAATCTGATTTAACTCCACTCTTAAGCTAGGTGTTAAATCTAAAGTTTGATTTTTGGCAAACTGTTCAAGACTTTGGCTATCAATCAATGCCTGCATCGTCTCTCTTGAGAAACGCTGAATCCCCCCTTCTTGAACGGATGCGTAGCTCATCAGCATATCTAAGCTTTGCTCAGCACTAATTGGACTTCCTAATATATGCAAACCATATGGAATCAATGTGTACTCGAGTTCCAACATTTGCTCACTTAAACGCATTACCGCTTTATTAACTACATCTACATCTAGCATTTTCCAAGCAGGTTCTGCAGAAACAAATTCCAATGCCACTGCCTGCGCTTGTAAAGAATCTAAAAGCTCTTGTGTATTTGCGTCCCAAGTATGGGCATGCTTTTGACTATCTTCTTCTGGCATTGCTTTACGCCAATACTCCACTGATTCTTTTAATTCCAATAGACCTTGATATAGGCCTGCTTGAGATACTGGTGGAGTTAAATAACTAATGAGCGTTGCACCAGCACGTCTTTTAGCGATAGCTCCCTCTGAGGGATTATTGGATGCATAAATATAAAGGTTAGGTAAATCATTAATCAAACGATCAGGCCAACATGAGCCCGACATACCCGATTGTTTTCCGGGCATAAATTCAAGTGCACCATGCGTACCAAAATGGAGTACTGCTGTAGCAGCAAAATCTTCACGTAAATAACGATAAAAAGCTGAGAATGCATGAGTTGGAGCAAACCCTTTTTCATGCAGTAGACGCATTGGATCGCCTTCATAACCAAAACCAGGCTGAAGTGCCACAAACACATTACCAAATTGTTTGCCCAAGACAAAAAGCGATGAACCATTAGTAAGGAACTTTCCCGGTGCAGGACCCCACTGAGCCTCAATCTCTTTAAGCCAAACCTCTCGCTTAATATGATCCTCTGTGTTGATTTGTGCATGCACATTAGCATCGGTTCCAAACTGCTTCGAATTACCTGCTAGGATCTGTTCCCTAAATTCATCTATAGAATTTGGTACATCTACCGTATAACCCTCTGCCTTTAAACTTTTTAAAGTATTAAAGACCGATTCAAACACACTTAAATGTGCAGCAGTTCCCACTCTTCCAGCATTAGGAGGAAAGTTAAACATCACCAAAGCAACTTTTCTATTGGCACGGTCTAGTTTACGAAGTGCGATTAGCTTGCTAACTCGCGCGGCTAACATCGCAGTACGCTCTACACACGTATGCATGTCATGACGATTAATGCTGGCCTCAAAGACACATGCTTTATGACAACCTTTGCACTGAACATCGGCTTCACCAGCACGACCACCAAACACCATTGGGACAATCGCACCATCTAACTCTGGAATAGCGATCATGAGCGTATTCTCAACCGGTAATAGACCACGATCTGAAGTACCCCATTCGTTCAAAGTTTGAAACTCTAGAGGTTGTGCTGCCAGATAAGGGACATCAAGTGATGCCAATACCTCCTCTGCAGCCTTTGCATCGTTGTAGGCAGGTCCCCCTACGAGAGAAAAACCAGTCAATGACACTACCGCATCAACCATATTCTTTCCATCTTGGAAAAAGAATTGCTCAATCGCAGGCCTAGCATCTAAGCCAACCGCAAAGATAGGCAAAACCTGTAAGCCCTGAGCTTCTAAGGCTGCAATCGCTGAATCGTAGTGCAGTGTATTGCCAGCCAAAATATATGATCTCAGTAATAACAGGCCCACCCTACCTTTTGACTTCTTATCGCTTACCAACTTAGGCAGATCACTTAAGGACTCACTCATCCGCCCCTTAAGTCGCGGATGGTAAATTCCGTTATCTGGATAGATTACTGGCTCTACTAATTTTTCTTTTGTTTTTAATGCTTCACGCTCTCCAGCGGCATACCGATTGATTAAATTTTTAACCATATGGTAGAGATTTTCCTCAGAGCCCCCTAACCAATATTGAAGAGTTAGGAAATAAGCTCTGACATCCTGAGCCCCGCCAGGAATAAAACGTAGAATCTTTGGCAAACGACGCAACATACGCATTTGAGCAGCACCACCAGTTTGAGACTTTTCTTTATTCCCCCTAAGTCGTTTGAGCAAACCAATCAAGCCGCTAGCAGGTTTGCCCATGTCAAATCCACCCATTCGGGTTAAGCTCACTATCTCGCCAGCCGACATAGCACACACCATGGCATCGCACTGATCTCGTCTTGCTTTCAACGCTTCGATCACTGGTTTAAAGTGATCCTCCATAAAGAGCATGGTTACGATCAAAATATCTGCTGACTGAATATCTGCAATACAGGCGGCTAAAGCTTTGCAGTCCACCGTCCAGCTTGAAGCAGCATGGATTGTTAGTTCCAAACTAGGGATTTTCTTTTTCAAAGCATGACGAGCCCTCTCGGTCGCACTTGCTAAGTGCGTATCCATCGTTACGATAGTGACCCTAATTGAGGGATGCTTATCTACCATAGTGGGCCTTAGCATCGTAGAGGGTTTCAATCGTAATTTGGCTTATGCCATGCTCTACTGCAAACTTTTCAGTATTGCGCCGCGCCTTTCCTCTTACAAAAAATGGGATTTTCCCCAATTCTTTCTCAGCAGCAGCATCCCAAAGATTAGCTGGATTGGCGCCATTAAAGAGCTCGGCATTTACAGTCGTTGATTGACCAAGACTAGTATCGCTAACTTGAGTAGCAAGTGGAGCATGCTCCTTTGCGTTAAGACTTCCATGACCTAGGTGAGAGGGCGCTGCTTTAGCGCTAAACTCAAAGTCATCACGAAACATCATAATAAGATGCTCTTCCAGACCCATCATTAAAGGGTGAATCCAGGTATCAAATAAAACATTAGCTCCCTCAAAACCCATTTGGGGTGAGTAGCGCGCAGGAAAGTCTTGCACATGTACTGGCGCTGATATGACCGCACAAGGAACGCCTAATCTCTTGGCAATATGTCGCTCCATCTGGGTACCTAGCACCAAATCTGGGGTCAATTCAGATACTTTTTTCTCTACCTCAAGGTAGTCATCAGTAATGAGTGCTTCTATGCCGTAAGATTTAGCAGCTTCACGTACTTCACGGGCAAACTCACGACTATATGTCCCTAAACCAATTACCCTAAAGCCAATTTCTTCTGCAGCAACCTTAGCTGCAGCAATAGCATGACTTGCATCACCAAAAATAAATACTCGTTTGTCAGTGAGATAAGTTGAGTCAACTGATTTTGCATACCAGCGCGCCCGCTCCTCTTGGTTAGCTAAGATAATCTCGGGATTCAAATTAGCAAGGTTTGCAACCTCTTTAACGAATCCTTTAGTCGCTTTAGTACCAATCGGAATTATCTTTGTAAATGGCTGCCCAAAAGTTTTATTTAACCAAGTACAAGTGAGTTGACTAATTTCGGGATATAGCGATACATTAAAGTCCGCTTCCGAGATCTTGCTTACATCTAATACCGATGCATTGAGGGGTGCTACTACCTTCACTTCAATACCCATTGATTCTAATAGTCCAGCAATCTCCTGCACATCATCACGATTTCTAAAGCCCAAAGCTGTGGGGCCTAAAATATTGCAGCTAGGTTTTTGTCCCAACTGCTTATTGGCTATTCGTTTCTCTTGATACTGTTGTGCTGAGATTGATTTGTCTGCAGGTGTCAAGGTACGAACAATGTGATAGAAAGTTTCTGATGCGCCCCAGTTTTCTTTTTTCTGATATGAAGGCAACTCCAGCGGGATAACAGGAATAGGCAAACTCAATGCTCTTGCTAGGCCGCCGGGATCATCTTGAATCAATTCGGCGGTACATGAAGCGCCAACAATCATTGCCTTTGGTTTAAAGCGTTGATATGCATCATTCACTGAATCCTGGAATAGTTGAGCAGTGTCACCCCCTAAATCCCTGGCCTGAAATGTGGTGTAAGTGACCGGAGGACGCTTACGTGATCTACCAATCATCGTAAATAGAAGATCTGCGTAGGTATCACCTTGAGGTGAATGGAGAACATAGTGCAAGTCTGTCATGGAGCTAGCAATTCGCATTGCTCCTATATGTGGTGGCCCTTCATATGTCCATAGCGTTAATTGCATAGGCTTCCCCTAGGCCGCCAATCTTATGCTGCGATTTAAGGGGCGCGCGAAAAGCTCTGCTAAATCTGCAGCTTGCTCATAGCCGTGCACAGGACTAAACACCAATTCAATAGACCACTTAGTGGTAATGCCTTCTGCCTCGAGGGGATTTGCTAATCCCAAACCACATACGACGATGTCAGGCTTATCCGAGCGACATCTATCTAACTGTTTCTCAACATCCTGCCCTTCGACAATCCGAGCATATTCAGGAAGTAACTCCAGCTCAGCCTCAAGGTGATGCTTATGAAGATAAGGCGTCCCAATTTCGAGCACCTTCATACCGCACTCACGAGATAAAAATCGCGCTAATGGAATTTCTAATTGAGAGTCGGGGAAAAAAGAAATACTCTTGCTTTCTAGTATTGGAAGATAGCGCGCCAAACTTTTTTTTGCTCGCTCAATCTTTCCTTTTGTTACGGCCTCAAAGTGATTGGGTGATATTCCCCATAAATTGGCAGCCGCCTTTAACCAGGAAGTTGTTCCTTCAATTCCAAATGGAAAAGGTGCAGCAATTCTTTTTGCGCCGCGCTCCTCAATCAATCTGGCTGTTTCAGCTAAAAATGGTTGAGCTAATAAGTATTGCGTATTGCTGTGTATATCAATCGACTGCTGTGAGTTTTTTGGTGGAAAAAATGAAACACTTTCAATACCAAGCTCGGTAAAAAGTCTTTTAAATTGATCCTCAACCACATCAGGCAAACAACCTACGATTAATAAATTTTTATCTTTAGTATTTGTCTGTTTTGGGGCATCGTTAATAAGTGAAGCTAAGCAAGCGTCTTCGCCCTGAGTAAATGTCGTCTCAATACCACTACCTGAGTAACTCAATATGCGACATTTGCTGACAAATTCCTTATTTAATCGCTGAGCAGCACGAGACAGATCTAATTTAATAACCTCTGATGGACACGAGCCTACCAAAAAAAGCATTTTGATATCTGGGCGCCTAGCTAATAGAGCTTTGACTACGCGATCTAACTCTTCATGCGCATCTGCTAAGCCTGCCAGATCACGATCGTCAATAATCGCTGTGGCAAATCGTGGCTCTGCAAAAATCATTACTCCCGCCGCTGATTGCACTAAGTGAGCGCATGTGCGAGATCCTACGACCAAGAAAAAAGCATCCTGAATCTTACGATGAAGCCAAATAATTCCTGTCAGACCGCAAAATACTTCCCTTTGACCGCGTTCTTTATAGATGGGAATATTTTTTCCAGATTTATTTAGGTTATCTTTTGGCAAATCAATAATAGCGTTCATACAACCACCCCATTATTAATTTGCAGGCGAGCCATTCTGAGCTTGTAAATAAATTGCCCAGCATTAATAAAGTAAGTGGTGTATGCGGCTAATGCGAGATACATCAAACTCTGTTTGCTCATTCCACCAACAATGAGGAAATAAAGATACAGAGTGTGCAAGGAGACCACGAGCATACTAAATACGTCTTCCCAAAAGAAACTTTCAGCAAAGAGGTACTTTCCAAAAACTACTTTTTCCCAAATGCTTCCAGTCAACATAATTAGGTACAAGAAGATCGTTTTCACTATGACTGAGATAGTTGCCATCTCATATCCTTCCCTAGTAATGAGATAGCGCATGACTAAAGAGAGACTAATTAAGCAAACCAGAAATTGAATCGGAGCCAAGACTCCTTGAACCAAGGTCCACACAGTCGCATCGCGTTTTGCACGCTCTTCTTGGCTGTAAAGTGGCTTACTAATCTTCATTTTTTGGCGTTGCCTTGTTGGCCCTGTGTAAACAAAACTTTACGCCAAATATCTCTTACTAAAACTAGTACTTACCCCTATAAATGTCAGTATTTACCCTAATATAATGATAATAATTGCATTATTAAGTTCAAATATGTAATATTTATTTTACACATAAGTAACGTTGCTAAGCAGATTTATCCTCGGGGGCATTGATGGATACTAGAGTCAAAAAGGAACTCATCAGGGAAGTGTTCAGCACTCAATTGCCCAGGCTAATTGAAGAGATTGAGCGCAAGGTTGATAAGTCATCCTTTGCCGCGCCCTCAAATGAGAGCTGGGTCAAAGCTTCACCTACCAAAAAAAGCTATCAAAATGACTTAAATGAGGAGCAAATCAGCAAAATCACTGAATTATTGCTTGATACCGAAGAAGGCGCATTTGAACTGGCAATCACCGTTCTTAAAACTCATGGGACATCAATCAACTACATTGTTCTAGAGCTTATTCCTGAAATCGCCAGAAAGCTAGGTGAACAATGGGCAGAAGATACTCTAAGCTTTGCCGAGGTATCTATTGGGGTTGGAAAGCTTGAGCGCGCGATATATAAGCTAGATTATTTGTTCCAAGCCACTCAATTAGATAAGCGACAGAATAAATCCATTCTGATCTCCCCTTATCCAGACTCGCAACATTCTCTCGGAACTTTAATACTTTCTAATTTCTTCACCTACTCTGGCTGGCAGGTTTATCGGCCGGCCAACAATGGACTCAATGCAATCATCCATGAGATTGAATCAAAGCATCACCATGTACTAGGAATATCCATTTCAACTTACGAGCAACTTAAAGACCTGCCCAACTTAATCAAGCTACTGAAAAACAAGTCCAATAACCCTCAAATCATTGTTCTTATCGGGGGCCCGCTCTATAATAAATCTCCTGAAGAATTTAATCATATTCAGGCAGATGTTAAAGCTTTTACTCCTGAAGAATCTGTACGAAAGTTAGAGCAGCATCTCAGCCAATTAGAAAAAAAATACTTAGATGCGTAAGTAAAAAAATAATATTGTGACCAAAATTGTGAATTTAGCCTCACCCGACTTAAATAGCTTAAATGTAAATCTTGCAGCTTCTCTGCTCGCGCATTCAGTTGATCTTGTTTTAGTAATTGATCAATCTGGAATAATTGAAAAGGTCATCGATGGCTCAAAATCAATTCACGCTAAGACTCAGTCATTGCTTGGAAAAAAGTGGATAGATACCGTTGCAATTGATAGTCAGCCAAAAGTCAACGCGCTACTAAAAACTACCACTAATGGTGAGGAGCAAAATTGGCGTCAGGTAAATCAGGAAATGGGTGATTCTTCATCTATTCCGATTCAATTTAGCACCCTCTATTTTGAGCAACAGAATAAGCTAATTGCGATTGGAAAAGATCTAAGTAGCATATCCACTTTGCAGCAAAAATTAGTCCAATCCCAGCAAGAAATTGAGCGCGAATATGCCAGTCTCCATGCTATAGAAAATCGCTATCTACAATTATTCAACAGCATTGATCAGGCTTATCTAATCATTGACAGCATGACGCTGAAAATATTAGAAGTGAATAAATCTGCTGGATTTCTGGTGGGTGATCTCAAAAAGATTCAAGGCAAACTATTTACCAATCTTTTTCCAGCGAGGGATCATATCGCGATACAAGAATACCTTGCTGGCTCAAAGTCTGGAATTATGCAGTCTTCAATTCATACATCACTTGAGAATCTGAAAGAAGACGTAGAAATTTCTAGCGTGCTTCTACGCGAAGGCAATCACAACATATGTTTAGTGACAATTAAGCCAAAGACCAATAACATTCAAATTGGTAGCGCAAGTGATCAAAGTGTTTTAGTGTCACAGGCAGTGGAAGAGTTTCAAGACGGCTTCATTATTTGCAGTACAAACGGTGTTATTTTGACTGCAAATAATGCTTTTCTTTCGATGTCACAGTCTACTCAAAAAGATAATGTTTTAGGTAAATCCTTTGAGTTATGGCTTGGCCGAACAAGCATTGATTTAAAAATCATCCTTGGTACTGTGCGTGAACATCGAGTGATTAAAGACTATGCAACCACTATCACAACCGATGATGGCAGCTCGCCAATCAATGTACTGATTTCAGCAACCAACTTTAATGCCGGTAAATTATCCGCCGTCGCTATTGGTATTCATCAATTATCAAAAACTGCTAGAGAATCAGACAGCAAATCAGATAGCTTGGGCAAAAACGCAAAAGAACTTACTCAGTTAGTTGGCAAAGTACCGCTGAAGCAAATTGTCACGGAAACAACAGATATTATTGAAAAACTTTGCATTCTAGCTGCCCTTGATCTCACCATGTCTAATAGAGCTTCAGCTGCCGAGCTGCTAGGATTATCGCGCCAAGGTCTTTATATCAAAATGAGACGCTTTGGCATTGTCGATGGCAACGCGAACGACGATTTAGATTCTTAAGATTTCATGAATGAACAGACTGCAGTATTAGTTTTAATAGATATTGCGTCTAGATCTAGGTTGTGGGGCTTTAGCCGCTATATCCTAGGTAAACTCCCTTTTAGCAATATTACCGGCCTATTATTTTGTAAGGTTCTGGGGTCTGGTTTTGAAGGTGGATTTAGCACGAAACCAAGCCTTACAAAACAGGGGTTCTTCTGCATATTTGATAACAAACAAAATGCAGAGATTTTTCTGGACTCAGCCCCCATCATAAAAGCTTATCGATCTCATGCTGATGAGTTCTTTGAAGCTACTCTTTACCCCTATTCTAGTCGCGGATCATGGTCAGGATTTTCAATCAATCAACTAAGCTCTGCCCCCTTAAATGGGCCAATTGCATCTCTTACCAGAGCATCAATTAGACCTTTTAAGGCAATGCAATTTTGGGCTAAAGCAAAACCTGCAGAACAAGCCATTAATGACGCATCAGGATCAATATTGACTGCTGGGCTTGGTGAAGCCCCTTACTTACGTCAGGCTACTTTTACAATTTGGGAAAATCTCAAGTCTATTGATGACTATGCTCAATCAGGAGCGCATCTCTCCGCTATAAAAGCAGCGTACGGTGAAAATTACTTTTCAGAGTCTATGTTTACTCGCTTTAAGGTTGGTTCGGCCAGCGGAATTTGGCAAGGTAAAAATGTCCAAATCCCCTAAAGTTATCATTATTGGCGCTGGAATTGCAGGCCTCACCGCAGCTTTTGAGCTAGCTCATCATGGTATTGCTGTAACAGTCATTGATAAAAATGCACGTCCTGGCGGAAAAATTCGTCAAATTGATGTTGGTGGGGCACTGATAGATTCAGGACCTACCGTCTTCACAATGCGCTGGATTTTTGAAAAATTATTCGAGGATTGTGACGAAGATTTTACTTCTGAGTTCCAATTAGAAGCTCTAGATATTCTCGCCCGACATAGTTGGGGCGATAACTATCTAGACTTATATGCTGACAAGAAAAAGAGTGCAGATGCTATCGCTGAGTTTTGCAGTCCAAAACAAGCGCAGTTATTTTTAGAGTTTTGTAGTTCAGCTAAAAAGGTATATGAATCCTTAAGAAAGCCATTTATAGAATCTCAACGCCCTAGTATGTTTGGAATGATGAGCGCATTAGGAATTGAGAAAAGTAAAATACTATGGGATATCGGTCCATTCAGTAGCCTCTGGTCGGCCCTAGGAAAATACTTCCCAGATCCACGCCTACATCAACTCTTTGGTCGTTATGCAACCTACTGTGGTTCATCACCCTATCTGGCACCAGCAACCTTGATGCTAATTGCACAGGTAGAAATGGATGGAGTTTGGTCAATTAAGGGCGGTATGGCAAAAATACCTGAGGTGATCGCTAGACTGGCACAAAAAAAGGGCTGTCAATTCCATTACGAATCAGAAGTCGATACTCTTCAAATGAGCGGCTCAAAAATTAGTGGTGTACACCTTAAAAGTGGTGAATCTATTGATTGCGATTACCTGATTTTTAATGGCGATATAAATGCCCTAAAAAATCATCTATTAGGTGAAAACGTAGCTTCCGCAATACCTTCTAATCTAAAACAAACAGACTCTCTTTCGGCCGTGACCTGGTCAATGAAGGTTAAGGCCTCTGGGTTTCCTCTGGTCCGTCACAACATATTTTTTAATCAGCCCTATGAGAATGAATTTTCTGACATTTTTGAAAACAAGCGATTACCACTTAACCCGACAATCTATATCTGCGCTCAGGATAGGAATGATTTAGCGCTTGAGAATATGCAGTTTGAAAGACTTCTGTGCCTAGTGAATGCCCCAGCTAATGGCTCAAAAAAACCTTATAACACCGAGGAAATCGATCAATGCGAACAAAAAGTGTTTTCACTAATGCGTCAATATGGGCTTCTTCTGGAAGATGCTCAGATTACCCGAACGACACCTCTGGATTTCTCCAAACTATTTCCGGGCCGAGGGGGAGCGCTCTACGGCCAGGCAACTCATGGGTGGATGAGTTCATTTCACAGACTAGGCTCTCAATCTCAAATCAACAATCTACTTCTGGCGGGGGGAAGCACTCATCCGGGTCCGGGAGTGCCGATGGCAGCAATGTCAGGACGGTTGGCGGCCGCAACACTGATGGATCACCTAGGTTTGACCAAGCAGTAGATCCAGGTAACTATCTCTGGTGGTATGTAGATGGCCTGAGCGATGATGGACTATATGGATTTAGCATCATTGCTTTTGTTGGCAGTGTCTTTTCACCCTATTACGCATGGGCCAATAGAAGTACGCCTGCACAAGCCGAAGATTTTTGCGCCATTAATGTAGCGCTTTATACGCCTACTAAAAAATATTGGACGATGACTGAGCGAGGCAAAAATGCTATCGATCGCACAGCCACTCAGTTCACTATCGGCCCAAGCCAATTAAGCTGGAAAGATAATGCCCTCACGATCACCGTTAACGAGAGAGTTCCTTTGATTGGTCAAAGAATTCAGGGGACCATCAAAGTCGACACAAAACAACTTTTTAATCATGTAGTAAGTCTCGATGATCAGCAAAAGCATCGCTGGGGTCCAATTGCCCCCTCATCACGGGTAGAAGTGTCCTTTAGCAAGCCAAGTCTAACCTGGAAAGGTAATGCTTACTTCGACTCCAACGAAGGTGATGAGGCAATCAACAAACCCTTTAGCGAATGGGACTGGTCACGAGCCCACTTGAAGGACGGCAGTACTGCCGTCATTTACGATATAAGACAAAAAAATGGAATAGAGAAAGTATTGGCAACTAAATTTAACTTAGACGGTAGCGTCGAAGATTTTATAGCGCCAAAAAGAGTTGGGCTTCATAAAACGGGGTGGAGAATTAAGCGCAATATGCGCTCTGAAGCAGATCAAAATATAACGGTACTCAATACTTTTGAAGATACACCCTTTTATGCTCGCTCAATGATTGCATCAAGACTACTTGGGGAGAATGTTATTTCAATGCACGAAACCCTAAATGTAAAAAGATTAGAGTCTAATATTGTGCAGTTGATGTTGCCTTGGAGAATGCCCAGAAACCCAACACGCATTTATTGATAACGGGCAAAAGAATTATAAGATTCTATTTTTCTATGCTCCACTTTCTCCAAAAGACTAACAACCCAAATTAGCCTATCTTCCACTGATCCACTGTAATGAGCGTACCGCTCTTCTGGCTCTACTGAATCTACTAAAAACTGGATCGAGGGAATGGGCTCTAATCTGTGTGTCTGCTTTACACTATAAATAGCAGCCCCCAAAGACTTTAATAGCAGCAAAACTTTTCTTTTTTTGGATACAACAGCTCTTTTAGTAATTGAATCCATTCCTTGACGTTCAATTTGTCTACCAATTTCTGAATAAATTAGACTAGCAGCAGCGATGGCCGAACGGCAATTTCTAGGTAAACCAGAAAACCCATAAGCAGAACGTATATACAGATCATCAGCATACCGAATAAGTTTTTGATTGACTCGTGACATACCCTCATTAAAGATTGGATTTTTAAGCCACTGATCTGGATCTATATTTTCCTCTTTGAGCCAAGCCCTAGGAAGGTAAAGACGCTGATTACGAGCATCCTCCCCAACATCGCGCGCAATATTTGTCAGCTGCATTGCAAGGCCAAGCTCACATGCGCGCTCTAATACGGTTCGATCTCGTACACCCATAATCAATGTCATCATGACACCAACTGTAGATGCAACCCTAGCTGCATAGTCACATAATTCTTCTATTGTTTGATATTGACGGCCAGTACGATCCCATTTAAAGCCCTCTACCAGAGCTTCCAAAAGATTCCGAGGGATTAAAAATCGCTCAACAACAAGAGCTAATGCTCTATCTGCAGGAATATCTAGTGGATTTTTTGAATAAATACGATCCAATCGATATTCAATCTGCTCAATGACATCATCAGAAGCATTTTGATCATCTACCATATCATCTAGTAAACGACAGAAAGCATATAAAGCTATAGCAGAATCGCGAATACTAGAAGGCAGAATCCTAGATGCCGAGAAAAAAGATTTCGAGCCATCCCTCATCAGGTTCTCACAAGAGAGCAGATCGATTTGAAATCCGTATTCCGATGTAATAGCTCTATCGTGCATTATGAGAGAGCTTTTTTGCAGGAGTAATTAATGAATCTAAAGCCCTGGCAGAAGATAAAACTCCTGGAATCCCAGCGCCCGGATGAGTACTTGCTCCAACCATATAAAGACCTTCGATATCTTCACTGCGATTATGTGGCCTGAACCAGGCACTTTGAGTTAAGAGTGGCTCTAGACCAAAAGCAGCACCTTTATAAGAGAGTAACCTATCTTTAAAGTCTTGAGGGGTCATAACAAACGATTCAACCAAATTTTCTTGCAATCCAGGCAGAACAGTTTCCTCAAGCATCTTAGCAATAACCTTTCTATAGGGCTCAGCCTCCTGCTTCCAATCAGTACCACTATCTAAATGAGGAACTGGAGAGAGCACATAAAAGGTATCGCATCCTGAAGGAGCTAAACTAGGATCCGTTGCCGTTGGACGATGTAAATATAAACTAAAGTCTTTAGCAAGATGATGGCGCTTAAAAATATCATTCAATAGCAATTTATAACGTTTACCCAATAACATCATATGATGCGGAATATCGGAGTATTTCTTTTTGGTACCAAAGTACCAGACAAATAAGCTCATTGAATACTTGCCATTCTCAATTTTTTTATCTGTCCATATTTTGCGATACGCTGGATCAATTAAATTTTTATAAGTCCATGCTGTATCTGCATTACAGACTACTTTATTAGAATATAAAACTTCGCTATTTTCTAACGTAACGCCTGTGACCTTACCATCAACAATATTAATTTTTTTAACAGTGCTTGCGTATCGAATTTTTACACCAAGGCCATTAAGTAAGCCAACAAGTCCTTTAATAATGGATCCTGTGCCACCCATTGCAGAATGAACACCCCATTTACGCTCTAAAGAATTAATTAATGCATAAACAGAAGTCACCGAAAAGGGATTACCCCCAATTAACAATGGATGAAAGCTCATTACCTCTCTAAGCTGTGGATTTTTAATATGCTTAGCGACCAGACTATATAAATTGTTCCAAGCACGCATCTTTACTAAGCTTGGAAATGCTTTTATCAAGTCTTTCAGGCTATCAAATGCAACATCACCTAGTTCTTCAAATCCGAGTTTGTAGCAATATTCTGCCTCTTTAAGAAAGCGCAGATAACCAGGTAGATCGCTAGGACTAAATTTGGCAATTTCTTGCTTCATACGCTCGAGATCGCCGGTGTAGTTAAATATGCGTCCGTCGGCAAAACGGATTTGATAGAACGGATCCATAGCGCGCAAATCAACGTCATTAGACATTTTTTTACCGCACAAACTCCATAACTCTTCTAACAAAAATGGGGCGGTAATAATCGTAGGGCCTGCATCAAAAGTAAAGCCATTTCTTCTGTGCACGTAAGCTCTTCCTCCTGCCTCCCCTAGTCTCTCTAATACCTGGACATCATAGCCTTTTACAGCCAAGCGAATTGCTGCAGCTAGCCCACCAAAACCTGCGCCTATTACAAGAGCACGTTCAGAAGTGTTTATATCTCCTGCTACGGCTATGTGTTCTGGGACCTTAAATTGATCGACCTGCTGGTCCATCAGACATCCTTTATTTAATACCCCTTTGATCTCAGCTATCAAAGGGGTTGGTAAGATTAGTTTGCCGCGCTATGGTTACTATCTTTTGGCATTGTTTGATTTGGAGCAAGATAGGGATAATCCTTCAACATGCTTTGACCTAAAAGTGGTTTATTAACGCCTTGATGGCAAGTTGCGCAATTTGCCTTAGCAACATCTCCAGTTGGCCCTAGGCGATTTGGCGGAAATACACTACTTAAAGATGTCAGAAAATTAGTATTAACATCCTTCAGCATTTGTATGCCATACCATGCCTGAACACGTTGAGGGGTACTTTGCTCCCAGCTGGAGAAATTTTGCGAATTATGGCAATAAGTACAGTTCACTCCAAGAGAATGAGACATATGAGTCATCATTCCATAGACATTTTCTGTACTTTGTAGGGAAGCCTTGTTGCCTGTTGGCAAGGCTGTTTTACCCACAATTCTCGCAGGACCAGATTTTTCAACCAAATATGCTGCAAATGGTTTGTTAGGTAAGGAAGTATAGGCAACTGCAGGAGCAGGATCATTTTGCCCATTGGTATTGCCCAGCATATTTCCACCACGATTCTCATCTGGGTTAAACCAAACATTTTGCGGGATGTTGTTACCCCTATGACAGGTATAGCATGTAACCCCAGTATTTTTAACGTGATCAGTCCAATTGCTATTAATTTGCTGATTCATCTGAATCATTCTTCTAGCCACAGTTTTAGTGTAGAGAGAATCATCAGCAAAATTTTGGACGTTGTGACAATAAGAGCAACCTTCTTTAGGCGCTACCCATGAAGTCATTGACACCATAAAAGCACCAAACTGAGCAGTGCTAAGGTTATTTAATACCTTGACATTTTTATACGTTGCGCCAGCCTTTGGCCCATCAGGTGAGGCAGGTACGCCAGCAGGCATCTCATTAATTTTTGCAAGCTGCTCTTGTGTTCTGGGATTATTAATTTGATCCATACCAGTACCGCGATACCCAGTTTGCTTTGACTCTACTGGAGGTCGCTCACAGGCTGTAAGCATGATAATTACTAAAACGCTGCATGCGATTGCAATTTTTTGGCGAAAGTTTTTCATTTTTTCTCCCCTGTTGCTACTGGAGCTACTGGTGCTTTCAGAGCAGGATCGGATACAGTTCCATAAATTGCTGGATAACTGGGTGCCATATTGTGTTTAACACCCCATAGATACCAGTTATCAACTACTGTGCCAGTTAGCAATATTCCAATTCCACCCGTTAATGGAGTCAGAACCGCAAACCACCAGGCCCAACGGTGAATAGACTCCATTGTGGCGTTAAAGCCCATGGTCCATCTCCAAAATAAGGCTGCACGTTCAGATGCAGTTCCTCTATCAACAATTTGCTCAATCTCTCTTTCACCGCCAAAACGACTCACTGCTAGGATAGTTGCACCGTGCATTGCAAATAAGAGAACTGATCCATATAGAAAGACGATTGAAAGCATATGAAACGGGTTATAGAACAAATTTCCGTAACGAATAGAGAGCGCTGAAACCCAGTCTAGATGAGAAAAAATTCCGAATGGAACTCCCTCACTCCAGCTACCCATCAATACTGGACGAATAAGACCTAGCACTAAGAATAACCAAATTGCTGAAGCAAATGCCCAAGGCACATGAGTACCCATTCCCAGAGCCTGAGCTCTACGAAATGTTCGTAACCACCAGAGCAAAATTGAAATGGTTGTGAATAAACCAACGATTAACCACCAACCCCCTTCATTCAAGGGCGGAAAAGTTAACCCATACTTAGGTGCTGGCGCATCAAGAGAGAGCCAAAATAATTTTCTGACAAATTGCAGCGGATTCCAGCCTACTTGAGCCAACATATTCATACCAATAATGAAAAATGCCGTCATACCAAATATTAAGGATGCAACCCCTAATCTTCCAAGATAGACTGGTCCGATCTGCGCATTACCAATGCGACCCATAAGGTGACTGAATCCAATAGAGCGGGTTCGCTCACGCATATCATAGGCATTAATCGGAACACCTCGACTTGCTGGACCGGTTACTTGTGTTTGTGTAAATAGATTTTGATATTCCATCATGCTCTCCGCATTTTTAATTTAGCTGAGTACTAACCCCAGATTGGTAAATTCAACCACCATGTCCACCATTCAGGCCAACCTTTTGTCCAAAAGGGGCCACTAATAACAATACAAACAGCACTCCAAAAGACCGCTGCTAATGCCAGGAATAATCCGAGTCGATGAATACCTAACGTTCCAACGGAGTACCCAATAATGTCTCTAAAGAAGGTATCTTCATGCTCAGGAGTTTTAACCGGCTGTCCGGGCTGCGGGTTTGTAGAAGATAGGATTAATGCTCCATGAAGTGCAAGCGCTAAAGTAGTAGTAAAAAAAAGCGTTACTGCAATCATGTGGGCTGGGTTGTAATGGAAATGAAGATACTGATAGCCCGTATTTGATACCCAATCTAAATGGCTGAGAATTCCATAGGGAAAACCGTAGCCCCATGCACCCATTAAGACAGGGCGAATCACCACTAGGGTGAAGTATGCGAATATTGCCATACTAAAAGCAACGGGTACGTGCAGACCCATTCCCAATTTCCGAGAAATTTCTACTTCACGTAGAGCCCATGATCCAAATGCTCCTAGGGCACAGATCGTAATGATTTGCCACAATCCACCCTCCATTAAAGGAGCTACTCCCAATCCATATTTGAGGTCGGGAGGGGCAATGTTTATTTGCCAGGGGTTAAAGACGCCCGCCTGGGAGGTGCCCCAGAAGATCATTGCAGTTCCAAGGAATGCAAAAAATATAGTAGTGACTCCAAAAAAACCGACGTAGAAAGGCCCTACCCAGAAATCAAAAAGATCTCCTCCAATTAGAGTTCCACCGCGCACACGGTATTTTTTTTCAAAGTTGAGCATGGCCATTTAGCGCTCCTTACAAAATGAGAATTCTTCTCACATTAAATTAATCTTGCGTAGACGAATTACTATTACTAGGAATTCGTCTACGGTTTACACATCTAACTACTTCTTCGCTGCTGATATAGCTGCTTTGTACTGCTCTTGACTCATACCATCCAACCATTTGTACTGAACAGTGCTCAATAAAATGAGATGAATCATTGCTGCCAAAGCAAAGAGAAAAACGCCCTGTGCAACCATCGCACGAAGTGGGTCGTATAGCTTCCAAATTCTCCACATAATATTTCTCCTAATTTAAGTAAGACATAAAACTGTAAACACCCGATTCAACTGACTTAAAAAATGAAGCTCCGTCAGCTCCGGAAAATAACCAACTTTTCTGGGAAGCAGGCAAGATAATTAAAAAAAGTGCAACAACAAAGAGCACCACGTAACTAATCAAAAAAATAATTTTGAATGACAGGGCGTCAGGCAAAATATGTTCATGCATTAAATCCGTATTGATCTTCATAAAAACACTCCCTCTAATTAACTACGTTTACTATGTACTCACTACTGCATCAAAAGAACCATGGACGCCATGCCCATACAAGTATGTGCGCGACGACAGCGATTGCAGTAAACCCGAGAAGACCTTGCATATAAAATGTATGGAATTCTTTGGCCTCTGCATCGGTAAGCCCAGATATAGATCTGTTTTCACTCATGATGACTACTCCTTGAAACTGACCTTGCGGTCTTTTCTACATCACCCCTGTAGAT
>Ga0207956_1000094_pt1 | contig 28189 bp, 24 predicted proteins | sample CryBogCBE25Jul07_FD_184580 | JGI IMG/M metagenome (GOLD analysis project Ga0207956, IMG submission 184580) | Freshwater microbial communities from Crystal Bog, Wisconsin, USA - CBE25Jul07 (SPAdes) (version 2) | ecosystem: Environmental > Aquatic > Freshwater > Lake | place: Crystal Bog...
TTGGCCGAGGTTACGATATGTACTTGGGGCTATCGTCGCAGCAATGGCACTTTCTGGTGCCGTGATCTTTTTCTCATTTGATCATTTTCTTGCATCAATGGGCGTGGCCGGAACCCTCATTGCCTTTATCATTTTGCGGCTTGTAGCTTCTCTTATTATGGCGATAGCCAAGCAACTGCCCCGTCCTAAAAAGACAGAATTTAGATTGGCCCTAAGCAATATTTATAGACCCGGCGCGCTAACACCATCGCTTGTTTTATCATTGGGGCTTGGCGTAACGCTGCTTGTAGCGATCAGTTTGATCGACGCCAATATCAGCCGGCAACTCACGAAAAGCCTGCCCGAGCGTGCGCCGAGCTTTTTCTTCGTCGATATTCCCGGGCGAGATCTCGAACGGTTTGATCAATTCCTTCAGGGTGCTGCAGGCGATGCAACCATTGTGCATGTTCCTATGCTTCGTGGCCGGATAACCGAACTTAAAGGTATCAAAGCTGAAAACGCTAAATCGTCAGAGGATGCTAGCTGGGTCTTGGAAGGAGACCGCGGCATTACGTTTTCTGACCATGTGCCAGATGGCTCGACCCTTGTTGCAGGGGAGTGGTGGGCCACCGATTATAAAGGCCCTTCCCTAGTCTCGCTGGAAGCGGAAATTGCTAAAGGGCTAGGACTTACCATAGGCGACCAGATCAGCGTCAATGTGCTCGGGCGAACCATGACGGCTACCATCGCCAATTTAAGACGCGTGGACTGGCAATCCATGGGCATTAATTTCGTTATGGTATTTTCGCCAAATACGTTTTCAGGCGCTCCCGCATCTTATTTAGCAACACTCACATCAAAGGGTAAAAATGATGCGAAAAGCGAGGCCGCGCTTCTCAATCAATCGGCCAAGGCTTTTCCGGCGGTCAGCGCCATTCGGGTAAAAGAAGCGCTTGATGCAATTAACGAATTGGTGGCCAAACTCGTGCTCGGCATAAGAGCGGCCAGTGCGGTAACCGTTATAGCGGGCATTCTGGTGCTTGCCGGAGCGTTAGGAGCGGGCCAACGCAATCGAATTCGCGACGCGGTCATTCTCAAAACGCTTGGCGCGACCCGAAAGCGCTTACTGCTGTCTTATTGCCTGGAATATGGATTTATCGGCTTTGCGGCCGCCCTTTTTGGCCTATTGGCTGGAACCGGAGCGGCTTTTGCGATCGTGGTCTTCGCGATGAAATCCGGGTTCGTTTTTGCGGCCCTTCCCGCCATTGGCACTATGGTTATTGCCACGGCTGCGACGGTCTTGATTGGGCTTATCGGGACTTGGCGGGTTTTGGACGAAAAGCCTTCCGCGCACCTAAAGGGTCAATAAATTCCATTCCCTAGGACCTTTTTAAGGGCGCTCTTGTTTTTGCCATGATCTGACCTCATATTCTTAATGTTCGACGGGTAATATCCTGTCGGAAGATGACTCAGTTTCCAAAAGGGAAAGAAAATGTCTAATTTTGATCGCAACGCGACCGTCTGGGGCCCAACCGGTGCCCGTATTGGCTCGGCGGAATACGATCTGGGCCTAAGGTCCTATATGCTTGGTATTTATAACCACATGACACTGGCGCTGGGTATTTCGGCGCTGGTTGCATGGGGCACGTTTATGGCGGCGGTTACGTCAGAGCCGACGGCCTATCGTATCGCATCAGAGATGTACCTCACGGATATTGGTGCCGCGATTTACCTTTCGCCGCTCAAGTGGATTGTGATGTTAGCCCCGCTCGGCTTTGTGATGTTCATGTCGTTTAGCGTGAACCGCTCCTACCAGACACTGCTGACAACATTCTGGGCGTTTGCCGCTGTGATGGGCATCTCGCTTTCGACCGTGTTCCTCGTCTTCAAGATCGGCAGCGTGGTGCAGGTCTTGTTTATGACAGCGGCTACCTTCGGGGCGCTTTCGCTTTACGGCTACACAACCAGACGCAGTCTTTCAGCGATGGGTACGTTTATGATGATGGGCCTTTTCGGCATTATTATCGCGAGCGTGGTGAATATTTTCGTTCAGAGTTCAGCCTTGCAATTTGGTCTGAACGTCTTGGGTATTTTGGTGTTTGCAGGCCTAACCGCTTGGGATACCCAGCGCTTGAAGGATCAATATGACGAAGTCGTAGGCGACGCCGAGCTCGTTGGTAAAGTATCCGTGATGGGTGCTTTGACGCTGTATCTCGACTTTATCAATATGTTCCAATTGCTTCTGCAGCTATTTGGTCAGCGTAACAACGACTAAACGAACAAAGACGCAAATTAGAAAAGCCCCGGTGAAAGCCGGGGCTTTTTTGTTTTAAACGACCAATCGAACAGGCTTTTCAAGGACAGCCAAGACTCGAGCGAGTTCATGTCCACGCTTTAAGATTTGACCCGCTGCCGATACAACCGAATAAGCACCCTGCTTGCGAGCAAATTTCGGATTCTTTTCAATCCTATAAAGCGGGTATTCCGTTGAGCGGCGGAATACGGAGAAGACCGCGCGATCTTTCAGAAAATCCATCGCATAATCACGCCACTCACCATCAGCGACTTTGCGTCCATAAAGACCGAGCAAAGCGTTGAGTTCATGCCGATCGAAAGTAACCTGTGGTGCCTGAGAAATTGGATTGGATGGGGCTTGAGAAGTAACATGCGCCCGATTTTCATGACGCAATGGAACGATCAGGGCAGGTGCTACATCTTCCTGACTATCTGTCACCGAGCATCCTCCGATTCACCTTCATTCGATCGTCTGGGAGAAATTCGACCATAAAAATACAATCCAAGTCAAATGTCATGATTTTGCCGCAGACTCGTCGTTTGTTCGCCCCAGTAACCATAGATGGTGATTCTCGAAGCCGATGGCTTTGCGCCACCGAAACGACTGCCCCCCAGCTGTACGGGGCGCATATAACGGCTATTGGCTTGCCCTTGTTGTTTTCCCCGACTAGGCCTGGTGCGCGAGCATCAGGCCTTTTTTCTAATTCAGGCCAGCTGCCGCAAGGGCCAAGCTTTGTTGCTCGGCAACACGATTAACCGAAAATCCGTCGATCGCCTCATTAAACAAGCGATAAAAATTCAGCTCAGCATTGAGATGCAAAAATACGCCACCTAGACCAATAGCTGCGCGATCCATAAACACGAATTCGCGCGGCACCGTCACAGGCCCCTTTTCCTTTAGCGCTTGGTGGACTGTAAAGGCTTCTTTGCGGCCATATTCGCCAGGAGCTACACCGTCGGCAACCGTGCGTGTCCTATCATCCAAAAGGGGACCATAAATAAACCGCGCCCAAAGATTGAGGATCTCGATCAAGTCTTTATGCAATCCCTTAAAGCCCCACGTCTCATAGGCATGCACGATCCGCGCCTGATCATGCTCTAAAAGCCCGCGATAGAGATCAACTACACCGCCAACAAAAGACGGCGAAAAAATGCGGATACATCCATAATCTAAGAGGTTAATACCGTCAGCTGCACCATTACGCTCGAACACTGTGTAATTTCCGAGATGCGGATCGCCATGGATAACACCGTGATGGCTAAAGGGAATCCACCAAGCCTTAAACATAGCCTTTGCAAGTAAATTGCGTGTTTCAGCGCCCGACTGCTTGAACGATAAAAGCGGCTTACCTTCAAGCCATTGCATAGATAGCAATCGGCCGGTTGAAAGCTCGGGATGAATGTGTGGTACGTTTACGAGTGGCTCGTCTGCCAAAATCGAGCGATAAAGCGCTGCATGTTTAGCTTCACGGGTATAGTCAAGTTCCTCGCGAATTCGAGCTGCAATTTCCTTCGCAATTTCGCGTGTGTCGACGGATGGGTCAAATTGCCGATGCAGCCCAAACAAAATATCGAGCTGGCTGAGATCTGCTTCAACCGCTGAGGCCATATCGGGATATTGTAGCTTAACGGCGAGGTGTTCGCCGTCCACTGTTGTTGCGCGATGAACTTGGCCGAGCGATGCTGCGGCGGTTGGATGAAGATCAAATTCAGCAAAGCGCGAGCGCCAATCGGCTCCCAACTCCGCCATCATGCGACGCTTCACAAACGCAGCCCCCATGGGTGGCGCATTGCTTTGAAGCGTGGCTAATTCGGTCGCGTATTCGGGCGGTAACGCATCAGGAATTGTCGCCATTAACTGGGCGACTTTCATCAAAGGACCTTTCAGCCCGCCAAGCGCTTCGGTTAAAGCCATAGCGTTGCCACGGTCTGTAACATTGGTACCAAAAAGACGTCCGCCTGCTATACGGGCGGCCACGCCACCTAAACCCGCTCCAACACGCGCATAACGCGAAAGGCGCGCCGAAATGCGATTGCGTTCGGCGTCTTGAGTAGAGCCGGTCATTGCTTTTTCCTATAATGCGAATGCTCTCTATACGAACGCGGCTAAGCGATAGATGTATCACTCCCCGCTCAGCTATTGCGGCCAATTGTCCCTCAACGGGCTAGAGTACTCTAGGATACTAAACGCTAGCTCATAACCCTCACGCCATTCCCTCAAGTTCGACAATCATCCGCTCAATCAAGGAAAGGCCGACTTGCCAGAAAGCAGGGTCGCGGGCATCGAGGCCGAAGGGTTGCAAAAGTTCGGAATGATGCTTGGTTCCACCCGCCGAAAGCATCGCAAAATAACGCTCTGCAAAGCCTTCCGAAGCACCCTCATAAACCGCATAGAGCGAATTCACGAGGCAATCACCAAAGGCATACGCATACACATAGAATGGGGAATGAATGAAATGCGGAATATAGGTCCAGAAGGTTTCGTACCCCTCACCGAGTTTGATCGCAGAACCAAGGCTTTCGCGCTGAACCTTGAGCCAAATCTCGCAAATTTGTTCGGCAGTTAGCTCGCCCTTTCGACGTTCGATATGGATATCCCGCTCGAAACTATAAAAGGCAATCTGACGAACCACCGTGTTGATCATGTCCTCGACTTTTGAGGCGAGCATAGCTTTGCGCTGGGCGGGATCCGTAATCCGGTCCAAGAGGCGTCGGAAGGTCAGCATCTCGCCAAACACCGATGCGGTTTCGGCAAGGGTCAATGGCGTAGGTGCCATCAGCGACCCATTTGGCGCGGCCAAGACTTGATGAACGCCATGGCCTAGTTCATGCGCGAGCGTCATCACATCGCGGGGCTTGCCGAGATAATTAACCAGCACATAGGGATGTGCTGATGGAACCGTTGGGTGCGCAAAAGCACCAGGCGCTTTACCCGGGCGAACCGGAGCGTCGATCCATTGTTTATCAAAAAAGTCTTTGGCAATGGCCGCCATGCGGGGTGAGAAGTCACCATAGGCGTCCAAAACCGTATCACGCGCCTCGGCCCATGGGATAATTTTTTGATCTACCTTTGGCAAAGGCGCATTACGGTCCCAATGGTTAAGTTGGTCAACACCAAACCACTTAGCCTTAAGCCGATAATAGCGATGCGAAAGCCGCGGGTATGCGTCGCGTACAGCACTCACCAACGCGTCAACGACTTCACGTTCCACGCGATTGGACAGATGGCGACTATCGGCCACATCTGAAAAGCCACGCCAACGATCCGAAATTTCCTTATCTTTGGCCAGCGTATTGGTGATGAGTGTGAAAGTACGCAGATTTTCTTTGAACGTGGCAGCGAGCGAGTCCGATGCCTTATGGCGCACCTCGCCATCAGGATCTTGGAATTTATCCAACACGGATTCGAGCGTTAAATCTTCGCCGTCGTAACTAAACCGCAAGTCGGACATGGTTTCATCGAATAAGCGATTCCATGCACCCGAGGCGGTAACTGATTTTTCGAGAAAAACCTGTTCCAGCCGATCCTCAAGCTGAAACGGCTTTTCCATGCGAATATCCGCAAGCCACGGCTTATAATGGGCCAATGGGGCCTTCGCAGCAGCAGCGTCCAAAATGGAATCGTCGATACGGTTTAATTCAAGGGTAAAAAAAAGCAGGTCAGAACTGATCTTGGTCGCCCTATCCTGAGTATCGCCATAAAATTTTGATCGGCGGGCATCGCTTGTATCGCCAGCATAAACAAGACCTGCATAGGACAAGATTCGGCCGAGCCGATCATCAATAGCCTCATAGGTTGTGATACACTTCGTTAACTGTTGTGCTGCATCGGCTGCACGGGCAATTACATCAAGTTTGCCTTTATATCGTTCAGAAAACGATTTTGATTCGGTCTCCACATGAACAAAGTCCGCCTCAAACTCAGGCGCGTCCATCCCGCTGTATAAGTCAGCAAGGTTCCATTCGGGCAGTGGTCCCAACTCTAAATCCTTAGACGTAGAGGGGGCGGATGTCGTATTTGCCCAGAGGATTGACGGTTTCATTTCGGACGAAGACTTCATATTCATACCAGTTCCATTGGCTTTCGAAGGAAGTGAGCGGACTCACGAGTCACATTTCATTGGCTATATATTGGCCTCTTCCCTTCGGCGATCAATGATAAAGAGAAAAAACTTCCGTTTTTCTTGCTACGTTAAAGCTGCTTTTACCAAATGGACGCAAAATCAAATCGATTCGGGACGATCCGTCCCCGTTTGGACGGTTTGAATGCTGAGTACAGTTCTTGTTGTTGATGACGATCCGATACATCGCTCTTTACTGGAGAGGATTGTCACGCGATTAGGCTATGAGGTTCGCCTCGCCGCGAGCGGTCACGAAGCTCTCACTCTTCTGGCTGGCTCTGAGGCCGCGAGAATCGATGCCGTTCTTCTTGATCTGGTAATGCCTGACCTCGATGGTTTGGGCGTGTTGCACCGACTTAGATCAATTGGATCGATGGTCCCTGTCATTACCATGGTAACATCGGCGGGAGTCGATGGTGTTATGGGTGCAATTACCGCTGGTGCGACCGATTTTGTGATCAAGCCAGTAGGGCCAGAGCGCCTTCAAGTATCTTTAATGAACGCGCTGCGATTCAAATCCCTCATGGCAGGGATTGAAAGCGATCATCATCTTTCGTCAGATATTTTAACGCTTGACCAATTGGCAAATGCCGACCCCGCTATCGCGCGGCTAACAAATAGTGCTGGTAAAGCACTAAAGGGCGATTGGCCTGTGCTGATCGAGGGCGAGGACGGTGTCGGCAAAAAACAATTTGCACGCGCCATCCATGGCTCAAGTCAGCGAAGCAAAAAATTATTTGTTAGCCTTGACTGCTCGTCACTTCCAGCGACGGAGAGTGTGGCTCGTCTCGAAGCCGCCATTGAACGGGTCAAATCTGGAACGCTTTATCTCTCGTCAATCAATGCATTAGATCTAGCCGCCCAATCCATGTTGGCTAAAACCATCATGATGGTTGAACCCTCGCCAAAGACGCCGCGACTGATTGCGAGTAGCCGAGCCAGTCTCATCGAACTCGCGCGTTCTGGTGTATTTCGCGAAGACCTCTTTTATCGCTTAACAGTAACGCCGCTTCGCATTCCCCCTTTACGCGAAAGGCCTTTCGACCTTTCCATATTGGCGGAACGCATGTCCCTTCGCTTCGCGTCTGAAAGTGGAAAAAATATCCGCGGCCTAACGCATGGCGCTGTTGAAAGCCTTATGAAACAGACTTGGTCGGGCAACCATCCTGAATTTGAGGCAACACTTAGGCTTGCTGTCCAACGGGCTTCGACACCCTGGCTCACGGATGCTGATTTCGAGGGCGAAATGGTCTTTGATCAGGCCCCTACCATCCAAGAATTTAAAAGTGAAACATTAGCGCTTTTTGATTCAACCGGAGCGCTTCGACCATTCGCTGAGATTCAAAGTGAAATCTTTGAGATGGCACAACGCCATTGTGGCGGCTCCTTAGGAAAAGCAGCAAAGGCACTCGGATTAGGCCGATCAACGCTCTATCGAAAATTCCAAGAAAAAGACACGGTTGGTCAATCACAAAAAATTGAGATGTTGGGAGATGCAGCGTGAAGCGGCTATTTTATACCCTTGCCCTCGTTTCCTTACTACAAGGAAGAGCCCATGCCGCCGACCCGCTTGATAGTGAAAATAAGCAGCAATCGATTAGCGTGATCACGCCCATCGTAAAGGGCGTAACGCCACAACCAACATCCGCTGAAATTGCGATTGCAATTGGAAGAGTCCTGCCAGCTGCGTCCAGCAGTTCCCATATGGCTCACCTACAAAAACATGAGTGGGAAACCCTCGCCGCTTTTTATCTAGCGCGGGATAATGCTCCTATTTGGCTTGGTGGTGACGGAGTACAAGCCAGAACATCTGCACTTACCGACCGTTTGGCTAGAGCCGACGAAGATGGATTAAGCCCTTCAGATTATCCATTATCGAAAATTTCAACGGATGCGGATACGGCGATCTCGCGCGCCGAGGCCGAAATCATGATATCGGCATCGGCAATTGCCTATGCTCGCGATGCACGTGGTGCCCGTATTGATCTTGCGCGCCTATCTAAACTCATCACGCCAAAATTAGACTTGCCCAGCTCATCGTCTGTTTTGGCCAATTTAATTGGCTCCGCTAATCCGGGCGATGCGCTCTCAGCCTACAATCCTCCTCAAGCGGGCTATCGTATCCTCAAAGAAAAACTAGCGACATTGCGTGAAATGACCGCCAGTATTGGAGAGACATCGACTCATCCGGTCCTGCAAGCATCAAAAAAACCGTTGAAAACGAGCACGGCAATGGTTGCGCAGGACCCTGTAACGCCCTTCGATTTGATTGCCAATATGGAACGCTGGCGTTGGGTAGAGCGTGATCTTGGGGACCGTTATATTGAGGTCAACCTGCCAGAATTCATGCTGCATGTTGTTGATCATGGTAAAATTATTCATACGACCCGAGCTATTGTAGGCAAGCCGGACACGCCAACGCCGCTTTTCTCTGAGAAAATGCAGTATTTGATCGTTAACCCATCATGGCATGTACCCTATTCAATAGTGAAAAGGGAATTTCTGCCAAAGCTTGCGGAAGATCCGGAGTACGCCGCAAAGGCTGGTTATGAAGTAAGTCAGAACGGCGATCTTGTAACGATCCGCCAGCCGCCTGGTGAGCGTAATGCATTAGGTTTTGTGAAATTTATGTTTCCCAATCAACACTCGGTCTATCTACACGACACGCCAACACGGAAGCTTTTTGCCAATACGGAACGCGCCTATAGCCATGGCTGTGTGCGTGTCGAGGAACCTTTTGTGCTCGCGTCCGTTGTGCTCGACGATGCCAAATATTCAACCGATGAGCTGAAAGCGCTTATTGGCAAAGGCGAGCGGGTTATCCGTCTAAAAGAACCCCTTCCTGTCCAGTTGACCTATTTCACCGTAGTTCCAGATCAAACCGGTGAGCTTCATCACGTCGGCGATATTTATGGATATGATCAGAGCGTGGAAGCAGCCTTGGGATTAGGGCAACCACGGACCTATGCCGCGTTGAAATGAATTCGGCTCGGGCATATGCCTGCCGAATTTTAGTATTCCTGATCCTCGGGCGGTATGCGCTATAGTCATGTGATCCAAACGGACCATGGAGTAGCGCATGACGGCGGCATTTCTTGAGCACATATCCGCGAGGCTCGCCGACATTCGGGCTGATGGCCTTTATAAGTCGGAGCGGGAGATCGTTACACCGCAATCTGGCCGTATTGCGATCTCGGATGGCGGGCAGCGTCGCCCTATGCTCAACCTATGTGCGAATAATTATTTAGGACTTGCCGACCATCCGGAAATCGTAACAGCGGCAAAGCAGGCGCTTGATAGCCATGGATTTGGTATGGCGTCGGTTCGTTTTATTTGTGGAACGCAGACAATTCATCGCGAATTGGAGCGTTCAATTGCAGATTATCTTGGCAAAGATGATGCTATCTTGTTTGCTGCGTGCTTCGATGCCAATGGCGGCGTCTTTGAACCGCTCCTAGAAGCGGATGATGCTATTATTTCAGATAGCCTAAATCACGCCTCGATCATCGATGGTGTTCGCTTATCAAAAGCCAAACGCTATCGTTATACCAATAGCGACATGGATGAATTGGAAGATCGTTTAAAGGAAGCCGATCGAGATGGATCGCGTTTTAAATTAATCGTTACCGACGGCGTTTTTTCGATGGATGGTTATGTCGCCAACCTTCCAGCGATTTGCGATTTAGCGGAACGCTATGGAGCGATGGTTATGGTGGATGATTGCCATGCTACCGGACATCTTGGGTCTGATGGACGAGGTACACCTGCCTTAACCGGTGTTGGCAATCGCGTTGATATTGTAACGGGTACGCTCGGTAAAACGCTTGGTGGCGCAATGGGTGGATTTATAGCGGCGTCTCAGCCAATTATAGATTTACTGCGTCAAAGAGCCCGTCCCTATCTATTTTCAAATAGTCTTGCACCATCGGTAGCCGCCGGTTCCATTAAGGCGATCGAGATTGCAAGAAAAGCTGACGATCGTCGTGCAAAATTAATGCGAAACACATCGCGCTTTCGTCAAGGAATGGAAAAGGCTGGCTTTGAGCTCCTTGCTGGTGACACACCAATCATTCCCGTCATGCTCCATGAAGCCAATTTGGCGCAGGATATGGCACGGGAACTTGATCGGCGTGGCGTCTATGTTGCCGGCTTCTTTTTTCCGGTTGTTCCAAAAGGGCGCGCACGTATTCGCACTCAAATGTCCGCTTCGCTAGATGATACCGATATCGATATGGCGATCGATGCATTTACCGACTCGGGACGTAAATTAGGCATCATCTCATTTTAAAAGGCAGGCAACTCATGCGAGCGCTTATTAAATCGAAAGCCGAACAGGGATTGTGGATGGGTGATGAGCCGGTGCCACAGATTGGACCGGATGATGTCCTCGTTAAGGTCAATAAGACAGGCATTTGTGGCACTGATATCCATATTTACAAATGGGATGAGTGGGCGCAAAAAACTATTCCTGTTCCGATGGTTGTTGGACATGAATTCGCCGGTGAAATTGTTGAATTAGGCGCTCATGTTAGAGGCTTTAAAATTGGGCAACGCGTTTCTGGCGAAGGCCATGTTATTGGAATGAAAAGCCGGGCGAGCCGCGCCGGTAAATTCCATATGGACCCGGAAACACGGGGCATTGGTGTCAATATCCCGGGTGCATTTGCTGACTATGTTCGCTTTCCTGCCTTTAATATCGTTCCCCTTCCAGATGATATTGATGACGAACTTGGTGCTATTTTAGATCCATTGGGCAATGCGGTTCATACTGCTTTGGCATTTGATCTTATTGGTGAAGATGTTCTGATCACAGGTGCGGGGCCTATCGGCATTATGAGTGCGGCTATTGCTCGTCATATCGGTGCAAGACATGTGGTTATTACTGACGTGAACCCAGTACGGCTTAAGTTAGCGCAACAGGTCGCTGATGTCGTAACGGTCGATATCTCAAAAGAAGATTTAAAGGATGTCATGCACCGCCTTGGCATGCGGGAAGGCTTCGATATTGGTCTTGAGATGAGCGGCTCACCACAAGCCTTCGAGCAAATGGTCGATAATCTCGTTATGGGCGGAAAGATCGCACTTTTAGGAATTCCGTCGAAGCCCTTTATGACGGATTGGTCTAAAATGGTCTTTAAAGTCCTGACGATCAAATGCATCTATGGTCGTGAAATGTTCGAGACCTGGTATAAAATGCTAGCCATGCTGCAGAGTGGTCTTGATGTTCGAAAAGTCATTACGCATCGCCTTCCGGCTGCAGATTTTCTGACTGGGTTTGAGACCATGGCTCGTGGCGAGAGCGGCAAGATCGTGCTTGATTGGACAAAAGGGCGTTGATGGAGTGACATCATTGATATCGGGTGGCGTTATTTTTTGAATTGGTCGAAAACTGGTCTTTAAAGACACAAGAGTTCTGATTCGATGACCAATCCATCTACCCTGCGCGCCATGCGCTTAACCGAATGGTTTTTGTTACTTGCGCTTTCACTTCTATGGGGCGGCTCCTATCTCTTTATGAAAATTGCGGTAAGCGCCTTACCGACATTCACCATCGTATTTGGACGAGTTTCAATTGCCTGCCTCGTTCTTGGTGCTGTGTTAATTTTGTCTGGTGTCGGTCTACCAAAAGGACGTACCGCATGGCTTGCATTTCTCGGAATGGGCGCTCTTAACAACGTCATTCCAATGAGCCTCATCGTATTTGGAACACACTCCATAAGCGCAGGGCTAGCGTCGATCCTTAATGCAATGACACCGCTTTTTACCATTATTGTTGCACATTTTGTAACGCAGGACGAAAAGCTTACACTCGGCAGAATTATTGGAATTATGCTTGGAATTATCGGCGTCATCGTATTGATCGGGCCTGGCATTTTAACTGATATCGGAACATCACTGACCGGCGAGATTGCGTGTCTATTTGCGGCATTATCCTATGCTTGTGCTAATAATTTTGGCCGCCGCTTTGCCCGTCTGGGAATTAAGCCTTTACAAATCGCATTCGGCCAAGTGACAGCATCGACAATTATTATTCTGCCCGTTACCGCCTATGTCGATGCGCCATGGTCGTTGCCTATGCCGCCGATGGTGCCGCTCGTATCGGTGATCGCGCTTGGCTTATTCTGTACAGCGCTTGCCTATGTCATATTTTTTCGAATTCTTAACCGCTCGGGTGCCCTTGCTATTGCCTTGGTTACGCTAATGATACCACCTAGCGCGGTTGCTCTCGGCGCCATCGTCCTCGGTGAGGCCATTAGCGCTCAAAATCTTTTGGGCATGGCATTGATTGGGCTTGGCTTAATCGCAGTGAACCAGCGCAAGAAATCTTAATCGACGAGATGGCCGAACATCTCGACAACCTCCTGATAGACCGCGCGCTTAAAGGGTATGATTAAGCTCGGTAAGTCGCGCATCGGAACCCAACGCCAGTGGGCAAATTCAGGCTTATGTCCGCCCGGCGGCTCAAGAATATTGATCTCGCCATCATCGCCATCAAAACGAAAGGCAAACCATTTCTGCGTTTGACCGCGATATTTACCTTTCCATGCTTCTTTGGCGACAGCAGGAGGCAGATCATAAGTAAGCCAACCCGGCGCTTCCGCAAGAAGGGAAACGCTCGTAACGCCCGTCTCTTCGGCTAATTCGCGTAAGGCTGCTAGATAAGGATCCTCGCCGGGATCAATTCCACCCTGCGGCATCTGCCAGCTGTGGTGGGCGTCGACATGTTCGGGTCCGGCCTCCGCCCTCCGACTACCAACAAAGACGAGATTATCACGATTGAGCAGCATGATGCCGACATTTCGACGATAGGGCAGATCATCATGACGCATTTCAATTATCCATCTTCGTGCAGTAGCGCACTCACAGGTACCAACCGATAACCACGCGAGGCGAGTGTGGCGCTCCAGTTCCTCAATCGGTCTATCGCGAGAGGTGTTGTTCCCGCAACCCCAATGGCGAACCCGCGCTTATTGGCCTTTTGTTCAAGACGTTGAAATGCTTCATCAATGGCCTGCGGTCGAAGGTCTTTATCCAATGGGACTGTCAGGTCATCGGCAGGATAGTCGATAAAGCCAAGACCGCGCTTTTGTATTTCGGAAAGAGCGGTACGAACAGGCCCATTTTGAGAAATTCGTCCTGTAAATTGACCTGAAACCCCGAAAAAGCCAGGAAATCTTCCCATTGCCCAGAAGAGCCGCTGCTGGTTTTCTTCAACGCTCAAAGCATCGGCCAAGGCGCGTGGCCCGGCACTCCCGGGTGGGGTGTCCCGATCGCGGATAGGGATGTCTAACATGATCTCGTGCCCCTCGCTTCGGATATCCGCTGCCTGACGCTCAAGATCGGAACTATAAGGAGAAAGCCCGAAGGTAACATTGGTAGGCAATTTCACCATGGCTTCGACGGTTGCAAGTTGTCCAATCCCTGCGCCCGTCAACAAAATGGCAATGCGGGGTGCATCAGCCAATACGCCTGAAACAGGGGCTAAAGGTCGCGCATAAAACTCGAGCGGACGCGTACCATCCTCGGCAATTCTTGGTAATAGTCCGGCCGGCTGCGGATCAACCAAACGTGGATCAGGCGCTGGTGAGAGACCACGTCCGTTTTTCGGCTGAAAGGTCAATTTACCTTCCACAACCGGCATGGAGGGCGATGTGGGCCAAGGAATGGCGACGATAGCCTGAGGCGAGGCTAGCTGGGATCGCCCAACATAGACACTACCAACACCGATCCCGATCACTCCACAAAGGGAAAGCCCAATCACCAAGGGTAGCTTAAAAGGTCGTCGCGCCACACGGCGCGTCGGCATTTCATGTGCGGCGATCGCTGTCATAGAACCTATCCTCAATATCCCTATAGGGCATTGAGGTTAAGGAAAAACTGCGAATTTATGGTTAAAGCAGCGCTTATTAGAGCGCTGCTTTCCGATCTTAAACAGGCCTGAACGAAACTTAATTGGCCGTTGTATTCGAATTGTCTTTGACTACCGCGTCCGCATTTTTAAGGCCGCGAAGCAAATCGAGTGCATAATTTAGCTGCTTGTCTTGCTTTGGATCGAGCGGAACATAAGCGGATGAACCGCCCTGCTCATTATCGCCATTTTTCAGATGTCCTTTAAGAGCCGCTTCGCCCTTGGTCTCATCTTTGCCCTTAAATTCATCTGGAACATCAGGCAGGACTTGAATGTCCGGATCAATGCCCTTTGCTTGGATGGAGCGCCCGGATGGCGTGTAATAACGAGCCGTTGTTAAGCGTAGCGCGCCATTCGCACCCAGCGGAATAATCGTCTGAACGGATCCTTTTCCAAAGGAACGCGTTCCCACAATGGTGGCCCGCTTATGATCCTGCAAAGCGCCTGCGACAATTTCGGATGCAGATGCTGAACCGCCATTGATCAACACAACCAGAGGCTTTCCATTGGTCAGATCGCCCGAACGCGCCATATAACGCTGCGCATCATCCGCATTACGACCACGCGTCGACACAATTTCTCCGCGTTCAAGGAACGCATCCGACACTGCGATCGCCTGATCGAGCAATCCGCCTGGATCATTACGAAGATCAACGATGTATCCCTTCAGCTTATCTCCCGGAATATCCCGACCAAATTGGTCGAGTGCTGCCTTTAGGCCGTCAAAGGTTTTTTCGGTAAATTGAGTGATGCGGATATATCCAACATCACCTTCATTACGCGGCTTAACGGACGAAATCTTGATGACTTCGCGAACCAAAGTAACGTCGAATGAGTCGGCCTTACCCTTTCGGCTGATTTTCAAGACAACGGGGCTTTTAACGGGCCCGCGCATCTTATCGACGGCTTGGTTCAAGGTGAGGCCCTGTACAGCGTCGCCATCAATGGCCACGATCAAATCACCGGCCAATAAACCTGCGCGTGATGCCGGCGTATCATCGATTGGCGTAACGACTTTTACGTATCCGTCTTCCTGGGTAACCTCGATGCCGAGCCCACCAAATTCACCTTTGGTCTGGACCTGCATGTCCTTAAAGCTCTTAGGATCCATATAGCTCGAATGCGGATCAAGCCCTGCGAGCATGCCGCTAATGGCCGATTCGACTAATTTTGCATCATCTGGCTTCTCAACATAATCCGTCCGAATTTTTTCAAAGACGTCGCCGAAAAGATTAAGCTGGCGATAGGTCTCTGAACCTGCGGCTGCTGCGCTCACGGTGCCGAGCGGCAAGCCTTGAAATGCAAATGCAACGAGGCCCCCACCAAATACGGCGCCGGTCAGAAGATAGGTCAGCTTACGCATCATCCGCGAACTTTCTCATTCGAGCCCGAAGCCCACCAGGGCTGCGGATCTATTGGTGTCCCGTCTTTTCGGAACTCTATATATAAGGTCGGTACTCTCTTATCAGAAGATGGTTGACCAGAAGTATCTTTTTGAGGATCGCCCATCGTCGCCACCGGCTCACCGGCGAGCACGAACTGACCGAGACTTACGCTGATCCGGTCCATCCCTGCAAGCAAGATATAATACCCTCCGCCAGCATTCAGGATCAAGAGTTGACCATAAGTTCGAAAAGGTCCCGCATATGACACCCATCCGTCAGAGGGGGAGGAGACAATTGCATTTGGACGTGTCGAAATTGAAATCCCTTTGGTAACCCCACCTACGGTATCACGTTTATTATAGCCGATTACTAAGGTTCCATTGACCGGCTGCGGCAAAAGGCCCTTTAATTCGCCAAAGGAAACTTTAGGCGCAAGGCGGGATGGATCACGAAAAGCCAAAGCAGCAAAGCGGTTACGGGCATCTTTGGCGGCGGGATCATTAGCAGATTTGGCGTCTTCCTCATTCTTTGCCGATACGGAATTTGCGTCTCGTGCGGCCCTTGAAACGCTATCGACTTCCCCTTCAACGCGCCCAATCAAGTCTTTTAAGGTTTGGCTCTTGGCGGCCAAGGAGGCCGCTTGGGCTGCCTGCTCATTTGCTTTGCTTTCCGCACCAGCGATATCCTTTTGTCGGGCAGAAACAAGCAAATCGATATCTTGGCGATCGCGAACAAGGCTCGATATGTCTCTGGCTAAAGCATCGCGCTCGGCTGCGGCTGTTTGCCGAATGCGCTAGATCGCAGAAAGATCGGCCATAAGAGCATCGGTCTCACCCTTTAATTCCGGAACAACTGAGCCGAGCAAGATGCTGCTTCGAACGGTGTCTAATATGGAATCGGGATCGGCAAATAACAAAGGGGGTGGCGTAGCACCGACCCGCTGCAAAGCCGCTAGGACATCAATCACGACGGCCCGCCTATTTTCTAGCGAAGCCCGCGCTTTGGCCTCAGACTCCCTTAGCGTTGCCAGCCTTTCCTCAACGGTACCAATTCTTAATTCTGTGGCTTTAATTCGATCCGCAGTTTCAATCATCCGTTGACTGAGTCGAGAGCGATCTGAACGCAAGGTTTCTATTTCGGCTGCAAGCTTGGCACGATCTTCAGCACCCGTTGCCAAGAGACGTTCCGTCTCATCAAGTTCGAGCTTGCGCGAAGCCGTGTCCGACCCTGAAATGGCCGACGAGGGTGAAACGGAAGGTGTCTGAGTTTGTGCGACGGAAAGCGTTGAAACAAAGGGCCAGACCAAAATAGGTCCTAAAATAAGCATGGTTCGAAAGGAGATCATGCCTGCGTTCATTCTAATCACGCGCGATGATAGGGATGGCCAGCCAGTAGGGTCATTGCACGATACAATTGTTCCGACAGGACGATTCGAGCAAGTTGATGAGGCAATGTCATGGCTCCAAACGCAAGTTTGGAATGAGCGGCCTTTATTACCATTGAATCGAGACCATCGGCACCACCGAGGACAAAAGCAAGACTGCGCGTCCCACTGTCTCTAAAATTAGCTTGCCAGCGGGCAAAATCATCGCTTGAAGGCGATTGACCCGTTTCATCAAGCGCAATGAAGGTCATACCCTCAAGACGCATCAAAAGCGAACGACCTTCCTCGGCCTTTCGATCGGCTGCCCGTGCAGCGCGACTTTCAGGAAGCTCGACCACGTCAAACCCGGTAAAGCCAAGCGTTTTCCCCAAATCACGAGAACGCTCCAAATATCGTATGATTAAAGAACGCTCGGGGCCTTCTTTTAATCGACCGACTGCAAGGAGCGTAATCTTCACCGTGAAACGATCAAGAAACGCCGCGCTCGGCCGGGCGATCCGATCCCCACATCTTCTCTAGGTTGTAGAAGCTACGAACTTCTGGCCTGAAGACGTGCAAGATCACGTCACCAGCATCGATAAGAACCCAGTCGCAATGCGGCTGCCCCTCTACACGTATACCGGTATGACCATGTTGCTTAAGCATTTCAATGACTTGATCCGCAATTGCGCTAACATGACGATTAACGCGACCCGTGGTGATTACCATGGCGTCTGCGAGTGTCGTCTTGCCTGCCAGATCAATTACGATCGTTTGTTCGGCCTTTGCATCCTCAAGCGTTTCAAGGATGCTGGACAGCATGTCGCTCCGTTCAACCGACTTGGCGGCAAGGGCGGAGGGCCGGGACTTCGTTGTCGCGGCACGCGAAATCTGTTGTGTCAGTGTCGTCACCTTCGAGGTTTCATCCCATTATCAGGACAAATCAATGATGCCTGATCCAGCGTCATTTTTCAACCTAATCCTTATCGTGGGAGGTTTTATGACGTTTCCTTAACTCGGTCGAAGACAGCTCGGAGCGGCGGCCATGAAAAAAAATCCAAGCCGGCTTTTTGCTCAATACAAGCTGTTTGGCACGATGTTCAGACCATCGGAATGCACCAAATGCCAAGGCAGCATGAGCGTGAGTGGCCGATAGCGTAGAGCCTGGCCGATCAAAAACGGCAATCGGCATCAAATTGAGAATGTCGCGCCAACGGGCCCAACGATGAAAGCCCACCAAATTATCTGCGCCCATGAGCCATACAAAATGAACACCGGGATGGCGCAAATGCAACCAAGAAAGGGTATCGTACGTAAAGCGGGTACCGATCGCGTCCTCGAGCAAGGTCACGCGGATCCGGGGATGATCCGCCATTGATGCCGCCTGCTCCATTCGGCTTACGCCATCGGGCAATCTCGAATTATCCTTCAGAGGATTGCCCGGGGTCACCAGCCACCAGACCTGATCCAACCCTAACCGCTTGAGAGCCATCAAGCTGATCAAGCGATGCGCGGCATGAGGCGGATTGAATGAGCCCCCCAACAGACCGATGCGCATGCCACGTTCATGCGGCGGCAAAACAGGTGCAGGGCGAGGATTTTTTATCCGTTTCATTGCGCAATACTTGCTGAACTTTGGAAGCTATTCAATCTGTGCCTGCAAATTGCAACTCGTAGAGCCGCGAATAGACGCCAGTTTTGGCTAATAACTCTTTGTGTTTACCCTGTTCTACCACCCGCCCCTGATCAAGTACGTAGATTGAATTAGCACTCGCGACCGTTGCCAAACGATGAGCAATAATCAACGTCGTGCGTCCGCTCATTAAACGTGCCAATGCCTCTTTAATCGCTGCATCTGATTCCGCATCCAATGCCGATGTAGGCTCGTCGAGCAATAAGATAGGCGCATCTTTCAGGAACGCGCGTGCAATTGCAATTCTTTGGCGCTGGCCACCCGATAATTTGCCGCCAAACTCTCCGACAATTGTCGCATAGCCTTCAGGGAGCGCTGAAATGAAATCATGGGCTGCAGCCTTTCGTGCAGCCTCCATCATATCGTGTTCACTTGCACCGGGACGGCCACGCATGATGTTTTCTGCAATCGTACCTTCAAATAAAAAGACGTCCTGACCAACAAGCGAAATATGATCATAAAGCGATGCTACCGATATATCGGATAGTGATTGCCCGTCGATGATCACACGACCCGTTTGCGGTGACCAAAATCGCATGATCAAATTAAAAATGCTTGACTTGCCACTTCCGGACAAACCAACAAGGGCGGTAATTTCTCCACCTTTAGCTTGCAAATTGATATCATGAAGCACCGGCGATCCTGGATCGTATCCGAAAGAAACAGCTGATAAGGCAATGTTACCCTTGGTGATGCGTAAGGGCTCTGCATCCGCGCGATCTATCGTCGATGGCGGCAAGTCAACCAACTCATATAACATACGAACACCAACCGCTGATGCCGCGAGCGATAAATGCAGACGTGCCAAGCGACGTGCCGGTTCCGTCATCATCAATAATGCGGTAATAAACGAGAAAAATTCGCCGGGCGTAGCCCCCTCATTGATCACGCGCCAACCACCATAAAAAATCACGCTTGAAACGGCGATGCCCCCTAATGTGTCGATCAAGGGTACGGTTATCGCTTGCACGCCGACCATACGGTTTGATAATTTTTCAACCGCAGCAACCGAGCCAGCCATACGTTGGCGCATCGTATCTTCGAGCCGGAACGCTTTAATAACACGAATGCCGTGGATTGTTTCTTGAATCGTTGCAACTGTTGCTGCCACCGAACGGACTTCGTTTCCAAACAAGGTTCGGACACGCCGCAAGAGCTGCGTAATTACCCCGAATAAAACGGGTAAACCGATAAGCGCTATACCCGTCAAGACAACATCTTGCGAAAGCATTACAAATAATAGACCAGCAACCGTCAAGAGATCTCGACCTAAAGACGTCGCTATGAGATTAAGCGCGGAACTCGCAGCCTGCGCATTATAGGTTATACGGGTTACCAGATCAGACGATGGGCTATTTTGAAAAAAAGGTACGTCTTGTGCGAGAAGTGCATTGAAAAATTTTCGTTGGGTTGATGCTACAATTGCATTTCCAATTCGTGCTAAAATGACTTCCTGCCCGTAGGATGCAAGACCTTTAACGATATAAATAAGGGCTACACTTCCACAAATTAGAAGCATCATGCGCGCATCGCGATCGATAAAAACCTTATTAATTAAATCGCGCATAATCCATGCGCTAAATCCGGTAGCTGCTGCGACCAAAGCCATACAAAAAATAGCAATCGCATAACGCGGAAGAAAAACGCGCATATTTTCTGCAACCAGCCTTTTAAGCACGCCGAAATCACTAACAAGCGTTCTCAAGCTTGGTTTTTCAGACATGATTTAATCCCGTTGCTTGTCTTGGCAGCACCAACCGCAATCCACCTCTGATCCATGAAAAACTACTTTGCTTCACGCGTAAGCCTCGGCCATTAATTTATTCGAACTATTTTCAATCTGATCTTGTACAAGAGTGAAAAAATCGTTTCGTTTAAGCCCGGGCTGAATGGGCGGCATAATATCAACAATTATAGTTCCGCGCTTCAGCTTCATTGAGCGACGAGGCCAATATATGCCGGAATTAAGGCCAATTGGAACGCAAGGTACGTTGAGACCTTCATAAAGCTTTGCAACACCAAACCGATAAACAGGCGGAGCGCCAGGCGGACGGCGCGTTCCTTCCGGAAAAACGAGAATCTGGCGGCCGCCATCGGCATGAATTTCACGATCAGCGGCTCTGGTTAACTTAATTAAAGCGCGGGATCCATCCTTGCGATTAATCGGCACATTGCGCATTTTATAAATAAACCAACCAAAAAACGGAATGAATGCAAGCTCACGCTTAAGGATGAAACAAGGATCATCAAACAATCCAAGCAACATAAATGTTTCCCAAACCGATTGATGCTTCACTGCTACGAGAAGGGGGCCCTTAGGGATATTTTCGCGCCCACGAAATTCGACGCTAATTCCGCCAACAACACGACAGAGCCAAAGAAAGTATCGACCCCAACTGCGCGCTAGAATCGTTACGGCGCTACGGGGCAATATCAACACAATAAGGCCGATCAGCATAAAAGCGATCAGACTCAAATAGAGTGCTAACATGAAGAAAACGGCCCTTATTGGCATAGGATACCTTCAATACTTTTTCTAAAAGAGCGATCGGTTCGTTGACCATGCTTGATAGAGCGCACCTGAAATGCCATCAAAACATCGCCATGATAATTGCTTGTTTTCATTAATTTGATGCTAAATTCAATGGTACGCGCTCAAGCAAGCATGCCAATTGTACGATAAACGGTTATACGCGATGCCAAACCTGCCACTATTCCTACCAGCGCAATAACGCCAAACGTCGCGCAAACGGTTTGCCAGTCGAGAATTGACATTTCCGATAGCCCAGAAAATTGAAGCCCATCCGGTATCAATATGGATAATTTGAGCGTTAAGACCAGCAAAAGGGCGGCGCCCCCTCCTAGTAGGCCGCCTCGTACGCCCAATACAGCAAAATGGCTCTGAAATTGACCGGCAATATAGTGATCATCGGCACCAATAAAATGTAAGACCTCGATGATTTCGCGATTGCCAGCCATGGCTCCTCTAGTCGCAAAGACGATCGTTAGCCCTGTCGTCAGGACGACGAGAAGAAGAGCCCCAAAGGACGCGGTTAAAAATAAATTAGAAAGATGACCTAATCGCTTGGTCCAGGTCCGGTGATCATCGAGGCTTGCACCAGGGACTGCATCAGCAAGCGCCCTTCCAACCAAATTTAGGTCAGGGGGCTGATGGGTATCGATTTGGACGGTAATTAATCGGGGTATTGGCAAACTTTCGATTGATGATGCTGAACCCAACCATGGTTCTAGAAGTTTAGCGGATTCTTCTCGGCGGAGCACTTTCACCGACGTAATGCCGCCCGTACCGCGCAATATGTCACTGGCACGAACAATATCGGCATCAATGGATCGGCCCGCCTGCGGCTTTAGCTGGACCGTCACTTCGGACGCCATCATAACTTGCCAGCGCATCGCAGTCGCTGCAGTGAGCTGAGCCGCACAAGCCGTCAGAGCCGCTAAAAAGGTCAAAATTGCAATAACGGCGACAAGTGCACGATCGGTAACTTGATCAGCTGCCACCAAGGGATCCCGTCCGAAAAACGGCACAAAACGACTAAAGGCGCTCAATTTGCCGGATCGACTAAAGCGATTTTCAGACATCGCTCGCCTCAACATATAGACGGCGATCCGCTAAAATGAGCCGTCGCGCTCCTTCGATTTGGTCCATTAGGCCCAGATCGTGGGTGGCAATCAAAATGGCGGTACCGGAACGGTTCATTTCGACAAATAATCGTAGCAGCCGACGGGCCAAGGATGGATCGACATTACCTGTCGGCTCATCGGCCAAAAGCAGCTCTGGCTGCGCGACAAGCGCGCGTGCAATCGATGCGCGCTGTTTTTCGCCGCCCGAGAGGATCGGCGGTTTAGCGTGAATCAGCTCCCCCAAACCAACCCAATTCAACAATTCCGTCACTTCGGCTCTATAGGTGACCTCGTCACGGCCTTGGACCTTTAGAGGAAGCGCGACATTTTCATAGGTTGTAAGATGATCAAGAAGGCGAAAATCCTGAAAAACAATGCCCATCCTACGCCGAAGAGCGGTTAAACCATCTTTTTCGAGCAGACTAGTGTCTTGTCCAAACAAAACAACGGTTCCGCGCGTTGGTTTAAGAGCCTGCATGATCAGGCGTAATAACGTCGTCTTTCCGGTGCCAGATGCGCCAGTTAAAAATTGGAACGACTGAGGCTCAATCGAAAAACTGACATCCGTGAGCGTTTCCGCCCCTACGCCGTAACGCAAACCAACATTTTCAAACCGGACAAGCTCCCCGGCGGAGCGATAAGGAAAAGCCTGCAAAGAACCTTCAACCTTCTTTAAGGTCGTGAGCGCATAATGTGGATTGAAACTGACTTCAATCCCGTTGGAGCACCATAGCTGATTCGCCATGTTGATCGTCTGTCCAAATTGTACCCGATCTTATCTTGTTCGCGCTACAGAACTCAGCCAGTCCGGCCGGCTTGTGAAATGTGGCGCTTGCCAAACATCTTGGCGACCTGATGAAGTTGATAGTAAAGCGACAGAAATCAACGAAATTCCCATAAAAACGAATGATTTTTCAGCCTCAACTAATCCGAAAGAGCTAAGTCCAAGCAAAAAGCGCCCCTTTTTACGCCTTGTCGCGTTAGGAGCAACGGCGGCGGCCATGACAGGCCTAACGGTTGTGGTCCTAAATGATCGCGCTGAATCCATTTTTAATCGCGCAATCAGTTGGATCGACGCCTTTATTCCGGGCAAGGGGCTTCAGGGCATCTCATTTACCAATATTAAAACGTCCATTGATGCTGATCGCGGCGAGACCTCGCTCATTATTGAAGGCGAGATACGGTCTGATTCGGAAATTTCGAAGAATTTGCCTGAAATCCAATTCACAATGAGAGACGAAGCTGAAAATACAATTTTTCAGTGGATGATACCGGCGCCAGTGCCAACAATAACAAAGGGTGAGGCCGTCAGCTTCAAAGCAAGGCTTGCCTCGCCGCCAAGGGACGCTAAGAACATTACCATCACATTTTCCGGCGCCTGATAGGAGGCGGCGGAAGCCCCTCGTTCGAAACGGAATGGCCGATGGTACAGGAAAGAAGAGTTCGCGTTCTGATCGACGAGGAAAAGATCGCGCGCCGTAACCAGGAAATCGCGGCAGAAATTGCAAAGCGGGATCCAAAAGACCTTCTCATTGTCGCCATTTTAAAAGGCAGCTTCATGTTTGCCGCCGATTTGATGCGGGCACTCCATCATGAAGGGCTGATGCCGCAGGTCGAATTTATGCATTTATCGAGCTATCGGGATGCTACGGTGTCGTCCGGCCAGGTCGTTATTCTTAAGGACGTGGAAAGCGATGTGCGTGACCGCGACGTTATTTTAATTGATGATATTCTTGAATCGGGCCGGACAATTGCATTCGCGAAAGATCTTTTAGCTGCTCGTGGGGCGAAGGTTTTGACCTGCTGTCTGCTCGAAAAGCCAGGCAAGCGTGCTGTATCGATTGAGGCGGATTTCGTTGGCTTTTCGTGCCCGGACCTATTCGTGGTTGGCTACGGCATGGACGTGGCGCATTCTTATCGACAATTACCCTATATTGGCGTGGTAGAAACTGAAGCGGGCGAATAGCCTGTTAATTCGCCGTCAGCCAATGGTCTAAAAAGCCGTCCAGCCATAATTTAACGGCGTGATCATATCGAAACCAACCGGATCGGTGCTCGTCGGGTGCCTGTGCTCCTTTGTGATTCATGCGCTCAAAGGCGCGAACGGTCCATCTGCAAATCATCGCATAAGTCACTTCGGGGTGGAACTGTAGACCATATCCACTGGTACCAAGCCGGAAAGCCTGATGGGGGAAAGAGCTTCCTTGGGCCAAAAGCTCTGCACCCTTCGGCAAATCAAACCCTTCACGATGCCAATGGTATACTTGAGTGGGCCACTCAACACCGCATGCCTGCGAGAGTACTAAACCAGCCTCGGTAGGCGATAGGCCATAATAGCCAATCTCAGTTTCTTCATCAGGATGTTTATAGACCCGAGCACCAAGGACCCGACACAGCATTTGCGCGCCTAGACATAGACCAAGATATGGCACATCGGCTTGATTGAACATCTCAATGCACCGAAGTTCATCCGTAATCCATGAATCAAGATCATTGGCGCTCATCGGGCCGCCGAAAACAACCATACCCGAATGATGGGTTGCAGTTCGAGGAAGCGTATCGCCCAAAGGAGGCCTACGAATATCGAGCGGGAAGCCACGCTTAAGCAATTCATATCCTACCCGACCGGGAGAGGATTGCTCCTGATGCAAGACAATGAGAATAGGCTTTTTCACAAAACGCGCGGCAGCTAGAGAAATCGTTGAGATAATGTTGTCATGAGCGAAAGGGTTCGTCGAGCCCTATTGTAATCGGAAGCGATCAACCCCGCCCATAGACATCCTCAATCCGGACAATATCATCCTCACCGGTGTAGCTTCCGACTTGAACCTCGATGATTTCAAGCGGCACTTTGCCGGGATTGGCCAAGCGATGGATTTCACCGATAGGAATATAGGTGCTCTCATTTTCATGAAGCTCCATAATCTTATCTCCAACAGTGACTTCAGCTGTACCAGAGACAACGACCCAATGCTCGGAGCGATGATGGTGTTTTTGGAGCGAAAGGCGACCGCCCGGTTTTACCGTAATTCGCTTCACCTGAAAGCGGTTGCCGATATCGATCCGCTGATAGGCGCCCCAAGGACGATACATTTTAAGATGCTCGCTCGCCTCGCGAACACCTTTGGATTTCATTTCTTCAACGAGCTTTTTGACATCGCCTGAAGCATCACGGCTTGCGACAAAAACGGCATCGCGGGTAGTGACGACCACAACATCATCAAGACCAGCAACGGTTGTCAAAACATCATCGGAATGAACGAGACTGCCAGTGGTGCCTAGTAATGACACATTACCACTGACCCGATTGCCTTGGACGTCACGCTCCGATGCTTCCCATAGCGCACCCCATGTGCCTATATCCGACCAATCAAAACTTGCTTTAATAACCGCGGCAAGCTTGGTTTTTTGCATCACGGCGTAATCGATCGAGATTTTTGGTGCTTTGGAAAATTCAGCCTCACCTAGTCGCAGTGCGCCCAAATCCATTGTATGATGTGCTAAAGCTTCGCTTGCAGCAGCCGCGATATCGGGTGCAAAAGTTTCGATTTCGGCGAGCATGGCGCCGGGCTCGAACATGAAATTGCCAGAGTTCCACAAGCACCCTTCTGAAATCAATTGACCTGCCTTGACCGCATCAGGCTTTTCCAAAAACATAGCGACGGATTTAGCATTACCCTCCACATCTTCGCCGGGTCGAATATAACCATAGGCGGTCGAGGCATTCGTCGGCGTAATTCCAAACGTCACAATTCGGCCAGCTTCAGCCGCAGGGATCGCGGCTCTTACGCTTGCTGCGAAGCCAGCAATATCGGCTACCACGTGATCAGCCGCCAACACCAAGCCAATCGTTCCTGCCCGATACCGATGTAAATAATGCGCAGACGCTGCAATCGCGGCAGCAGAATCCCGTGGCATCGGCTCCATTACAATATCGACAGCAATGCCCACAACGGCCGCTTGTTCCTCGGCTAAAAAGCGAAATTTTTCATTCGTCACGACAACCGGCTTACCAAACAAAGTACCATCCGCGACCCGCTTCAATGTTGCCTGGAACGTCGAAAGTTCGCCGAGCAAAGGCACAAACTGCTTCGGAAAACTATCCCGCGATACCGGCCATAACCGAGTACCAGAGCCGCCACAAAGAATGATGGGTACAATGGTCATGGTTTTAATCGCTCCTCAGATAAAAAAACCTTTAGCCGTCCACCTTGTGCTACGACCTGTAAGATACTGCATAGCTAACGCTATAATATTAATAAAATCCCATACGCTCAAATACGGACATCTAATGAAAAAACCCCGCGCTTGGGATGCGCGGGGTTAGAAATGGTAGAATGAACAGCTATTCTTAGCCGCGCTTGTTTTGCCGATTAGCAATCAAATCATCAACCACGGTTGGATCGGATAGCGTCGACGTATCACCAAGGCTGCCAAACTCATCTTCGGCAATTTTGCGCAAGATGCGTCGCATGATCTTGCCCGAGCGGGTCTTGGGCAGACCTGGTGCAAACTGAATAAGATCGGGGGAAGCAATCGGTCCGATTTCCTTTCGCACCCAACCGACAAGCTCTTTCCGAAGCGTGTCCGTCGGCTCTGTTCCACTCATCAGAGTGACATAGGCGTAGATGCCCTGACCTTTAATGTCGTGCGGGTAGCCTACAACGGCAGCCTCAGAAACCTTTTCATGGGCAACAAGCGCGCTTTCAACTTCGGCTGTCCCCATACGATGACCGGAGACATTGATCACATCATCAACACGACCAGTGATCCAATAATAGCCATCGGCGTCGCGACGGCAGCCGTCACCCGTGAAATATTTGTTCGCATAGGTTGCGAAATAGGTCTCCATAAAGCGCTTATGATCGCCGTAAACAGTACGCATTTGGCCGGGCCAGCTGTCGGAAATAACGAGATTGCCTTCGCAGGCCCCTTCTAAAACAACGCCATTGGCATCAACAATTTCAGGCTTTACGCCAAAGAAGGGACGGGTCGCCGAGCCAGGCTTTTGAGCAATAGCGCCAGGTAATGGCGTAATTAAAATACCGCCAGTCTCGGTCTGCCACCATGTATCAACAATCGGACAACGATGGTCACCAACGACGCGATGATACCATTCCCATGCTTCAGGATTTATTGGTTCGCCAACCGAGCCCAACAGCCGTAGCGAGGCGCGAGACGTTTTCTTAACTGGCTCTTCGCCCGCACCCATCAAGGAGCGAATGGCAGTAGGCGCCGTGTAGAAAATGTTGACCTTGTGCTTATCAACAACATCCCAGAAGCGTGAAATCGTTGGATAGGTCGGTATACCTTCAAACATTAAGGTTGTGGCGCCATTGGCGAGCGGACCGTAGACAATATAGGAATGACCCGTGACCCAACCCACATCGGCGGTGCACCAATAAATATCACCGTCATGGTAATCAAAGACATATTGATGCGTCATAGATGCGTAGACGAGGTATCCCCCTGTCGTATGCACAACACCCTTTGGTGCGCCTGTTGAGCCCGACGTGTACAGAATAAACAGCGGTGCTTCCGCGTCCATTTCCTCAGGCTTGCATTGTGCATCAGCATTCTTTGCTTCGACATCATAATAATAATCTCGGCCGTCTTGCATGTGCACATCACCACCCGTGCGACGGACAACAATTTGCGCGGTAACAAGCCCGGGAATGCGCTTTAGTGCTTCATCCATATTGGCTTTAAGGGGCACTTTCTTGCCACCGCGCAAGCCTTCGTCGGCGGTTATAACAACCTTGGATTTGCAGCCCTCAATGCGACCTGCGAGAGAGTCGG
>Ga0207956_1000095_pt1 | contig 28065 bp, 23 predicted proteins | sample CryBogCBE25Jul07_FD_184580 | JGI IMG/M metagenome (GOLD analysis project Ga0207956, IMG submission 184580) | Freshwater microbial communities from Crystal Bog, Wisconsin, USA - CBE25Jul07 (SPAdes) (version 2) | ecosystem: Environmental > Aquatic > Freshwater > Lake | place: Crystal Bog...
TCGCGGATATCCATCAGCATAGCCACAAGCAACAACACCCACTCTCATTGGCTCTAATGCAACATAACGACCACCATAACCAATGCGTTCACCCGCTTGCAATTCTTGAATATCAATGATTTCACTGTGCAATTGCATTACCGCTTTAAGATGAGCGTCTTCAATATCGGCATGCAAACCTGTCGGTGACGCTCCATAGAGCATGATGCCTGGGCGAACCCAGTCACCCAATGCGTTACGGTGCCATAAAATTGCTGCGGAGTTTGCCAAGGAAGTTGGGCCTTCTAGACCCTCAATGGTTTGATTAAATAATTCATGTTGACTATCAACAGTAGGCTGCTGGTTCACTTGATCGGCGTTGGCAAAGTGGGTCATATGATGCATGCGATATCCTGCAGCATGCAATCGATGAAAAGCGGTTCTGTATGCAGCAGGTTTCAGACCCAAGCGATTCATGCCGGTATTCATTTTCAGAAAGACACTAATTTGCTTGTGGACTTTATCCGCATAGCGCTCTAGCCATTCGATCTGGGCTTCACAATGGACCACTAAATCACAATGCAATTCCTGAGCCAGATCTAATTCATTTTCATGAAATAAGCCCTCCAGAAGCAAAATGCGACCTTCCCAGCCATGCTCTCTGAGCCAGGCAGCATCTTGGATATCTAGTAGCGCAAAACCATCGGTAGATGCCAAACCTTTGAGGACGGCATCAAAACAGTGGCCATATGCCCGAGCCTTGATGACAGCCCAAATTTTGGACTCCGGGGCAAGCTCTCGAACCCGGTTTAAGTTATGCTGAAAGGCCTGTGTATGAATAGATGCCAAAATTGGTCTATTAATCAAACTATTAGCCGAAGCACCCATTTCTACCCCTCCTTTCATGTTTTAATTGCATTAATGACTAGATTGTACGAATGAACCGTAGTTTTTACATCATTATGGCGGCGCAATTTTTTTCGTCGCTTGCTGATAACGCCCTGCTAATTGCAGCAATTGCCCTATTGGCCCAGCTTAGCGCTCCGGCCTGGATGACCCCTTTACTCAAATTATTCTTTGTATTGTCCTACGTGCTGCTTGCAGCCTTCGTAGGGGCTTTTGCAGACTCCCGCCCCAAGGGTAACGTCATGTTCATTACTAACACCATTAAGTTTGTTGGCTGCGTTGCGATGCTCTTTGGTGGACACCCATTACTCTCTTACGCAATCGTTGGTCTTGGAGCTGCTGCATATTCGCCAGCGAAATACGGAATCCTCACTGAATTACTCCCACCTGAAAAATTAGTCGCAGCCAATGGCTGGATTGAAGGTCTTACTGTTGGCTCCATTATTTTGGGAACGGTAATGGGTGGTGTACTGATCAGCAGCACTGTTTCTCAAAGCCTCTTGGCCTTAGATATCCCAAGCATGGATACCGGTATCGATACTCCAGCCGAGTCTGCCATCCTGATCATCATGATGATTTATGTCATCGCCGCCCTCATAAACCTCAAGATCCCCGATACTGGCGCTCGCTATGTTTCTCAAAAAACCAATCCAGTAGCACTCATTAAGGATTTCGCGATTTGCTTTAAGACTCTTTGGGATGATCGCCTCGGACAAATCTCCTTAGCGGTAACTACCTTATTTTGGGGTGCTGGTGCAACCTTGCAGTTTATTGTCATTAAATGGGCACAAGTCGCTCTGCACATGACACTCTCTCAAGGCGCAATCTTGCAAGCAATCTCTGCTGTAGGTGTGGCTGGCGGTGCTGTATGGGCTGCATGGCGCGTCCCCTTACGTAATTCACTTAACGTCCTACCTTATGGCATTGCTATGGGACTCGTTGTCTGCGTGATGGCGATTTATAACTCTGACATGCTCCCTGCTACGACTCTATTTACTATTGGCAAATTACAAGTGAACTTAAATCTTTTGCCAGCATATTCTTTGCTCATTTTGGTAGGCTGGTTAGCAGGATATTTTGTAGTGCCGATGAATGCACTTTTACAGCATCGTGGTCACGTATTGATGTCTGCTGGCCATTCAATTGCAGTGCAAAACTTTAATGAAAATATTTCTGTTTTAGCAATGTTAGCAATCTACTCATTACTGATCTGGCTCGATCTACCAGTTCAATATGTGATTATTGGCTTTGGCTTGGTAGTGAGCCTAATCATGTGGATGGTGATTCAGCGTCATGTTCGCAACCAAGCAGAGTATGACTCGATGCATCTCATCGGCGAACATAAGCACTAAGACTTCGCTGATTACTAAATGTTTTGAAGTACGGATTTAGCCAGCAAGAGATCTTGCCAGAGCATGGCCTTCTCTTTGGACTTCGTTGCGAGCTGAGCAAGATCAAAACTAGCAACTACTGGTATCTCATCGTCGTTTCCAGTATTTAATGCCAGAATGGTCTCACGCAATTGCGGCAATGGATCACGCTCACCAGTAATCTTTTGTGCAGTTGGTCCACCAAAAGCGAATGCAACTACCGGCATGCCATTTTCAGGTAACTGAATTTTAGAAAGGTTGTCACTGGGGTTTTTCCATGACCACTCATTACTCGCCAATCCTAGAACTCGAATCAGATTCTGAAACAATAATTGAGCATCGCCTTGGGGTTGAGTCCCAAAGAACCACCAATGGGCTCTTGGAGCATTTGGAGTGTGATCTACAGCAGCCTCTTCTGTTGCTACAGGACTGCTAGAGACTACCTCAGGAGTAGCCCCGTCACGGGCAACCCACTCGGTAATTCCCATCTCTTTTAAGAAGCTTGAATGCGTATTGCTCATGCCTCTAGCTTAATCGATTTAGCCATCACAAGGGCATCTTCCCGATCACCCGACCCTGGATTGGCAGGATAATAGTTTTTACGGACACCAATTTGCTCGTAACCCAGTTTTTGGTAGAGCGCCAAGGCTGATTCGTTAGTTGGTCTAACCTCCAAAATGATGCGGGGCATGTTTTGTTGGGCTGCTACACCCTCAATGGCCGCCATCATGCGAGATCCTATTCCTAACTTGCGCAGCTTTGGTGAAACTGTAATGTTGAGCAGATGTAGCTCATCTACCGCAGGAAATAAGATGCAGTAGGCCCAAAGAACAGATGGGTCTAAAAAGGTTCCAGTCTGTGTATTATTTTGATCAGCTTGCGGTCGTATGCAGTAAGCCCAATGACCGGCTGCCAATGAATCTGAGAAATTGCCCCTAGTCCATGGATGAATGTGCGATACAGCTTCAATAGCAAGCACCTCATCTAGGTCAGCCACTTGCATCGGCATAAAGGACAGCTCAGCTCCATCTTGCTTTACAGCCATTACTGCTGAACCTTTTTAAAAGCAATTTCTCGCTCATCAGTTGTTAAAGCAACCTTATTCCGAACATAAAGCGGCTCCAAATCAGTAACAGAAATTTGCTGACCTAATGTCATCATCTCTTTAGCGCAATCCAAAATACCTAATGCACTAATACTGACATCTGGATCGAGGCAATCAAGGGGTAATGAATGATTCACAAATAGCCTATCGCCATAAGCTTTAACAGCGCTACCTGCGATATAGCCAACGCCATCCAATTGAATCTCTTCTGGCTTGGTTAGGTGAATATCCCCCACTCGCTTGGACAATCCTGCTGAATTCTCGGTCTCATACTTTGCCCAGTAAATTTCATCCATACGAGCATCAATAGCAACAACAAAATAGACTGGCTTGATCCTAGTAAATTGTTTCGTTTTAATTACTTGAGCAGCAATGGCATCCAAACTAGCAACTGGCACAACCGATACATTTGCAGCGATTGCAAGACCCTGAACTACTGCAACCCCTAGTCTCACCCCCGTAAATGCACCGGGACCAATACCAACTGCAATGGCATCAAGCGTAGAGAGCACTTGGTTTGATGCTCTGAGTAAATCCTCGATCCATGGAAGTAAAAGTTGGCTAGCGCCAGCCGACACTAATTCGTGTCGGAGTTCAGGCGCTTTATCACCTAAAGACAAAGCCACCGAACACCACGCTGACGAGGTATCGATGGCCAATATTCGCGTCAATTCAGACTCGCTTGTTTATTTGGCTACAAACCCAAATTATGAACGCAATCCTGCAATTACTTCCGGTGGCGCTTGCACCAACTCAATTAGGACACCTTCACCACTGATGGGAAACTCATCATTGCACTTAGGGTGAACAAAAGTAATGTCGTGTCCGCCCGCACCCTTACGAATACCGCCCGGAGCAAAGCGCATGCCATTGGCTGATAGCCACTCCACGGCCTTAGGCAGATCATCCACCCATAAACCAATGTGGTTGAGCGGTGTTTGGTGAACCGCAGGCTTTTTATTAATATCTAAGGGTTGCATAAGATCAACTTCAACCTCATTTACCCCTGTGCCTATCGCACAAATATCCTCATCAACGTTTTCACGTTCTGAGATAAAAGTGCTCTTGTATTCAAAGCCGAGCATATCGACCCAGAGTTTCTTGAGGCGATCCTTATTCTCGCCACCAATTGCAATTTGCTGAATACCTAAGATTTTGAAAGGTTTAGTTGTCATGATCGACACGCTTATTCAAAACGAATGATGAGTTGATCAACCGCCAAGCTGTCACCTTCTTTAGCGCAGATCTCAGAAACTACGCCATCTTGAGCTGCCGAAATGGTATTTTCCATTTTCATTGCTTCTATAGAGGCAAGCTTTTGACCAGCAGTAACCGCTTCGCCGACCTTGACTGCGATCTTAGTTAATAAGCCTGGCATTGGAGACATAACTAACTTCGATGTATCTGGCGGCAACTTCACAGGCATACGACGTTGCAACTCTGCTCCGAGGGGGCTGAGCACCATACATTCATAATGCGCGCCATCGAGTACCAGATAGTAACGAACGCCTTTACGCTCTACTTGGGTTGTTACCTTGCTGGTGCGATTAATGGTTGCATGCAAAGCAAGCTGTCCTGGACGCCAATTGCTCTCAATGTCATAACGACTGACGCCATCAGCATCATCAATATAAACAGAGTAAATGCCATCTTTTAGTTCAATGCGTACCGGCTCTTCATGTGGATCATTCATCGAGCCCGTCTTTTTGCCAGTCACTACAACAAATTTCTTGGCAATCACCATCTCATGACCAGCCAATTGACCGTCAATCATCTTGATATGCTCAAGATAGCGATAACGCATGAATGCCGCCAAGGCAGCAAGGCGCTTCGGATCTGCAGGTTGCACAGAATCTTTCTTGAAGCCTTCTGGGTACTCCTCTGCAATAAAGCCAGTGGTGAAATCGCCGTTTACAAAACGAGGATGTTGCAATAAAGCAGCTTGGAATGGGATATTCGAATGAATACCGCGAATCACAAAGTCATTTAATGCCGAGCGCATTTTCTCAATTGCCTCTGTACGATCTTTACCATGGACGATTAATTTCGCAATCATGGAGTCGTAATACATCGGAATCTCACCGCCCTCATAAACACCGGTATCGACACGTACCCCATTAACTGACTCTGGTGGACGATATTTCACTAGACGACCAGTAGATGGCAAGAAGTTGCGGAATGGATCATCGGCATTGATGCGGCACTCCATTGACCAACCATCAAGCCTCACATCCTCCTGTTTGAATGCCAGCTTTTCTCCGGCTGCAACGCGGATCATCTGCTCAACCAAATCTAGGCCGGTAATGCTCTCGGTTACTGGATGCTCAACCTGCAGGCGGGTATTCATTTCTAGGAAGTAGAAAGACTTATCCTTACCAACCACAAATTCGACCGTACCAGCTGATTGATAGTTCACCGCTTTAGCGAGGGCAACCGCTTGTTCGCCCATTGCTTTACGGGTTGCGGGATCAATAAATGGAGATGGCGCCTCTTCGATCACTTTTTGGTGACGACGTTGAATGGAGCAATCACGCTCATTCAAATACACCACGTTGCCATGTGAATCGCCCAAGACCTGAATTTCAATATGACGAGGACCTTCCACGAACTTCTCAATAAAGATGCGATCATCGCCAAAGCTATTCATTGCCTCGGTCTTACAAGCTGCAAAACCTTCAGCAGCCTCTTTGTCATTAAAGGCAACCCGCAAGCCTTTACCACCGCCACCCGCTGATGCCTTAATCATGACTGGATAACCAATGCCTTGGGCAATCTTCACCGCCTCTTCATTGGTATCAATTGCTTCGTTATAACCTGGGATGGTGTTGACCTTGGCTTCTAGAGCAAGCTTTTTAGAAGCAATCTTGTCACCCATTGCAGCAATGGATTGATGCTTAGGCCCAATAAAGACAATACCCTCTTCCTCGCAACGTTTAGCAAATTGCTCGTTCTCGGATAAGAATCCATAGCCAGGATGAACAGCTTCAGCCCCAGTATCTTTACATGCTTGAATGATGCGATCCATAACGAGATAGGATTCACGTGAAGGTGCAGGTCCAATACAAATCGCTTCGTCGGCCATTTGGACGTGACGCGCCTCTTTATCTGCCTCAGAATAGACAGCAACAGTCTTAATGCCCATCTTCTGGGCAGTTTTCATGACCCGGCAAGCAATCTCGCCGCGGTTAGCAATCAAAATTTTCTTAAACATTTTCGTAGTCATTATTTGGGCGCCTTTACAGAGGAATGTTGCCGTGTTTACGCGCAGGATTCTTCAACTCTTTATCTTTGAGCATTGCTAGTGAACGAGCAATACGTTTGCGAGTCTCATGAGGCAGGATGACGTCGTCAATATAGCCACGACGTCCAGCTACAAATGGATTTGCAAACTTCGCTTTGTATTCCGCTTCACGAGCCGCAATCTTCTGTGGATCAGACTTCTCTTCTCGGAAGATAATTTCTACAGCGCCTTTAGGGCCCATGACAGCAATCTCTGCTGAGGGCCAAGCAAAGTTCACATCGCCACGCAAATGCTTTGAAGCCATCACATCATAAGCGCCACCATAGGCCTTACGAGTAATTAAGGTAACTTTTGGCACGGTGCAATCGGCATAGGCATAGAGCAACTTAGCACCATGTTTAATAATACCGCCGTACTCTTGTGCAGTTCCCGGCATAAAGCCTGGTACGTCAACTAATGTCACCACCGGAATATTAAAAGCATCACAGAAGCGGACAAAACGCGCTGCTTTAATCGAAGCCTTGATATCTAAGCAACCAGCGAGTACTAATGGTTGATTGGCAACAATACCAATAGAGCGACCTTCCATGCGAGCAAAACCAATCACGATATTTTTGGCATAGTCAGGTTGCAGCTCAAAGAACTCACCATCATCCACAATCTTCTCAATCAACTCTTTCATATCGTAAGGTTGATTTGGATTAGATGGCACCAAAGTATCTAAGGAGAAATCCGGCTCTTCAGTGCGATTTGCGCCCTTAATGAGCGGTGGTTTTTCACGGTTAGAGAGCGGCAAATAGTTGAAGAAGCGACGCAACATCATGATTGCATCAACATCATTGTCAAAAGCCAAGTCGCAAACACCAGAGACTGTCGAATGCGTTACGGCACCGCCTAACTCTTCAGAAGTCACATCTTCATGCGTTACAGTTTTGACTACTTCAGGGCCTGTAACAAACATGTAAGAGCTGTCTTTCACCATAAAAATGAAGTCAGTCAACGCAGGTGAATATACCGCGCCGCCAGCCGATGGCCCCATGATTAAGGAAATCTGCGGAATCACACCAGATGCTGTCACATTGCGCTGGAAGATCTCGGCATAACCACCCAAGGAAGCTACACCTTCCTGAATACGAGCACCGCCTGAGTCATTCAAACCAATCACTGGAGCACCCACTTTGAGCGCTTGATCCATGATCTTGCAAATCTTTTCAGCATGAGCTTCGGATAATGAGCCACCAAGAACGGTAAAGTCCTGTGAGAACACAAATACCAAACGACCGTTAATCATTCCGTAACCGGTAACCACACCATCGCCTGGCACAGTTTGATCACCCATGCCAAAGTCATGGCAACGATGCTCAACGAACATATCCCACTCTTCGAATGTGCCAGCATCAAGCAAGAGCTCAATACGCTCACGGGCTGTTAACTTACCCTTTGCATGCTGAGCCTGAATACGCTTTTGCCCACCGCCTAAGCGTGCTAGCTCGCGCTTTGCTTCCAGTTGTTGAATGATTTCCTTCATTACCGACTCCTTAGAAAAATTCATGCCCCATGGATTCCAGTAGACGTCTTGCTGCTACTGAAGGCGCCATGGTTCCTTGATTAACTTGTGCCACTAAGCTTGGTAGAAGCGATTGAACCGCTTCGTTGCTACGAAATGCGTTCTTCAATCCAGCGTCAATGCGGTCCCACATCCAGGCGCCTGCCTGTTGCTTGCGACGGGAATCAAACTTGCCATTGGCTCGCTGGAGCTTTTCGAAATGCGCTACCTTGTCCCATAACTCAGGTACGCCTTTACCCTCTAGCGCACTTAAAGTCATCACCGTTGGGTGCCAATAATCTTCATTGTGCGAAGCGTGATCTGGATTTCCTTGAAAGCCAAGCAATCTCAGTGAGCTTGTAATAAACAGTTGCGCCCGCATGGCTGCATCCGGATCGAGATCCACTTTATTGATCACAATCAGATCAGCAATCTCCATCACGCCTTTTTTGATTGCCTGCAAATCATCTCCAGCGTTTGGTAACTGCAAGAGTAAAAACATATCGGTCATGCCGGCTACCGCAATTTCACTTTGGCCAACGCCAACAGTTTCAACAATGATGATGTCAAAGCCAGCAGCTTCAGCGACCAACATTGCTTCACGGGTTTTTTCAGCAACGCCACCTAGTGTTAGTGAAGATGGGCTCGGACGAATGAATGCGTTCTCGAGAACAGATAGACGCTCCATGCGGGTTTTATCACCCAGAATTGAGCCACCAGATAAGCTTGAGGATGGATCGATTGCCAAAACAGCAACACGATGCCCTTTTTCAATTAACTGAAGCCCAAGGGTTTCAATCAGAGTGGACTTTCCAACGCCGGGCACACCAGAAATACCCAAGCGAAAGGATTTACCCGTTTTAGGTAAGAGCGTATTGAGTACTTCATCAGCACGCTTGCGATGATCTAGACGCGTTGATTCCAGCAATGTAATAACCTTAGCTAGGGCACGTCGCTGTTTAAGCGATGGTGCACCGGTCAGATCATTTACTAATGCAAGATCAGCGGCTTCGAGCATGCTCATCAGTCAGTTTTTTTAATTAAACCGGCTTTACAGATTTACGAATTTGCTCAAGCACATCCTTAGCTGAAGCTGGAATTGGCGTGCCTGGTCCATAGATTCCTTTAACACCTGCTTCATATAGGAACTCATAATCCTGTCTTGGAATGACGCCACCTACGAACACAATGATGTCGTCAGATCCCTGCTTCTTCAGCTCAGCAATAATCGCTGGCACCAATGTTTTATGACCAGCTGCTAAGGTCGATACGCCTAGGGCATGTACGTCATTCTCAATCGCCTGGCGAGCACACTCTTCAGGTGTTTGGAACAATGGTCCAATGTCCACATCAAAACCTAAGTCTGCATAGGCAGTAGCTACAACTTTGGCTCCACGATCATGACCATCTTGACCAAGTTTGGCAATCATCACGCGTGGGCGACGGCCAAAATCTTTTGCAAAATCAGCGATTTCTGTTTGTAGTTTTGCCCAACCTTCGGCTGAGTCATAGGCAGCTGCATACACTCCGGTCACCTTTTGAGTATCGGCGCGATGGCGCCCGTAAACTTTTTCCAATGCATCAGATACTTCACCAACCGTTGCACGTAAACGAATTGCGTTTACAGATAGTTCCAATAAATTGCCAGAGTTATCTTCAGCAGCTTTGGTTAATGCCTCTAATGCGGCCTCTACTTTTTTACTATCACGTTTAGCTTTGATTTCTTTTAAACGTGCGACCTGACCTTCGCGAACCTTATCGTTATCAATCATCAGTACATCAACAAGATCTTCTTTTCCAAGCTTGTACTTATTCACGCCCACAATGACATCTGAACCTGAGTCAATCTTGGCTTGTTTTTCAGCAGCGGCTGCTTCAATCTTGAGCTTAGCCCAACCACTTTCAACTGCTTTGGTCATACCACCCATGGCATCGACTTCTTCAATAATTTCCCAAGCCTTGTCAGCCATCTCTTGAGTGAGGTTCTCCATCATGTAAGAGCCAGCCCATGGATCGATTACGCTGGTGATATGGGTTTCCTCTTGAAGAATTAACTGAGTGTTTCGAGCAATACGGCTAGAGAACTCGGAAGGCAAGGCAATTGCCTCGTCTAAAGAATTGGTATGCAAAGACTGTGTACCACCAAATACAGCCGCCATTGCCTCAACAGTCGTTCTCACGACGTTGTTATAGGGATCTTGCTCCGTTAATGACCAACCTGATGTTTGACAATGGGTGCGCAACATCAAGGACTTTGGATTATTTGGCTCGAATGACTTCATGATGCGCCACCACAACAAACGCGCAGCACGCAATTTAGCAACCTCTAAGTAGAAGTTCATCCCGATAGCAAAGAAGAACGACAGTCTTCCAGCAAAACCATCAACATCCAAACCTTTTGCTAGCGCTGTTTTGACATACTCTTTACCATCAGCCAATGTGAATGCCAATTCCAATACTTGGTTCGCACCAGCCTCTTGCATGTGATAACCCGAAATCGAAATCGAGTTAAATTTCGGCATATGCTTGGCGGTGTATTCAATAATGTCGCCAATGATGCGCATTGAAGGCTCTGGTGGGTAAATATAGGTATTGCGCACCATGAACTCTTTCAGAATGTCATTCTGAATTGTTCCAGACAAGAGCTCTTGCTTGACGCCTTGCTCTTCGCCAGCAACGATATAGCCTGCTAACACCGGGAGTACGGCGCCATTCATGGTCATGGATACAGAGACTTTATCGAGTGGAATACCGTCAAACAAAATCTTCATATCTTCGACAGAATCAATAGCTACACCGGCCTTACCCACGTCGCCAGTGACGCGTGGATGGTCAGAGTCATAACCACGATGTGTTGCCAAGTCGAATGCAACAGATACACCTTGACCACCCGCATCTAATGCTTTGCGATAAAAGGCATTAGATTCTTCAGCAGTAGAAAAACCAGCGTATTGTCGAATCGTCCATGGTCGAACGGAATACATCGTTGCTTGAGGTCCGCGAACAAATGGCTCAAAGCCTGGCAATGTATCTGTGTAATTGAGACCTTGAGTATCAGCGGATGTGTAAAGTGCTTTGAGTTGAATGCCATCTGGAGTTTTCCAGCCAAGTTTGTCAACATCACCATTCGGCGCAGACTTTTGTGCTGACTTTTTCCAGGCATCTAAATTCGTTTCTGGAAATGATGGCCATGAACTTGATGGAACTTTCTTTTCTGAACTCACAAAGCACTCCCGTTAATTTTGTTGCATTGCATATAAGATTTGCTAATTCTGCTTGACTATTTGTATTTTGTCTAGCTATCATGTATTCATAATTATGAATACAAAACTGAATAATCGCCCCCTATACGAAGACGTTGCAGATCGCCTTCGTGAACAGATATTTGCCAAACAATTGGCTCCTGGTAGCTGGCTTGATGAGCAAAGCTTGGCTGAGCAGTTCGGCATTAGCCGCACACCGATGCGAGAGGCTATTAAGGTATTGGCCTCTGAAGGCCTAGTAACTATCAAAATGCGGCGTGGAGCCTACGTTACAGAGGTAGCCAGAAAAGACTTAGAGCAGATTTTCACTATCCTCTCCCTACTCGAAGGCGAAGCAGCGAGGGAAACTGCCGCAAAAGCCACTGAAGAAGAGTTAAACCAATTGGATTACTGGCATCACCGCCTAGAAAAAGCGGCTGCTGACAGAGATTTAGAGCAATTCTTTGAGATTAATGGCAAATTTCATGAATTAATCCAAGAAATCGCTGGAAATCGCTGGATGAATGGTGTTATCGCAGACCTACGCAAAGTTCTCAAGCTCCATCGCCGTGATTCCTTAACGAGCACTGGACGACTACAGAACTCCTTGATTGAGCATCGAGCCATTCTCAATGCCCTACTCAAGCGAGATCAGGCAGGAGCAGAAAGTGCCATGCGAAAACACTTAGCCAGAGGTCTTGAAGCGCTCAGATAAGGGATTTTTTCAATAAAAATAAAGGCTTAGAAGTTTATTCTAAGCCTTTATTTTAGGTGCAACGGAGTCAAATATTACTTCTTGATAACGAAGTTTCCTGGCAGAGATGCAATGTATGCAGCGATATCCTGCAAATCAGCCTCTGAGAATGCCTGTACTTGGGATCCCATGATCGCGTTATTGCGACCATATTGAGCATTGCCATTGCCAACCTTGTACGCTTTCAAAGCGTAAAAAAGGTAATCAGGATATTGACCAGCCAATTTAGGATAAGCCGGCAAGATTGGTGCATTTAAACCAGCGCCATGGCAAGAAGCACAATTGGCTTTCTCAACCAACGCCTGACCTTTATCGACGCTGGCGGCATTAGCAACGTTGATCAAACCAATACTGGAAAGCAAAACTGCGGTAACTAGTGCAAATTTCATAAACGTGCCTCTATCACTTCAATGGGTTGTTAGGTGAGCTGGCAGTTTGCGCAGCATAATATTCGCCGATATCAGCCATATCTTGATCAGAGAGGCTCTTAGCAATAGAACGCATCGTTGGGTGCTTTCTCTCGCCCTTTTTGTACTCAGACAAAGCAGTTGCGATGTAAGCAGCATTTTGACCACCTAACATCGGCACTCTGTAGACTAATGGATAGTCAGCACGATAGTCAGGAATAGAGTGGCATCCAACGCAAAGCCAAACCTTGGCATTACCAGCTGCAGCACTGCCCTTCACTTCGTCAGCCTGAGCTGAGAACCCAGCAAAAACCAAGCCAGCACAGATAAGCAAGCGGGAAAGAATTGAGAGTTTTTTCATAGAAATCAGTATTAATGAGTTTGATTTAAATCAATTTGGGAGAGTATAGCGGACAGACGCCCTCCTAACCATTGTTTAGCAGTCCCGAACATCAAAATCAGTAGAAATACTGAAAAATTGGCTCCATTTACCTATACTTGAACGTCCAATAAATGACATTTTGAATGCCTGCCAATGACCAAGCCATCACCCCAATCTACTAACCGTTTCGAGGGTAGCCAAAGCTATGTAGCAACGGATGACCTGAAATTAGCAGTGAATGCAGCCATGGCACTGCAGCGACCCCTATTAATCAAAGGTGAACCTGGTACAGGGAAAACAATGTTGGCTGAAGAAGTTGCGGCAGCCCTAAAGATGCCCCTGTTGCAATGGCATATCAAGTCCACCACCAAAGCCCAACAAGGCTTATACGAATACGATGCGGTCAGTCGTTTACGAGACTCTCAACTAGGCGATGAAAAAGTCAAAGACATTCGCAACTACATTGTCAAAGGTGTTCTCTGGCAAGCTTTTGAAGCAGATGAACCTACGGTCCTACTCATTGATGAAATCGATAAAGCCGATATTGAATTTCCGAATGACCTCTTGCGTGAAATTGATCGCATGGAATTTTATGTTTATGAAACTCGTGAATTGATTAAGGCAAAGCATCGCCCTTTAGTCATCATCACCTCGAATAATGAAAAAGAATTGCCCGATGCTTTTTTGCGTCGCTGTTTCTTTCACTACATCACCTTCCCTGATGCGCAAACGATGCAAAGTATCGTGGATGTGCATCACCCCAACATCAAGCAGGATCTATTGGAATCTGCCTTGAAGGCTTTCTACCAGATACGCGCATTACCAGGCTTAAAGAAGAAGCCCTCCACATCCGAATTAATCGACTGGCTAAAGCTCTTATTAGCAGAAGACATCCCTCCGGAGGCGCTATACAGCCAAGATGACAAGATCGTGGTGCCGCCATTACATGGTGCGCTCTTAAAAAATGAACAAGATATTCATTTATTTGAGCGTCTAGTAATGATGAATCGTAACCACCGCTAAATCATCTCAGAGCAAGCTGATGTTGATTCAATTCTTCCTCAACTTGAAAGAGGCCAAAGTGCCTGTTTCAGTGAGAGAGTTTTTAACCCTCCTAGAGGCTCTCAAGTCAGGCGTTATTAACCCGTCGATCGATGAGTTTTATCAACTCTCACGCATGACTTTAGTCAAAGATGAGCAACACTTTGATCGATTTGATCAAGTATTTGGCAGCTACTTCAAAGGTGTTGAGCAAATCATCGCCCTCTCTCCCGATATTCCTATGGATTGGTTGGAGAAAAAATTGCAACGCGTCTTAACGGATGAGGAAAAGGCAGCTCTGCAGAAATTAGGCGGCCCCGAAGCACTCAAGAAACGGTTAGAGGAGCTACTCAAAGAACAAAAGGAATGGCATGGCGGTGGCAATAAATGGATTGGGGCTGGCGGCTCCTCACCTTTTGGCCACAGCGGCTATCACCCAGAGGGTATTCGCATTGGCGGCGAAAGCGCCGGCAACCGAACTGCTATCAAAGTTTGGGAAGCTCGAGAATTCAAAGATTACGACAGCAACCTTGCCTTAGGTACGCGCAATATTAAGGTTGCGTTACGTCGTTTGCGCCGCTTTGCTCGCGAAGGATCGGTGCTCGAGCTAGACCTAGATAAGACCATACACTCTACGGCCGCTAACGCGGGAATGCTCGATATACAAATGCGTCCTGAACGTCATAATCAAGTTAAGGTGTTGCTCTTGATGGATGTTGGCGGATCCATGGATGACCACATAAAACAAATCGGGGAATTATTCTCTGCCGCAAAAGCAGAGTTCAAGCATCTTGAGTATTACTATTTTCATAACTGTGTTTATGAAAACCTGTGGCAAAGCAATCGTCGACGCAGAGATCAAGTGAGCTCTACTCAAGACATCATCAACAAATTTGGCCCTGATTACAAACTCATCTTTGTTGGGGACGCCACCATGTCTCCCTACGAAATTCTCAGCCCCAATGGTTCTGTCGAATACAACAACAAAGAAGCTGGCGCAGTTTGGATTAATCGTCTGTTAGATCACTTCTCCCATTTTGCCTGGCTTAATCCAGAACCAGAATCTATTTGGGAGTATCGACAATCGATCGACATCATAAAAAACCTGATGAAGGATCGCATGTACCCGGTCACCCTAAGTGGCCTTGAGAGCGCTATGCGTCAACTTTCAAAGTAATTTGCCAGTAAGATTCCACTAATCACCTCAAACACTTAGACTGAAAAATCACTATGAGCAATATTAGCGAGCGCCTTAAAACTCTTGGCATTGATTTACCACCTCCCGGACCTCCCGCTGCGGCTTACGTAATGGCAGCAACGACTGGTAATACCGTCTTTTTGTCTGGCCATATTGCTAAGCGCGATGGTAAACCTTGGGTTGGTAAACTGGGTAAAGATATGGATACCGAAACAGGTAAAGCTGCTGCTCGTTCTATCGCTATTGATTTGATCTCCACACTACAAAATCACCTAGGCTCTCTCGACAAAGTGAAGCGCATTGTCAAAGTCATGGGCCTAGTGAACTCAACCAGCGAATACACAGAGCAACATCTTGTTGTGAATGGCTGCTCAGAGTTATTGTTTGAAGTGTTTGGTGATGCTGGTAAACACGCTCGCAGCGCCTTTGGTGTAGCCCAAATCCCTCTGGGTGCTTGCGTTGAAATTGAATTAATGGCTGAGATCTAAGCGCGTGTGATTCCGAGTTTCTGGATGTCTGCCTCAGTGTCAACATCCAGAACATAAGCTGGGTTATTCATTTCATAGATTTGAATTAGTTCAGGATGTTGATCCATATAAGGTCGGCAAACCATTCCCGGCGTTGACAAAATAGCCTTTACTACTTTTCTCGAAAACAGTACGGGGTTGCCGCGCTGCCCATTCACTTGAGGCATGACGATCTCTTGATCGCCCTGACGATTTGAAAATTGCTCAAGCAACAATACCATCTCCTCAAGTCCAATGTTGGGCTGATCACTAAGACATATTGCAAGCACATCAAACTGAGACTGCAAGCCTTCCAAAGCAAGGCGTACCGATGATGCTTGGCCATGCTGGGCATTGGGGTTATGTTGAATGGTGACGGCGAGATTGATCTCTTTACTAATTCTTGCCAACTCCGCTTCAATCTCTTTTGCATGAAAGCCTGTAATCACGACAAACTCCACTGGCTCAAGCTGCTCAAGCTGTTTTACCACCTCACAAAAACGCTTTAGAAGGCTTTTGCCTTCTTTCAACAACAAGGCTTTTGGAATGGATCCCATACGACTACCCTCGCCAGCGGCCAATAACACAATAGCTAGACTGAGCTTAGCGCTCATTGGGGAAGATTTACGGGTTGAACTCATTAGAGTGATAATAAATAAGAATCTGAAAATAAAACATAAAAAGACATTGCATGAATAGTACTGATTTAAGCGTTCTCAAATCTGCAGTCAGCTGGCTGAAAGCGGGTCACCCAGTTGCTATTGCTACTGTTGTCCAGACTTGGGGTTCCGCACCACGTCCTGTAGGCTCTTGGGTTGCCATTCGACAAGACGGTCAAGTTGCCGGCTCTGTTTCTGGTGGTTGTGTAGAAGATGATTTAATTAGCCGCGTCCAAACAGAAATCCTCACACGCAATACTCCTGAAATGGTTGTCTATGGAGTGAGTCAAGAGGAAGCGGCGAGATTTGGTCTTCCCTGCGGCGGAACGCTTCGTCTGCTTGTTGAGCCTAAACCTCAATTAGTCGTTCTAGAAAAACTTCTAGAGGCGATCTCATCACATCAAATAACTAGACGCACTGTCAATATTGCGAACGGCACATCGACATTAGCATCAGGCAATCGTAATGATGAATTTACTTGCACTGATACAGAAATGTGCACGACTTACGGCCCACGCTGGCGCATGGTCATTATTGGCGCTGGGCAACTCTCTTTATATACAGCAGACTTTGCCCTAGCATCTGACTTTGAGGTGATCGTCATTGACCCACGTGAAGAATATGCCGAGGGTCTCAATCGTCATGATGTGAGCTTCATTAAAGGTATGCCAGATGATGTCCTTATAGAGATTGGAGTTGACCCCCATACTGCTGTTGTTGCCTTAACTCATGATCCTAAGCTGGATGATATGGCGCTGATGGAGGCTCTCAAGTCCTCTGCTTTTTACGTCGGCGCCTTAGGTAGTCGCAAAAATACTCAGAAACGCAAAGAACGTTTGTTAGAGTTTGATGTCAGCAAAGAAGAGGTGGAAAGATTACATGGCCCAGTGGGCCTGAATATCGGCGCTCTCACCCCACCAGAGATCGCTATATCGATTCTGGCAGAAGTGATTGCTGTGAAGTACGGCATCTCTGTTCCAAAAAAAGTTTAAATAACTTTTTTCAGCAGAATTAATTTGCGGTGAGCTTTCCGTCTTTGAGGCGTGGCTCAACAAAGTGACCTTTGCGTGCACGATTGCCCACAAATGACTTCAAGGTTTTTGCATCGAGACTGAGCTCAGTAGGTTTGCCTGCACGACCTGCACCAGAATAGGTGGCGCCATTGGGACCTACTGCAATGGCAGAAGCCATAAATTCTTTATCGTCTAAGCCCATCAAGATTACACCCTTACCGCCGGTTGGCAAGCGTTTTAGCTCATCTAATGGGAAAACCAACAACTTAGAAGCCTGAGATAAGCAAGCAACCTGCTTCATACCGACTTGAACCTTGGTTGCGCCTAAAGGAGCATCGCCAGGCACTTTGGCATCTACTGTAATAAACGATTTACCGGCTTTATTGCGAGTACTCATATCAGCAACATTGGCCAAGAAACCATAACCAGCTTTAGTAGAGAGCAACACCAAATCATCCGACTGGCCGGCGTAATAAGCAACCATTTGCGAGCCTGCGGCCAAGTTCACAAAACTGGTTAATGGTGAACCATCACCACGAGCGCCGGGCAACTCACTTACCGGGACGGTATAGACTCGACCGTCACTACCAAAACCCTGTATGACATCTACAGTACGCACCTCAAAGGTAGCATAGAGAGCATCACCCGCCTTAAAGCTAAATTGGGTTGCATCATGCTCATGACCTTGACGTACACGTACCCAGCCTTTTTGAGAGACGATAACCGTTACCGGTTCATCAATGACTTTAGTCTCTGCAATAGCGCGCTTATCTTCTTGTATTAAGGTGCGACGATCATCACCAAAATCTTTCACATCAGCTTCAATTTCTTTAATAATGCGTTTACGCAGTACGGTATCGCTTTGCAACAAGCCTTCTAAGTCATCGCGTTCAGACTTCAGCTCTTTGAGCTCTTGCTCAATCTTGATGCCTTCCAAACGTGCTAATTGGCGCAAGCGAATATCCAGAATATCTTCGGCCTGGCGATCGGTCAGTTTGAATTCTTTGATGAGGTCTGCTTTTGGCTCGTCGCTATTGCGAATAATCTTAATGACCTTATCAATATTGAGAAGAACGATTAAGCGCCCTTCCAAAATATGCATACGATCTTTAACTTTACCCAGGCGGTATTGGGTACGACGCGTAACCGTTGTTACTCGGAACTCAATCCACTCAGAGATAATTTCTTTGAGACCTTTTTGACGTGGTCGACCATCATTACCAATCATCACCAAGTTCATTGGTGCGTTGGACTCAAGCGAGGTGTGCGCCAACAAGAGGTTTACAAACTCGTTGACATCAATGTTCTTGCTCTTGGGCTCGAATACCAATCGCACTGCAGCATCCTTACTGGATTCGTCACGAACACCATCGAGCACATTCAAAATCGTTGACTTGAGATTGTTCTGCTCTGGAGTGAGGGTCTTCTTGCCAACCTTCACCTTAGGGTTGGTAATCTCCTCAATCTCTTGCAAGACCCGTTGAGATGAAGCAGATGGTGGCAATTCATTCACAACAACCTGCCATTGACCACGAGCCAATTCTTCTACAGACCAGCGGGCACGTACTTTGACACTACCGCGTCCGGTTTCGTAGATTTGTGCAATTTCAGCTGCAGAGGAAATAATCTGTCCGCCACCAGGATAATCAGGACCCGGCATGATTTCGAGCAAATCCGTAGTAGAAAGCTTTGGTGATTTCATCAAAGCAATGGCAGCGTTACCGACTTCACGCAAATTGTGTGATGGAATCTCAGTCGCCATTCCCACCGCAATACCGGATGCACCATTGAGCAATACAAAGGGTAAGCGTGCAGGCAATAACTTAGGCTCTTGGAAAGAGCCATCATAGTTTGGTGCGAAATCAACCGTTCCTTCATCAATTTCACTGAGCAACAAGCCTGCGATTTTGGTTAAACGCGCTTCGGTATATCGCATCGCTGCTGCACCATCACCATCGCGAGAGCCAAAGTTACCTTGGCCATCAATTAGTGGGTAACGTAATGAAAAGCTTTGTGCCAAACGCACTAGCGCATCATAAGCAGATTGGTCGCCATGCGGATGAAATTTACCCAAGACATCGCCCACAACACGCGCACTCTTTACAGGCTTGGCATCAGCACGTAAGCCCATCTCATTCATGGAGAACAAAATACGACGCTGTACTGGCTTCTGACCATCGGCCACTTCAGGTAAGGCACGTCCTTTAACGACGCTAATGGCGTAATCTAAATAGGCTCGCTCTGCATACACTGCAAGCGTTAGGCTATCTTTATTGTCTTCATTTAAATCCATGGTCTTAGGATCATGTGGATCTTTGGGGCCATTTGGTGTGTTTGATGCGCTAGCTTTAGCGACGGCTGTTTCAGCAACCTCAACAATCTCCATTTCTTCCACCGGAGAAGAAAACAAATCCGCCTGCTCTACTGCTGGCTTTTTACCTGGTGTCTTTTTCGTTGCCATTAAATATCCGCCTCAACTTCATTGCCGCGTTCTTCAAGCCAATCACGGCGCGCACCAGACTCCGATTTACCCATCAACATATCCATCGTTTTAAAAGTTTCATCTTCAGTCCATGAACCAAGCGTTACGGGTAGTAAACGACGTGTATCGGGATTGAGAGTGGTATCCCACAGCTGTTCAGCGCTCATCTCACCCAAACCTTTAAAGCGGGAGATCTGCCATGCAGAATCCTTGACGCCATCTTTACGCAACTTATCTTCAATTGCTTGAAGCTCGCTAGCATCTAGCGCATAAATTTTCTGTGCGGGTTTCTTGCCACGGGCTGGGGCATCGACCCTAAACAGCGGAGGTCTTGAAATATGCACATGACCTAACTCAATCAATTTAGGGAAATGCTTATAAAACAATGTCAGGAGCAATACCTGAATATGCGCACCATCGACGTCCGCATCAGACAGAATGCATACCTTGCCATAACGCAGATTAGATAAATCTGGATCATCATTCGGACCATGAGGATCTACTCCTATCGCCACAGCAATATCGTGGACCTCATTATTGGCAAATAAGCGATCGCGCTCAGCTTCCCAGGTATTTAAAACCTTTCCGCGCAAAGGCAGAATGGCTTGATATTCCTTATTACGACCCATTTTGGCTGAGCCACCAGCAGAATCACCCTCAACTAAGAAGATTTCATTCTGAGCGATATCCTCGCTCTCACAATCCGTGAGCTTTCCGGGAAGAACAGCAACACCGGAGGATTTTTTCTTTTCTACTTTTTGACCCGCACGGGTTCGTGCTTGCGCTTGCTTGATTACAAGATCCGCAAGCTTGCGTCCATAGTCGACGTGTTGATTAAGCCAAAGTTCTAATGCAGATTTTGCGTATCCAGAAACTAGACGTACTGCATCACGTGAGTTCAAGCGCTCTTTAATTTGTCCTTGGAATTGTGGATCCAACACTTTGGCAGACAAAATAAATGAGGCGCGTGCAAAAACGTCTTCAGGCATTAATTTCACGCCTTTGGGTTGCAATGCATGCATTTCAATAAAACCTTTAACAGCATTAAAGAGGCCCTCACGCAAACCACTTTCATGCGTTCCGCCAGCTGGAGTGGGAATCAAATTCACATAACTCTCGCGTACTGGCGCACCATCTTCAGTCCAGCTAACGACCCAAGCTGCACCCTCGCCTTCAGCGAAAGAATCATCTTCTCCGGTACCAGTAGCATATTGCTCACCTTCAAACGGCGGAATGACCTCAGGGCCATGTCCTGCCTGGGCGATGGCCTCATTCAGGTAGCCACGCAAACCTTGCGCATATTGCCAAGTTTGCGTATCGCCAGATTTTTCTTGAATCAGGGTTACTTTGACACCCGGCAACAAAACTGCTTTAGATCTAAGCAGACGAATGAGGTCAGCCATGGGAATAGCAGAGCTATCAAAGTACTTACCATCCGGCCATGCACGAACACGCGTGCCATGGGACTTATCGTCTTTTACAGAGGGCTTAGATTTGAGTTTCTCAATCACTTTGCCATCAGCAAAGGTCAATGTGGAAACTTGACCATCACGCCATACAGTAACTTCTAAGCGTTTGGATAGCGCGTTCGTAACGGAAACACCAACACCATGTAAGCCACCGGAGAATGCGTAGGCACCACCAGTGCCCTTTTCAAATTTGCCACCAGCATGAAGTTGTGTAAAGACGATTTCAACTACGGGTAATTTTTCAGTAGGATGCATTCCAACGGGAATGCCGCGGCCATCATCTTCAACGCTAACGCTACCGTCGGTATGCATGGTGACAATAATTTGCTTTCCAAACCCGCCCAAAGCTTCGTCTGAAGCGTTATCTAAGACCTCTTGAATGATGTGCAAGGGGCTGTCAGTTCGGGTGTACATTCCAGGCCGTTGACGGACTGGTTCTAGTCCTTTTAGGACCTGAATCGACGATTCGCTGTATTCGGAAGTTTTACGGGTAGCCATGCGCGCAAATTGTAGTCATGTCTGAGCTCAAGTCGGAACTTTTCCAGAAATCCCCTGTCATCCATGCCAAAATTGGGCCATGGGAGCTTTAAGTCATATTCGTGTTTTAGACCTTAGCCGGGTGCTTGCGGGACCTTGGTGCGCTCAAAATCTGGCGGATCTGGGTGCTGACGTCATTAAAGTGGAGCGCCCAGGTGCTGGGGACGACACCCGTCATTGGGGCCCTCCATTTGCAAAAGACCCCTGCGGTCAGGAAACAGACGAGTCTGCCTACTTTATTTGCATTAATCGCAATAAGCGCTCTATTACTGTCGATATCAGCAAGCCCGAAGGTCAGGACATCATTCGACAGCTTGCCGCCGAGTCCGATGTGGTGATTGAGAACTACAAAGTTGGTGATCTTGCTAAATATGGACTTGACTACGAAAGCCTCAAAAAGATCAAACCGGATTTGGTCTACTGCTCTATCACTGGATTTGGTCAAACTGGTCCTTATGCGCATCGCCCTGGATATGACTTCATCATTCAGGGTATGGGTGGCTTTATGAGTGTTACTGGTGAGGCTGATGATTTTGAAGGTGCCAGCCCGCAAAAGTCAGGAGTAGCGATTGCCGACATCTTTACTGGCATGTATGCCTCTACCGCCATCCTCGCCGCAATCGTCCATCGCGACCACACAGGTGAAGGTCAATATATTGATATGTCCTTGCTCGATACTCAAATTGCTGTCATGGCCAATGTATCGAGCGCCTACCTCACCTCTGGTGAAATACCGCGTCGCTGGGGTAACGCATCCCCCATCATCGTTCCGTATCAAACCTTTCCAACATCAGATGGCTGGATGATCGTAGCTGCCGGTAATGATGGTCAGTACCGCCATTTTGTTACTGCTGGCGGTGAGGTCTATCTAGCAGATGATCCTCGGTTCTTGACTAATCCATTGCGTGTTCAACATCGCAAAGCTTTAATTCCTTTGCTAGAAGTAATGACACGGAAAAAATCAAAGGGCGAGTGGATTGCACTACTGGAGCAAGCCAATGTTCCTTGTGGCCCTATTAATAACTTCAAAGAAGTCTTTGAAAATGAACAGGTCATAGCGAGAAACACCCAAATCCATGTGCAGCATCCAACTGTCGGAAATATGAAACTGGTAGCCAGCCCAATGAAATTATCCAAGACGCCTACTGAGGTGCGCATGGCTCCACCCACTCTTGGGCAACATACCAATGAGATCTTGAATGAACGCCTTCATTTAGATAGCAAGGCCATTGACGAGCTTAGACAAAAGGGAATTATTTAATGAGCACCACTAAAGCTTCGTTAACCATGAAACAGGTTCTGATTTTTGGGGGCTTGATGGTGACCCTTTCCATGGGTATTCGTCATGGCTTTGGTTTGTTTAATTTACCCATCACGATGGCTAATGGGTGGGGTCGCGAAACTTTCGCCTTAACCATTGCATTGCAAAATCTCATTTGGGGTGCTGTTCAGCCGATTACCGGCGCCCTAGCCGATCGCTATGGCGCGTTCAAAATCATGATTGCCGGTGGGGCGCTGTATGCGCTCGGTTTGGCAGGCATGGCAATTTCTACAGATGCTCTTAACTTTACGCTTGCCGGTGGCTTACTCATTGGTCTTGCGCAAACCGCCACCACCTATAGCGTGGTCTACGGCATCTTAGGTCGCAACGTTCCGGCTGATAAACGCGTATGGGCAATGGGCATTGCTGCAGCTGCCGGTTCTTTTGGACAATTCTTAATGATTCCAGCAGAGCAAGGTTTGTTAAGTGCATTTGGGGCACAGGATGCACTTCTGTTATTAGGGTTGATGGCTAGCCTCATGATTCCAACAGCTTTTATGTTACGTGAGAAGAATTTTGTTCATCACCATACCCTGGGTGATCAGACGATCAAGGAAGCTTTAAAAGAAGCAATCAGTAATCCTAGTTTTCGATTATTGACCTTGGGTTATTTTGTTTGTGGCTTTCAGGTTGTCTTTATTGCAGTGCATTTAGCGCCCTACCTGAAAGACATGTCCTCGATTTACCCGGCAGTAGGTGCACCAGCAGTAGCCACAACTGCCCTTGCCTTAATCGGACTCTTTAATATCTTTGGTACATATAGTGCTGGAATTTTGGGTCAACGTTTTCCTAAACGCTACCTTTTGTCAACTATTTATATTGGTCGCTCTATCGCCATCGCTGGGTTTTTACTGCTGCCATTAAGCCCAATAACAACATATATTTTTGCGGCCATCATGGGCTTCTTATGGCTCTCTACGATCCCATTAACCAATGGCATTGTTGCGCAGATCTTTGGGGTGAAATATTTAACAATGCTCTCAGGTTTGGTGTTCTTCTCACACCAACTCGGCAGTTTTTGTGGGGCGTTTCTGGGTGGTTATTTATTCGACCACACGGGCTCATATCTCATCGTTTGGGAAATTGCCATTGCATTAGGCGTCTTTGCATTCTTAGTGAATCTACCTGTGAAAGAGCGCGCTATTGTCAGAGTAGCGAATGCATAATCAGCAACGCAGCAAAGCCTCTATTTGGAAGTGGATGGCTTATGGATTTTCATTCTTTGTATTGCTATTAATTTTTTCTGCGTACTATGCCCCCGATATGATGGTTGCTGTTACCAATCAAGTTTGGGCGCTGTGTGGATGGTAAGTATTGTCATAATGTCGCCTAACATAGTTTGAAACAACTTTCATCTCGCCGTAGCACAATGGATAGTGCACATGCCTCCTAAGCGTGGGATACAGGTTCGATTCCTGTCGGCGGGACCATCAAATGATTGAGAGTTATCCACAGGCTTTGTGGATAAATACGCAAAAGTTTTCGTAAGTCACAGATTTGTATAGACCGACCTAGCTTGCTTAAATTATCAGCACAATGATGAGAGTGAAATTGTGCAATGCATATTGCTAATTCTTCTAAGCTTTGTGTTAAGAGTCAAACTAAATAACAGCATGTTGGGACAAGTTCCCTTACACTCCAGCTCATGACTGCACTATCTACCAGCACTATCGCCGCCCTTGAGGAGATGTTACAGAATACCTCGCGGCCCGCTCCAGCAGATTTCATGCCTATTTATTTTGCCCGTGGCACGAGTGAATCAACTGCAATTGGTCACTTAAATCCAGAATTTATTCCCTGTTTACAAGAAGCGCTCAAAAAGCAATCTGTAGCACTGATTTCCATGGGCAATGATCGTCTTACGATTCACCCTGGCAAGCCCAGAGATTTATCCAACAGCTTAAATCAGTTGGCAAACTATTTGCGTTTAGGCGGCTTCATTCCAGGTTGGCGCAATGAAGACTTTGCCTGGATTGATCTAAATGGACATAAATATTTTCGCTTAGAGCGTGCTGCGTTTCGTACATTTGGCTTCCGCAGCATGGCAACCCATATCAATGGCTATACAAAGAGCAACACCATTTGGCTAGGTAGACGCAGTGAAAATAAACCGACTGATCCTGGCAAATTAGACAACCTTGCAGCTGGCGGTATTACTGCAGATGAAACCCCTTGGGTCAGCGCGCGTCGTGAATTATGGGAAGAAGCTGGGGTACCGTTGCAAATTGCCGAAGAGATTGAACCCATTGGTCGCATTCATATGCGCCGACCAATTCCAAGGCTCGGTTTTCATGACGAGCAACTCTATGTTTATGACCTCGAGCTCACTCAAAACTTCATTCCCACAAATCACGATGGCGAAGTCAGTGGATTTATTGAGGTTTCCTATGCAGAAGCTGCTGCCCGCATCCTGGCGGATGAATTTACCAGCGACGCCGCTTTTGTGACCGCGGACTTTATTTTGCGACGGAATAAGTAAGTTATCAGCTTTAACCAGGCCGACTTGATCGGCATCATGCCACTCAGGCCCTTTTCGTGGTTAAATCTTCTTTAAGGATGAAACAGGGGTGCCCTTCAAGGCAGATTTAGCTTGAAGGCGCTGAGAAAGACCCTAGAACCCGATCCAGGTAATGCTGGCGTGGGGAGTTACATCAGACCGACACCCGGTTTCGTCCATCTAAAACAGTGAGGAGATGGACATGAGTACAGGCAACCCAAAAACCAAACATGAGATTCCAAGCTTAAAGAGCTTGGAGCGCGACTTCGGTCAAAAATTTGCATACCCCGCTTCGACTAAAACCTACTTGCAAGGTTCTCGTGCGGATATCAAAGCACCTATTCGGATGATTGAGCAATTGCCAACCCGAGTTGGTGAAGAGTTGGTTACCAACCCACCTGTGCCTGTTTATGACACCTCTGGTCCCTACAGTGATCCTGAAATCGTTATCAATCTTGAAAAAGGTTTGCCAAGATTGCGCGATGCGTGGATTAAGGAGCGTAATGACACTGAACAATTAGCGGGGCCAAGTTCCGAGTACGGTGTTGCGCGCTCAAAAGATCAAGCAACTCAAGATTTACGCTTTGCTCACATCAGTGCACCTCGCGTTGCCAAAGCTGGCCATAACGTCAGCCAAATGTATTACGCTCGCAAAGGAATCGTCACTCCAGAAATGGAATACGTCGCCCTGCGCGAATCCATGGGTCTAGAGCAGTTGCGCAAAGACCCTGCATACAAACAATTACTCAAGCAGCACCCTGGTAAAGGCTACGGCGCCAATCTTCCTGACATCGTGACTGGTGAGTTCGTGCGCTCTGAAATTGCTGCTGGCCGCGCCATCATCCCTGCCAACATTAATCACCCTGAACTTGAGCCCATGATTATTGGTCGCAATTTCCGCGTGAAGATTAACGGCAATCTTGGCAACTCTGCAGTGACCTCTTCAATTAACGAAGAAGTTGAAAAAATGGTGTGGTCAATTCGTTGGGGTGCTGACACCATCATGGATCTTTCCACTGGTAAACATATTCATGAGACTCGCGAGTGGATTATTCGCAACTCGCCAGTCCCTATTGGCACCGTTCCTATTTATCAAGCCTTAGATAAAACTGGCGGTATTGCAGAGGACCTCACCTGGGAAATGTTCCGGGACACATTGATTGAACAAGCAGAACAAGGCGTGGATTACTTCACCATTCATGCTGGTGTATTACTGCGTTATGTGCCACTGACCGCTGATCGGATCACCGGTATCGTGTCACGTGGTGGCTCCATCATGGCGAAATGGTGTCTTGCCCATCACAAGGAGAACTTCCTCTACACCAAGTTTGATGAGATTTGCGAGATCATGAAGGCCTATGACGTCTCCTTCAGCTTAGGCGATGGCCTACGCCCTGGTTGCATTGCCGACTCTAATGATGCCGCTCAGTTTGGCGAACTCCACACCTTAGGTGAACTCACTGCTAAAGCCTGGAAGCATGATGTTCAAGTGATGATCGAAGGTCCTGGGCACGTTCCAATGCAACGCATTGAAGAGAATATGACTGAGGAGCTCAAGCATTGCTTGGAAGCACCTTTCTACACCCTTGGACCATTGATTACCGACATTGCTCCTGGTTACGATCACATCACCAGCGGTATTGGTGCTGCCCAGATTGGATGGTACGGCACAGCAATGCTCTGTTATGTCACCCCGAAGGAGCATTTAGGTCTTCCCGATAAAGAAGACGTGCGTGAGGGCATCATCACTTATAAGATTGCCGCTCATGGTGCCGACCTTGCAAAAGGCCTGCCTGGCGCTCAAGTGCGGGATAACGCACTGTCTAAGGCACGTTTTGAGTTCCGCTGGGAAGATCAGTTTAATCTTGGTTTAGATCCTGAGCGTGCTCGCGAGTATCACGATGCGACCTTACCAGCAGAAGGCGCCAAGATTGCGCACTTCTGCTCAATGTGCGGTCCCAAGTTCTGCTCAATGAAGATCACACAAGAAGTGCGTGACTACGCAGCTACCTTAGATGCTGATGGCAATCCAAAGCAAGGCTCTAAAGTGATTCCGATTGCTGAAGTGACAGATGCCACCAAAGGTATGGAAGAAATGTCTGCAGAATTCCGCAAACGCGGTAGCGAGATTTATCAGTAATTAAGATGAATCAATCTCAATCCCTGCATAGCAAGTACGCTATTGTTGGTGCCGGCCTCATGGGTCGGCTCCTAGCGGTAGCGCTTGCTCAGCGTGGAGCCCAGGTTAATTTATATGATCAAGGTGGTTGTGATGCTAGAGGGGCCGCAGCTCGCATTGCTGCAGCCATGCTAGCCCCATTAGCAGAATCAGCGATTACCGAGGATTCTGTTGTACGGATGGGCATTCATAGCCTGCCACGATGGAAGCAGTTAATTGATACGTTATCCA
>Ga0207956_1000096_pt1 | contig 28065 bp, 43 predicted proteins | sample CryBogCBE25Jul07_FD_184580 | JGI IMG/M metagenome (GOLD analysis project Ga0207956, IMG submission 184580) | Freshwater microbial communities from Crystal Bog, Wisconsin, USA - CBE25Jul07 (SPAdes) (version 2) | ecosystem: Environmental > Aquatic > Freshwater > Lake | place: Crystal Bog...
CCATAACAGGGCGTGCTTACGAATAATGCCATTATATTTCAAACTATAATATCTTTTAAGTTCCTATTAAAGTTTCTATCTTTCCGAGGGTCGGCAAGGAAATATCGCAGATTTTGCAGAGCTCGGCCCGGCTCGGCGCCCCTTTGACGGTTTTCAGACACGTGGCGATAACGGCGCAAGCGACCGCCTTGGGGGTGCGACCCATCAGTTCGACCCGGTCCTCTAGACTTTTGCATTTCTTAATGATCCCAGCCTTGATGCGCCCTCTTTCGCTTTCGGGTATTCCGGTAATGGCGTTGAAGAATCTGCTTACGAGGTCTGCGGCTGTCGTCACGTGCACGACTGTTTCAGGGACCTGCTCTTGATAAATCTCAAAGGTTCGCGACAAGTCTCGGGCCGGAATCCCAAAAGCGTCCGCAATTTCCTGAGTGGTCCGCGCGACCCCTGATTCGCGGCACGCTTGGAAAATGCAGTTCGCCTTGATACCGTTTCTAACGGCACCGCGGGTCAGGACCGCCTCGTTGAATTTCTTATACTTGATCTTGGCCGAATACATTACTGCTTCGGGTAAACTCAGTATTTGCTTCCCGACCAGATCCATCTGGGCATAGGCGTGAAAGAGGGCCCGATCTCGATGATTCATAGTTGAATGATGATTTATGCGAGCGAGCCTTTTCACTTCCCAAGAAGCGTTTCGATTCACAGTCATATATGTCGTCCGGCCCCAGGCCTCTGAGAAATGGTCGATATTGACGGGAGCGCCAACTCTTGAAGGGTCGGGGCCTTCCCCCGCCCCAGATCTCCATTCGGGCTCCTCTGAAATATATGACGAATCGACCCTTCCACAGTTCCGGCACGTCGGAAGTTCAAGAATAACCTTCGGCAAGTCACATACCGAGCACCAAAAATACTCGGATGGTCTGTTTGGCTCTGGCTCTTCTTTCCTAAGTGAATCGAGATCGGCCCAGATGCGTTCGAGATCCATTGTTTGGATCAATTGATTCGTGCGCAAACTTGGCTCTAAAAAAACACCTTTTTTTAGTATAGATGCCCTCGTTCAACATCTTTAACATAGTTGCGATTATAGCAATTCTGCTAATTGCTTACTTTCTGTATAAAAAGTTTACAACAAAGATGGTCCGAAATCCTCTTCAGGAGCCTTCCGTCACCAAGGTTGCTCCGGCGGCATCCGACGACGCCGAGTCGGACGTCCCTACCACAGAGAATGAATAATCTTCCAATCTAAACACTTATCAGAGTCCAAGTATAGGTCGCGTCTGAGGAGTTTCTTGAGCTTTCGCTCAGGAATATCTGTATATTCTGAATAAATTTCGCGAAATCTTTTCATAAATTGCTCTAAATTTTCCATCTGGTCCTTGTAGTCTTCGAATTTTCCCCATGTTCCATCCATATTTAGTTGATGAATAAGTATATATGAGTTTTTTGTCATGTGCCGAGTTCTTCCACCCATCAGAACAAATGTGGCCGCGGACGAGCACACACCATCGGCAATCGTCCGAACCTTTACCCTCTTCAGGGACCGCAGGCAGTCCATGGCGCTCAGACCCGAGTGCATATCACCGCCGTCTGAGCGGATCCACACCCGAATTTCAGGTTTAGAAGTTAAATTGAGATCTAAAAATTTGTGCAGCAGTTCGTTCTCGAGTTTCTTAATTTTCATGTTCAACTCGAGAACGGTGACCTCGCATACCTCGCAATGAAAGTAAATGTCGGACCCCTGAACCTTTACGTATGACTCTTCGGGTTCTTCTCCTGTAGCCATTTCTTTAGTGAAGAAAGAACCTTTGGTTTTATCTTGGACAAAGGGCTCAAGTAGTTGAATGTGTCAACGTCTTGCGCTTGGATGTCGTATTCATTTATAATTTCAAAATTTCCGTCCTGAATATAAGTTCTTAGCATCGATAGAGCCGAACGCGAAAGGGTCTGACCATTTTTTGGCCGGCGCGAAAGGGTCCTGAGGCGCTTTATTCTCATGCACGTGTTCTGATACTTGGTCCACAGGGACCCTGGACGAAGGTCCGGTTCGAGTGAGTGGTCCAGTTCAATTGCTGGAATAACGCATCCAAACATCGTGTGATACACTAACAGCTCCCAACTTCCTTCATACATTTTTCGATCAAAAATGTCGGCCGAGCTAAAAGATTCTGATATTCGGACCAGAAGATCAAGGTCCGCTTTTTGATTATTGACATAATTTTCTTGTAAAATTGAAACTATATTCCCAGGCTCGGGCATAATGTGACCTATGTATAGTGCGGGCGAGTCCGTGTATCCGACAGACACGAGCGATTTTATGAATTCTTTTGGACTCTGAAACTCGTCCCAGTCGTCCGACTGAAATGTCAAACTTTGCTTGACGCGCCGGAGGTCACCCTTGGACTCCCGGACAACCGCGGGGTCCGCCCCTGGAAACAGTTCCATAATTTCTTTTTCATTTTTAATAGGAAATTGCCAGACGGGAATATCAAAGTCGAGCCGGAGAGGAATTTGTGAAATTATAATTAAAATTCCATTTGTAGGAGGTCCGGACAACTCGCGAATACCGGCCAGCTCGGACACCGCCTCGTATTCGTCTATTATCACTGGAATATTCGTCCCTCGAATCTTTTCCAAAAAGTTTATAGTATCTTGCTTGCTTCGCAGAGTATCGGAAGTTATCTCTACACAAGGGTCCATGTGCTTGTGGACCGTCCAGGTCTTGCCGATACCAGTAGGGCCTAGAACACAAACAGCCCGCCCGAACCTTGTGAAAATATTGTCATTTTTTTGATCCTTTATCATAAAGCGATCCATGACAGAAGAAGATGATTCTCTTTCTAAGCAGCTTCTAAATATGATATTGGAAAATAGCGCAGTTTTCACGTTTATAACAGGATACTTAATTTTTAACATAATTATTCTGGCCCTGTTAATTTACATATCTATAAGAATTTCTCTCAGATAATAAAAATGCACATAAGACTTGAAAAATCTAATAACGCAAATCATAAATTTATGGCGGTCTTTCCGGATGGTCACAAGGTCCGGTTTGGACGGGCCGGATACTCCGATTACACCAAGCACAAAGATAAATCTAGAATGGAACATTACCTCATACGTCACCAGAAGCGCGAGAACTGGAAACTTTCAGGCGCGAGGACCCCAGGATTTTGGTCCCGCTGGATACTGTGGTCCGAGCCCTCTTTGTCGGCGGCTATCCGAAGAACCGAGAAGATATTAAAGATGAAAATTGTAAGATACTAAATGATTGGACTCGTGGGAAGAGCCCAAACAGGAAAAGACACGGCCGCCTTCCTTTTCAGCAATACCCATCATCCCTGTAAACTATCCAAGCCAGTGAAGGATGACCTAAAGTTATTATACGGATGGGACGATTACGTTATTGAAGAGCGCAAGGATATCGTGGACCCAAAATACGGGTTCACACCAAGAGATGCTATGATACGTCACACACAGATGCTACAGCGATTTTTTGGAAATTATTTTTTCATAGACAAATTATTAGAAACTAATAAAGGTCCTATAGTTATTACGGACGTGCGATATCAACACGATATAGACGAAATTCACAACAGAAATGGGGTCACTATTAAACTTGTGAGGGAGGGCGCGCTTGTAAAGCACGAACATGAAGACTATATAGATGACCTCGTGACCACTTTCGAAGTAAGGAATGATGGCACTGTTTTGGAGCTCTTCAATCAACTCGCAAAATTGAAGCTCGCCGCTGGACCCGCCTGTGATGACAGGGTCTGACTGAGCCGCCCGAAAGCCTCGGGGGTCCGGTTCACGTCATAGTTCATCGTGCACTGGGGAGCGATTCCAATATTTCCCGCCTCCGTAAAGGCGTCTTGATTGGCTCCTAGATATACAAAGGTCCAGCCATCTTTTGTCTTGAGCTCGATCAGGTCCTTGATGTGAGCCTTGGTATAAGTCTTGCTCGAATTCTCAAACCCGTCGGTCAAAATAATAACCGTTGGGTTTGAGGAACCGGACCAGTTCTTGATGGTCAATCCGATCGCATCGAGAAGGGCCGTCATACCACGGGGTTGAAAGGTTTCCGTCGTCAGGAGGGGGGCCTCGCTCAGATTTATGTTGGAATAAACCGGAGTATACTCGTGATCGAACAGGTTCAGAGAAATCTTACCCCCAAGAGCCTTCTGGTCATTCAGGCAAGCGTTGAAACCACCTATCGTGTCTGTCCGGCAAGACTCCATCGAGCCCGATCGGTCCAGGAGAAAGATAATAGAGCGCTCCATTTTGGAGTTGTGATACTCTTTAAAACCTGGCGCTTGCATGACATAAAAAATAAAATGTTCACACAACTTACCACTTGATGGTCGGCTCTGGGTCGGACACCTTTTATGTCCTTGATAGACAAGTCATCGAAAATGTATATCAAGAGTGGACCGAGACTCTCCCCAATGTTAAACCATATTATGCAGTAAAATGCAACCCGAACCCAGACATACTAAGGTGGCTGGCCGATTTGGGAAGTAATTTTGACTGCGCGAGCCCGGCTGAAATTCAGTCGGTCCTTGCCCTTGGGGTTGAGCCAGAGCGAATTCTATATGCAAATCCATGCAAAAGGCGAGAAGATATATGCTTTGCGAAAGATGTAAAAGTTTTGCGGACCACGTTTGATAGCGTGTGCGAGCTCAAAAAGATATCGCGCGCGTTTGAGGGAGCCCTCGAACGCCCGGAATTACTTTTGAGAATTCGAGCCGATGACCCATCGGCCAGGTGTAATCTCGGGGTAAAATACGGGGCCCCGGAACACGAATGGGATCTTCTCTTTTTAACGGCCAAGATCTTGGGACTGGACCTGATTGGAATTTCTTTTCACGTCGGATCCTTTGCATCGAGTTCATCCGTCTTCGGCGAAGCCTTGGGAAAGGCCGAGAGGGCGATAGAATTGGCTCGTAAAAACGGGTTTGATCCCCGCATTATAGATATAGGTGGCGGCTTTTCATCCGTTCATGGATTGCCTAAGAACCTCAAGTGCCCATATGGGATTGAGCTCATTGCTGAACCGGGCCGCTTCTTTGTCGAGCGGGCCATGACTCTCTACACACCAGTCATTGGAGTCAAAGGTTCAGGACTAACAATAAGCGAAAGCCTCTATGGGTCCTTCAACTGTATCCTCTTCGACCACGCCCAGCCGCAAGTCAAAGAATTTCTGGACGAATTTGGTAATAAAATTGAAGAGGGTCCCACAAAACTAACTACAATTTTTGGATCAACATGTGACGGGGCCGACATAATTTACAAGGAATATTCAGTTCCCAATACACTTGATGAAGGAGGGTGGATAGTCTGGGAAAATATGGGAGCTTATACACTTGCGGCGACAACCAAGTTTAACGGAATTTCTTTTGATAATAGGCGGATAATTAAATGTTCCTCCACCATACAGCCTCAACCGCGCCATTGGATTCTTTGATTTCATGCATGTGTGCATGAATTTTATTTTTAGATCTAAATTCATCGACCGCCTTGCGACATCCGTTGAAAGATCCGTAGTCATCTACGTAAATATACCCACCCCGGACGAGTTTATAGTAAAGTAACTCTAACACATCTCGGGTGCTTTGATACATATCGCCGTCCAGCCTTAGAAAAGATATAGACTGTATCTGCGATGAAACTTTAGGGATTGATTCATTGAACCAGCCTTTGACTATATGGACCCGAGAGTCCCATACGTTCAGAGTTTTCAAATTTTGTTCCAAAATTTCCTGACCGACGCTAAATTGTCCGGCGTCGCCTTTATACAAATTTCCTTGGGCATCTTCTTCAACTGGATTCGGAAGTCCCGCGAAAGAATCAAATCCCCAGAACTGTCTGCCGCAGTCATCCATGTCAAACAGCGACCTGAGTATAACTGCAGAAGAGCCACCAGTGTAAAGGCCCGTCTCGACCACATCACCCGGTATACATCGCTTCATAGCCATCCGCGTTAAATTTATAGTCGCAATCTTTCTAGGATATGTCACAAGGCCGAGGCCAAGACGATCGACATCCTGTATTGTCTGTTGAATAAACATTTCTGAATTTGTTCCTAAAATAGAATTGTCCTTGTAAGAACATTCCGGAAGGCACAAAAGAGAAGCAAATATCTTCCTCATTTAAAGATTGATCGCGTTCAATCTTTAAATGGCTCAGGACGACGTGAAAGGTCTTGCTATATTGACCCTTTTTTCGGGAACGGCTTTTTTCTTGGCAGGAGGTCTGATGCTCTGGCGGATTCAAAAGATTCTGGAAATTGCCGAGAAGTCTTTTGTATATGATCTCGAGGACGAAACTGAAGAGTCCGAACTCGAAAAGACAAAGGAGGAATAAAATGTTTAAATATACTAAATGGAAAACTTGGCGATTGTGGCGCTCGTGATTGTCTTTGCTCTTATTTTTATGCGGCGGCCCGAGCGAACTTACCCGGCCTGGAATGGCCGCCCCCTCGAGAAAGATTGGGATTACAGCAGAGGCTGGGGAGGGTGGCCAGTGGGTGGTGGTGGCGCGTGGGGGAGACGTCACGGAGGCATGCATTCGAAAGTCTGAGACTGACAGGGAACCAATCCATTAAAAAATATGCATATAAAAATGGAACCGGAGTGTCCTATTTGCCTCACTGAACTCAATGGAACACTCACGACTATCGGCTGCTGTAAAAAAGTATTTCACCTGGAGTGTATTATAAGATGCTTAAAGGAGAAACTGAAGTGCCCTATGTGTCGAGCGGAACACGCGAGTGTAAAAATGGCTAAAGACAATATCGTAATAGTTACTCCAAAAATAGTAAATTACAGTGGGGTCCTTGCTATGCTATGCGTCTTCGGCGCGGCGACCTACACTACAATCTTCACGTAATGCACTTCTCGGGCCTGTAAAAGGCCATATAAAAATCGCCCCTCATAGTCTCAATCTGACAAGGTAACTCGTAAACATTGGCGTCCTCTTTTAGGAACCACCTCCCGTGCACTTTGACGAGGAGGGCATAGTGCCCCTCGTCAGAGGACCCTTTGTGCATAACGACCGCATATAATTTTTTATTATTGAATTCGAATGGTAAAATTACTGGAAATTTATGGTCATACATTACGAATGTAAAACTCGTAATGAGCGGCCATTCCACAACGTCCCGAACTTCGACCAGGTCCTCTAGCCCGGCCGGTTCCATAACGGCCACGAGGTGAGTCGTCATTGGACCGTTCACATCTTTTCCGGTAAAGGCTCGGATCCCAATAGATTGCTCAAATACTGCCATAAGTTTGAGAATAACTTCCTGAGCGTCGTGTTGCTTTCGCTCTTCAAACTCCGTGAAGCGATTGCGGAAGGCGCCGAGAAGGTCCGACGGATCAACGGGTTCTTCGGTCTCGCGAATGAAGAGCTGCTTGAGGACCTTTTGATACTCGAATGTAATTGCGCAGAGTCCTGTGTATTCATTGAGCATAAGGTGATGGGCCAGGGGCGGTGCATGAGCCAGGCATTGAACGGCGACATTAAAATAACAGGTATTTCCTAGGTTCTTAAGGCCGCGCATGTTTAAGTAGTCCACTAGACTACTACTCAATCTTGCCGCACCCAAGACGCGTTTTTCCACAAGTGCGTCCTTTGCTTATTCGTCGGTTTTGAATCTGGAACATCAGGATCGGTGCTATTATACCACCTAGATTCAACATGAGCGATCCACGGAAGCCTTATTCTATCAAGTGCCTTGCGACAAATGACGCAGGGTAAAGATATTCCGGGCAGCCCATCTTTGCGCATCCTCTCAATCACGAGAGGTCCGAATTTTCTATAGGCCCAATGAACAAATCGGGCGGGTCTGACTCCTTCACGGCGAGCGAGATGATGGAGCTTTGCGAGGAGAATGCGCTCTGCACAACAAGAGAAACTATTCCCAGTAGGCCCATACGGGACACCGGGGGTGCAGAGCACCCCGGACTGAACAGGCTATATACATTATATGACTAAGGAATAGACTCTTTAATTAAACTTGAGAAAGCTAGGAATAACTTGCGGGACCGGTGTTCTCCAGACTGTCTCGCCCGTCTTGAGGTTAACAATTTGTTTGGCCCTTTCCGGCTTCAGAATATTGGCGTCTCTTTTTGCGTCCGCAAAAAACGCGTAAGTGATCGGAATGGCCTGCGCTTCTCCGAAATCGATATACTGAATTTGAAACATTTTATAACCTAAATCAACTTTTTAAGTTTGGCACTTGGACGACATCTTTTTTACCGTGTCCTGTGGGATCCGTAAAAAGTTTTCAAGACGCGCGTTCGACGATGGGACGGAATTTTTAAACTTCAATTACTTGCGATAAGCCAACCCCCAACCTTCCAAAATTTCCCAATCCTTGTGCCACGAATAGGTCCAATCTGCATCGGGAATGGCGTCCATAAGCTCACGGTCCGTTAGTTCGCCCGCGGGCCTGCCCAGCTTCTTTTCGAGAATCGAACGACCATCGTTTGTCAGGTGATATTCAGATGGTGGCTCGGGTTCGACAATGGGCGCCACTGCTGGATTCCCTGTTTCGGCATCCACTATAACCCCACCAACCTCCATTAGCATCCGCAGGGCATAGTCATATGACCCGCAATAGTAAGTCTTTCCCGAGTTGGAGATGACGTGGAAGGCCATTCTTTTTGCGTGGGAACTTCCTTGGTCTCAGCCAACTCTGGCCCTCTTGTCACACCAATTTTGTAAAAATCCTCGACACTCTGAAGCGAGAGCTTCGCCGGCCCGAAGGAATTAATGGTCGACTCGTAGACACTGATGTGAATGATGTCCCAGTGATCAACTGCGTAGCCTTTGGCTGTGATGAATTCACCAACCTTTGACCGGCTGTCAAAAGTCCAGACACTCACGGAGCCTGGAATTGTAATAGAAGATCCGATAACCGTGAACATTTTGTTTGTTCTATCAACTAATTAATCAGACTTGCTTGACTATTGGGTGACATAAATTTTACACTATCAAAACATTCATTCCCTCTTCTTCTACTGGCACTTCAAACTTCTTTCTATAAAGATAGAGAGCGATATTCGGAACGGGCTTTTCACGGCCACGGTTTCGCTCCATAGAAACCTCGATAGGGGTCGCAACGTGGATGCATCGCACTGATCTATTGTAACGCCGGGCAAAGGATGCATACTCCGCACGCTTTGCCCTCGTAGCATTGGTCGCATCGAAAACGATCGACTGCTCGGAATCACTCCGAAGAGCCTCTTCGGCCGCCTTTATCATTTTTGCGGAAGTCTTCAAAACGTCCCCAGAAATGATGGTCGCGTCAAGCTCGCGTGCTATTGTCGACTTGCCCGAACCCGGGTAGCCAACCATGATGATAACCTCACGAGCCATTGTGTCCGGGTCTGAAAGACCTCCCCCGGACAATGGCACATACAGAACATGAATTTTTTACAAGTTCTTGCCAACAGGTAAAGAGATTTAAAAAATTTACTAACAGTAAATGACCTCCAGAAATATTGCACGGCAAATTAAAATTGTTAAAAACAAAATAGAGAGCAATTATCAACATTATTTGAATAACACTATGAACAATCCGGGCCGTTACGCGCGTTTTCAGCCGAGTCCTGAGGACGCGGCGCGTCTTTCCCAGCTCGAGAAGAATCTCAACCTGGCCATTAATAAAGAAAAAGGACTTTCGGCCAATTTGCGCAATGCAGAGAAAAACCTGAAACAGATCGAAAAGAACCATGTGTTCCAGTTAATAATGCTCAAGCGACAGTATCCGCACATATGGACTCTAACGCCTCACATGGCCTATAAAAGAGCGGGTGTTGATTCGACCGAGTATAATAAAAGGGAGAAAAATATTAAAAATAAACTGAATAGGGCAAAGGCGCGTGTGGATTTTTTGAAGCGCAAGATTGGTGAGAACGAGTCGCGAGCTCTGGCAGTCATTACGAAACACTTGAAGACTCCCGGGGGCCTTCTAAACAGAATTAGATTTAATGCTCCAACGGGAACGGAATATTTAAAGCACGCACAGAACGTCCCATGGGCCACTAAGAAGACGAATGAAAATTGGGCAAAACTGGTCAGAGAGGCGCGGCGCCAGGGACGGCGCGAGGGTGTCAGTATAGGTCAGAGGCGCGCGGCTCTTTGAGATAAAGTATCTATTGTTATTATAAATAATGCAGGTTCTTCCGGTTGTATGTTGTGTTCGACCCCAAAGAACAAAGCTCCACCCAAAACATTTGAAACTCGCAATTCAATACGCGAAAAATGTATGCTACGGAGGAAATAACACACCTTCATGCCGCGTCGCATGGGACCGCGTCGAGGAAATTTCAACGGAACTGCATCGTCAGCGCGAGGAAGAGCGCCAAGACGAAATGTGTATTATCGACCCGATAGCTTGCAGAGAATATGATGTCTAGACCTTTTCGGCAAGTTTCTCGAGGACAGGCTCCTTGACCCATTGATATTCAACAGGGACTTTTGAGGGCCATATGTAGCCGTATGATGCGTAGGGCCCGACTTTGAACGAATAGAACGAAGGATCTTTTCTGTTCAAAGAGGCCTGGTGCGATTTTATGAGGGGTTCCCAACCCCACCATGGAGGAAACCGCGGTGTCTTGCAGTGCGGTAGTTTCTGCATGGTGTTTTTGTAGCCTCGTGCGATCCATTCATCAATCATTACATTTGTATACATCGCAAGGGCGCAGGTATATCCTTGCCAGGCCTTGGCGGCCGGGTGGTTCTTCCAGCCCTTGGTGATTCCACTAAGGGCCCGCCAGATCTGGTAAGCCTCGACCCTTTGCTTGCCGAGTCGACGATAATCGAGCGACTTGGCGCATTCCACAAGGTTGCTCGAGGTCACGAAGGTGTTTACCATTTTGTCGAACTATGGAACAAAGGGGACAATGCCAAGAGCAAAACACAATTTTTTACACATCAAGTCCTAGAAAGTCTCGAACATATTGGGGGGCCTCTGCGCAGCGCTCCTTGATGATCCAACCCTCCACGGCGTTACGTTCGACGTTATACTCGGCGAGGACATCGAGCACCTCCTTGTTCCAGTAATCCGGGAAACGATAGTTGTAGCCGTGGCCCTGCAGGACCATATCCAGAACCGAGAAACCCTCATTGTCCTTTGCGTTCACGTCCGCGCCATTCTCCAGAAACATCTCGATATCACAAGCATTGCGATACTCGGCTTGTAGTAGCAGACCCGCCGTGTTCACCTCGGGAGTCTGAGGTCCGAAGAGAACTTCGAGACTCACATCGTGCTCATTGTGAACTGAGAGGAGGGCCTGTGCGACTTTGGTCGCGGCAGAAGGCTGGGCCGCCTCTGTGTAACGCACGGCCTCTTCGACCAGGAGCGCCTCGCGCTTCTTGACCAGTTCGGCCACCTTGGCGTTCATCTTATCAATCTCCTCGGTGATTTGAGCCTTCTTCTCAGTGTAGGAGGCCATTTTTCGACTTCTGCATTTTTCGACTCTTTCAATTATGACTCTCACGGAACACGAATTTTACATTAAAAAGTCTAATACATATTTTGGGGCGCCTATACAGCATTCATCTATTATCCACTGGCGGACGGTCCTGTTGACCTTATACTTGGCGAAAATCTCGAAAATCTCCTTGTTCCAGTGGGGTGAATTTTTGCGCCAATACCCATCGTGACCCTGCAGAACCATCTCCAGAACCGAGAAGCCTTCGGAGTCCCTGGCATTCACGTCTGCTCCATTTTCAAGAAACATAGTGATAGTCTCGGGGACGCGCCACTCGGCCAACTGCAGTAGTCCCTCGGTGTTCACATCGGCACTCTGCATCCAAAACAGCCTCTTAAGAGGAATCTCCTCGTTTATGTTAACATCTATAAGAGCACGGGCTATCTGAGCAGAGGTCGCTTTTTTCTCGCGCTTAGCAATCTCATTGACGAGACTGTCACGTTCATTGATCCAGTTCTCGTATGCGGCAATCTGGGTTACATTCGGTGTCCGGTAGAGTCCCTCGGGCTGACCCTTGTAACATTCCTGAAAGCGAGAAATATTCTCGTTAAGAATAGTGAGGCGATCCATTTATGTTGTTCTTAAAGTCAAAAGTATATGACGTGGACAAGACGCGAATTTTAGCGCGAGGTCAGGCGAATACCCGCCTTGTTTAAACGATTATGAATAATATTGACTGTATTCGAAGGGGAGCGAACAGTGAGCTTAATACCTAACGTATTCATGAGCTTGTTGATATTTTTAACAGACTTCTTGGAGGGACTGGGCATTTACTTAATGCAAACAATTTAATTATAATACACATACTCTAGGACTTTCTTGGAAACGGCCACCTTCTCTTCCTCGTTTTCGCCGAGCAGAGGCCACAAGTATGGGCCGATGCCGTCATGAAGGTAAACATCTAGACCCAGATCCCTGAAGGCCACACGGGCGCGGCGGCGGCTGTTTTTGCTCAGAAACTTCAGGAAACGAGAAAACTTCCTCGACCTGTTTCCGGTCTCATCGATCTTGTCGAAGAAATGAGACATCGTGACGCTGTAGCGTCTGATAACGTCAACGGAAACATGCTCCCAGTCATCATCTTCGTATTGCACATAGAACTGTCCGGTCTCCTCGTCCCACTTGACGCGGCCATAAAAGTCCTTCGTAGTCTCATAGACTGTGAATTTCTTGCATACGACTTTGCCAATGAGCTCGGGTTGGGGGCACGGAGGCATCGGCGGGATGGGCGTCGAGGATCGAACGGGCTCGGCATTGTTACGAGCCTGCCGCCATTGAAGAAACTCCTTAATCAGTGCATGATCGGCCGCAACTGTCTCCTCGCTGTAGGAGATGCCCAGGTGCTCGCGGACCGCATCTGAACCTATAAACACCTTGCCATCAGGCTCGGTATAACGAGTATAGCCCGAAGGGCCCTTCTTTGAAGATTTGGGTGCTGTTTGCACGTGCGTCCGGCGCCAGCCAGAAGGTGGCTTGAAGTCCATTATCTTGTTGGATGGTTGTTCTTAACTTTCAAATTGCATGACGTTCACATGACACGAATTTTAACTACCGGCCCAAGCCCCTTTGAGGCTGAATTTAGATTTCAAAATATCGTAATCAGTTTCTAGACAGATTCCACAAAGTGTTCGGTAACCTCTGCTCCAGACGGGATTATATTTTTCGCGTTTACAAATTAAACAAGGTCTCGGTTGTTTCCAAGCATCTCCAAAATATGGTTTCATACTCGGGACATTATTTATCCAATGTTCTTTCAGAGCTTTGCATCGAATACACTCTTTGTTATTCCTTACACAGGTGAAGACAATTTGATCCTCTTCAAAACATTCACGGGCATCAAATTCAAACCAGGGTTCCGGGCGAACCGTCGTGGTTCTGTGAGTATTTTTAATTTCAAAAATAATTCTGGGTTTTTCGGAATTTATAACAGCAACATCAGCGACATATTTTCCATGAGGATCGCGATATTCAACAACAACCGAGTCTCCGTCTTTGTAAAACATTTCCACTTCGCCACCACCACCACAATGCGGGTTATTACAATCATGACAAATTGAAAATGGTAATTTATTTTTTAAAATTTCAGAAAGTCTATATTTCGCATCTTTATGAATCTGGCTTTCGTTCGGGTGTTCGTAATATGTGCATTCACGTTTCGAACAGTGTGCGAAATGGGGACGGCGGATAGATCCCTTGCGCAATATAACGCGTTCCCCACAATCTGCACAACTATAGAAGCTATCTTTGGATGCGAGACTTGGTCGGCAATATTCACCAGTATTATCGAGCGCGCCAAGTTCCATTATATTTTACAAGGTAAATATCTTTAGGCCGTCATCAAAAAAATAAGGGAACTTATATTAAATGCACCCTCGACATATTATGCTCACCAGAAAATGGCCCGAAAGATATTTCACGGGACTTTCGAAGCCCATGAAATTTGTGCGCGAAAAGGAACTTCTCCAGAGGCGGACGACTCCCTATTTTAAATTAAAATTGAAACGATCCGACCAGGGTCTGACCAGAAAGAAGTCCAAGTGGACCCAGCTCTTTCACAAGACTTGGCCAGGACTAAAATTCAATAAAAGTGCCATAGCTCGCAAGACCGGAATAAGCCTCTCTACTCTCAATACAGTCTACAATAGGGGACTCAAGGCGTGGAAGACTGGCGGAAGCAGACCGGGGGCGACGGCGCCTCAGTGGGCCACTGCCCGTGTATACAAATTTGTTTTAATTTCTAAAAAGAAAGCCCCGAAGGCTTGGTATATTACACGGTTCGATCCGGACAATAATCTAAGGGGCCCTAACCATAAGCGATAACTCCCTTGCTCGTGTTTATCCCTCCAGTGAGCCATCCAAAGCCATCCTTTTCAAGGCAAAAAACATTGAATCCGGCGCGTGAAAGTTCACATTCATTTGCATAATTTCTAAGACCGTCATCGCGAGTCAAAAGCGCATCGGCCAGAGAAGCGGCCCCTTGAATCAGCTTGTGTCGGTCTTCGAGATAACCCCAGTTGAGGATCTCCCCGGGCTCAATCTCAGGACAGGCCTCGATATCACCAAGAACCTTTGCGAGTTCACTGACTGACATTTTGACTTTTAAAACCTCTGGTTCTGCATAAAGCTAACTTTTACATGACATGAATTTTAAGGAACCGCGCAAGGGCATTTGGAAAAATTAGTTATATTATATTAAATGATGATTCGTGCGTGTTCTCAGCCCCAGCCGGCGCCCTTCCAGCTCCCAAAGCGCCTCGCGCGCGCCCGCCGCATCGCAGAGTCCAAGCGGATGGACACTTTCCGCGAGATTCACGAGGCCCTCAAGAAGACGGCCAAGGATGAGACCGAGATGCTCAAGGGTTTTCTCAAACTCAAGGAGGAGGAGGTCGAAGTTGAAATCTCGGAGTAAATCCTTGATAATAGTTCTTTTCTTGATTGGTCATTAACCTAAACTGGCCATTGGCGCGATTTTTTATTACAGGTCGATAGTTGCCGGAAGTCCGGAAACCGTGAAAGGGGGTGGCGATGACGTTCTGTCCAGTGTTTTTAGTCCGACCTATAGGTTTTACAAACGGAGCCGGGCGGGTTGTTGTGTAGCCTCTCGGACCTTTGTATACGGTGTTTCCATTTATAGTTTTCAGTCCGCCAAAAAATCCTTTTATTATAGGAATCCCGTTCACAGTCTTGAGGCCCGTATTTCGTTTCAAAATTGGCCGAGCCGAGTTCATGAAGTTTATATTCGACACCTTCACAGGAAAGCGCATAAATCTTCCGTTTTTATTTTTTGCATTGAATAAAGTGAAATATTCTCCAAAATATCCCTGTTTATATACAGCGCGTCCTGCACGGTCGGCTCCTTGCCGGACTGTCCCGACCCTGTATTTGTTCATTGGTTAATATAAGAAAATAAAATATTCACAATAACTAGTTAAATGTGGTCACCTCGTGTGGTTCGACCACTAGAGATCGGTCTCGGTCTCAGGTTCGTTCCACCCAAGGACCGCGGCAAATGGCTACGGACCGCTCTGGACGGTTCAGGACCCGTCGGAATTAAGCTTGGTCAGTTTATTTCCAACAGATCGGACATATTTGGCAAAGAACTTTCGGAAGACCTCGCGCCCCTAAGAGACAAGGTGACCCCTATAGACTTTTCCAATTTTGAATCAAAAATACCAAAGGGTGTAACAAATGTGGATCCGAACCCCATCGCATGCGCCTCGGTCGCCCAGGTCCACCGGGCCCGGCTCAAGGACCGTTCGATAGTTCTTAAATTCAAGAGGCCCGGAATAGAAACTCAGATACGTGAAGATTTAAAGATTATAAAAGATGGCCTCAAGATTCTTCAATTCATTCCTAATTTTGAAACAGAATTCGTAACCCAGTGGTTCAATGAATTTGAAAGAAGTCTCATGTCCGAGATTGATTTTCGGACCGAACTACTAAATATAGGAACCTTTCGGGAAGTTTACAGGGACCGCGAAGATGTGATCGTCCCGAGACCTTACTCCAAGTTTTCCAACAATGATGTTATAGCCATGGACTACGTGCCGAGCAACAGAATCAGAAATCCGTTCAAGGCTGACCGATTAATTAATATGTTTTTAGAACAATTACTATACGAGGGCGTAATTCATGGAGACCTCCACACGGGCAATGTCGGTGTGACGGACAAAGGGACCCTCGTGATTTATGATTTTGGAAATGTAATTAGAATTACACCCGAATATAAGACAGCCATAAGAGATTTTGTATACGGGGTTCAGACTTCCAACGTCGACGAGGTCTTGGATAACATGATCCGAATGGGTATGACTATCAGAGACCGCGATGTTACACGCGTTTTTATAGAACAATTTTTCAAATATCTAGAAACTCTTGAACTTTCATCTTTTAGTGTATCCTCACCCGAAATGCAAGAAAAGGCGAGCAAGGTTCCGGTCGAACTCGACGCTACGACTCTCACTATACTACGATCCTATACACTTCTCGAAGGTCTTGCCAAAGAAATCGAACCAAATTTCTCTTACCAAAAGATAATTTCAAAAAATATAGAAACATTATTTTTGGATTTGGATTATATATTATACAGAATTTCCCGGGATTCTGGAAATTGACAACCAAATGGCCAACTCGTGAATCGAGGAAACTTGGGGGCACCACAAATTGTTATCTTTTATTTCATCATAAAAATAGATCGGCGTCCAATTTGGCATGTTTCGGACCGCCCCGAGATTCTTGAGCGAGTCGTCAACAAAGTAATAACGTTTGCACGTGTCGAATTCCTTGAAGAAATTCACGTTAGGTTTGAAATATGCGACGGATGGATTTCCTCCCGGACACCGAATAGACAACTTGTCGCTGATGGCCAAGGCCGTCCTATGGACCCACTGAAACGGTGAATTTGAAAAAAGAGTCACATTCCATCCATTCAGAATCAAATCATTAATAATTTCCGCATCATCCTGAAATGTAGGTGTCTCTAAAACTTCGGCAAGATGGGTCATTAAACTTTTGTCATAAACGCAAGTGTTGAAATCACTCACGTCTATCCCAAACTGCTTGTTAAGTCCGACCGCGGTGTGACCGTATGCTAGATACAGGTGTTTGTTCAGGAGAACGGGATCTTTGCAATCGGGCAACTTATTTTTTACATATCGAGTCGCGTTATGTTTCACGTGATTCATAAGCAGGCGATCTCTTATGATGACACCGTCCACATCCAGTAACAAACAAGGTAAACTCATTCTATTATAGAAACTCATTTCTCTAACCAGACAATGTCGCGAGGCAGATTCATTTTCCAACATGGAACCCGGCCATTTATAATTTAAAGGTTACGAACCTTTAAATGACACAATGGCACTCAATGTCACCCGACTCATTCCCTCGGCGGTTATCCCAACTCGCTCAACGCCTGGATCTGCCGGTCTTGATCTATTCAGCACTGACAACTACGTCATTATGCCAGGCCGTCGTGTGGTCGTCTCGACCGGAATCTCTGTCGGCCTTCCTCCAGGAACCTACGGTCGCATTGCACCTCGCTCTGGACTGGCCGTAAAGCACGGCCTGGACACCCTTGCAGGAGTTGTCGACCCTGATTATACCGGTGAGATCAAGGTCGTCCTGCAGAACTTGGATGCGGTCCAGCCATTCATTATTCGTCCTGGTTACCGTATCGCACAGCTCATTCTCGAAAAGTTTGAGACGGTCGACGTGACGGAGGTCACCGAGCTTCCGCCAACCGAGCGAGGCGCAGAGGGGTTCGGTTCCACTGGAGCTTAAAGCTTTCAAGCATTAATAAATTAAATGAATTTCCAGGCAATCGCTTGGGACGGTCAAGATAATGATGAGCAATTCACCATCAGAATTTTTGGACGTTCGAGCGATGGCCGGTCAGTTTCTTTGGGAACGAAATTCAACCCATATTTCTATATTAAAACAAGTTCGGACCTCGCTCCGTTCATAAAAAGCACATTCTGGAAAGGCCTCACGAAGGTCGAGGTCGTTCGGGCAAAAGACCTCTGGGGTTTCCAAAATGGAGAACTTTCTCGATTTATCAGAATAGAATTCAAAACACACAAAGCTATGCGAAATTGTGTATACTCTGTCGAAAATCGCGAATTTCCTGAATTTTCAGGCTGTAAAGTTTACGAGGCAAATATCGACCCTGTATTGCGGTTTATGCACGTGACCGGAATTTCGTCGACCGGATGGATAGATCCTGGATTGTGTGAGCCGGATGTAGGGTCTTCGTGCGAGGTGAATCTCTGGGCACCGAGCTGGCGCCTGATCACGCCTTTGGCCCGAGATGATATCGCGCCCCTAAAAATTATGTCATTTGACATAGAGTGTTATTCGAGCACGGGCGCTTTTCCAGATCCCAAGAACCGCAGCGATGTCATTTTTCAGATTGGAATGACTACGAGGCACTTTGGCTCTGAAGAAATCACACGCAAGTGCCTGTGTCTGAAGCAGACTGACGCGCCCGATTGCGAGAGCTTCGATACCGAGCGCGCGCTCCTTGAGGCCTTTCAGAAATATCTGGTTTTGAATGATCCAGATATCATCACGGGTTGGAACATCTTCGGGTTCGATCTAGAGTATCTCTTGATAAGGGCAACTGTTCATTGTGATCTGAGCCCGGTATGGGGCCGTGTTCGCGGCGAGGTTGCAGAACTCGTCGAAAAGAATCTGAGTTCGAGCGCTCTTGGAAATAATCAGCTCAAGATGGTCCCTATGAAGGGTCGGTATGTCTTTGATCTTTTTCAAGATGTAAAACGCGAGCACAAACTCGAGTCCTATAGTCTGAACAATGTTTCTAAGCATTTTTTGAAGGATCAGAAAAATGATATGCCCGTCAAGGAAATTTTTAGTCGTTTCGCCGAGGGCGACCCTAAGCGGCTTGGCGAGGTTGCCGAATATTGTATTCAGGATACGGTCCTTCCTCACAAATTAATGGATAAATTGTGTCAGATTCAGAACCAGATAGAGATGGCCAAGGCGTGCTGGGTCCCTCTGGCTTTTCTGAGCGAGCGGGGCCAGCAGATCAAGGTGTTCAGTCAGATGGCCAAAAAGGCTCAAGAGCTCAATTTCATTATTCCGACAATCAGAGTTCCGAAGGGCGGGGTCGAGAGTGACTACCAAGGTGCTACTGTCCTCGAGGCACAGACCGGAGCCTATTATGGTCCTATTACTGCGCTCGACTTTGCGAGCCTATACCCGAGCATTATGTGCGCTCATAATCTTTGTTATTCTACGCTCGTTATGGATCCCAAATACGACAATTTGCCCGGAGTGACCTATGAACAGTTTGGACCACACAGGTTTGCGCAGGCTCCGGCCCCTTCTCTCTTGCCCGTGATTTTGATGGATCTAAAGGCTTTCAGAAAAAAGGCAAAGAAACTGATGGCCCAGACTGAGGGAACACCTATGGAAGCTATTTACAATGGTCAGCAGTTGGCTTACAAAATTAGTATGAATAGCATCTATGGGTTCACGGGTGCTTCAAAGGGGATGTTGCCCCTGGTCGCGATTGCCTCGACCGTGACTATGCAAGGCCGGAAAATGATCGAGCAGACGAAGAATTATGTCGAGGAGAACTTCCCGGGTGCAAAGGTTCGATATGGTGACACGGACTCAGTAATGGTCGAATTTGACGTCCAGGGTCGTAAAGGTCAAGAGGCCCTCGATTACAGCTGGGCCCAAGGTTCGCTCGCGGCCGAACAATGCACGAAGCTTTTCAAGGCTCCGAACGATCTTGAACTTGAGAAAGTTTATTGCCCATATTTCCTCTATAGCAAAAAGCGTTACGCGGCCAAGATGTATGAGGGTAAGAATCTTCCGGATGGAACAGTCTCTTGCGTTTTCAAGAAGATCGATGTCAAGGGTCTGCAGGTCGTAAGGCGTGACATTTGTCCATTCGTGCGCGAGACGCTCAAGACGCTCCTCGAGATGGTCCTAGAATCGAACGACCCGCGTCCGGTCATCGAGACGGCTCGCGGCGCGGCGCGGACTTTGATGGGCGGGAAGGTTCCTATCGAGAAGCTCTTGATGAGTAAGCAGCTCGGGGCAGACTACAAGGTTCCCATGGCCCATGTGGCTGTTCGTGACAAAATCAGGAAGCGCGCACCCGGGTCAGAGCCTCAGCAGGGTGATCGCGTTTCGTTCGTTATCGTAAAGGGCGACGGTAAGATGTTCGAAAAAGCCGAGGACCCTGAATTTGTAAAGGCAAACGGGGTCCTGATTGACTATCAGTATTACTTTACGAATCAATTCAAGAATCCGGTCCAGGACCTTTTAGAACCTTTGGTCAATGCGGACACCATATTCAACAAGAAGTTTCTCAAGAGCGTCTCGGAATCGCCAGAGGTTGAGGCGCTCAAGGCGGCCGACCGCGAGATTGCGAGCTCGGCTGAAGCGCAAGCCCGAAAAGCTTTCCTGGCAAAGTTCGTTGGGGCCTTAAAAATTTCCAACCCTTCTTAGGTATGGAGAAACAGCTCATCGAAATTATCGAAGAGGACTTTGCTCGGCGCAAGGCGCTATGGACGAATCAGTTACTAGAGAGAGTCGCTAAAACTTATGATTTACCTCTCGAGCGTCTCATAAAAGATTTTGGCTCGGACGGAGGCCATTTTTGTTCTGGAATTCTCAAGAGCAAGAAAAGATGCTTGAAAACTCCACAAGAGAATGGGTATTGTAAATTTCATCAAAGCCAGGTTCCGCAAGTCCCACGGTCCGTAGAAAGGGTCGAGACACCTTGGTAAGCTTAGAGAATTGATGAATTTATAAACAAATGTCAAAGACAGAATTGCTATTAACGAGCCTTTCCAAGTTTTATGACGTGCCCGAAAATCGCGAGAAGCTCCATGATATCCTCGGAAGAGGAAAGGGACCTTCTCTGCGAAAGCTTGAATGGTTCGTGACAAATTATTCAAAGAATAATCAGACGACTTTTACTGCACCAAATGGAAAATTTTTCACGGTCCACGTTGCATACAAGTCCAGCTTGGACGGCTACTCCAAGAAGCTGTTTGACCCCTTTTGTCGAACAGAGCGCATAGACTTTCAGGGTCTCAAGACGACATGTGGTCAGCTCAATTTTATTCGGTGGGTGTTGAGTAATGGTATAATTGACGCTCTCAAAGAAGTGGAACCCGCGCGAATCCCTCTTCGAACGTGAGTAGGGTCACACAATAATAGAATATGTATAAATTATAATATGAATAAATTTGTTGCTTATATTGCTGTAATAAATTAAGAGTAAGAAATGTAATATTTGATTTTAATTTTGCAAAATTCATAAAGCCCCCTTCATTATACTCCTTTGGTTTCAGTCCAAAGGAGTATGTATATATACCATTTGACGGAATAGATAACCCATGTTCTATGGGTTGTTTGAATGAGTAATATAAAGAACCTTTAAATGTGCTACATATATCTGTGTTGTTGAGAGTCAACTTGGCGCTGTCAACCACGTCTATATAGTTTAGGGACCCGGAGGGGAAATTGAGTGTATTATTAGTATAAATATATTGAGTCGAATACCCATATCTGTATCTGTTTACATATTGTCTGGGATCGCTGACATTTTCGAAATTTTTATCTCTAAAAAACCATGCTATCATTTCTACGGGATAATTTGCCGTCAACGGAACCGACATAAGTGCGCTATTAAATGTAGAAACTGAATCTTTCACTATTTTGTTTACAATGAATTTCTGAGGAACCGTTTGATAATAGAGTCGTTCTTCATTTTCTAGTAAAATTTCTTCAGTTACTAATTGTATTGACTGAAAATCTAGGTTAGAGCCTGAACCCGGAGCGGACCACCACGTGTTCTTGTTGAATGTGAATCGGACATATAATTTTTGGTTCAACATTGCACACAAAGGGAGGTAGGGCCTTTGCATTCTCTTGGTCTTTCGACGGCAGAAAAAGAATTCTAGAGGAATAACAAGATTGTTCGTGTCGATCGCCTTATACAGAGCCGCGATCTCGTCCGCGTTCAGGAACATTTGATCCCTAATAAAATACCAGTCATCATAAAGAGTCTCAAGGACGGTCTCGTTCGCCAAGAGCTCCACTTTGCTTATCAAAGCGCGGCCCACATGTGGTGTATACGTTCCGACAGGTAATTTTACTATTAAATACATATTCGAAAGAAGATGACCCATCTCTGTCGGCCTAAGTTCGAGTGTGACCGTCTGTCCTTGATACACTGGATTGGGCTTGGGGAAGGCGTATATTCTCTGAAAAATTGCAAAATTTGTGTGTCTCATGAATTCAGAATTAAAATTAGAATTCTTGGGGTCATCACTTAGTAAATATTTTTCTTGAGGTCCGGTTGCCAATAAAGAAATTATAGAACCTGAGCTAAAGCCTCTCCCGCGCGATTCGGTATACGGATTGACCTTGAAGATATTATCGATCCGGGTCCTCTCATTGAGTTCCCGAAGGTAAGGCGTGTCGCCCGTAACTATATTTGGATTTATATCAATCATATTAACCTTTAAAAATGTTCCCACCCCGGCCGTCTGTCTAAGAAGAACAGTCGGGTAGCCCCGAACAGTCACGGGATCGGCCGCATCTGGCACCTGTCCGCCACCTACGGGCCTGAGAGTGCTGTCGGGCGAGAGCGCCAAGGCTCCCGGAAATGTCGGAAGTCCAAGCATCACATATCCGGTCGTGTCGGGTTTCGCTGTAAAATTAAATGTCACAATATTGTTGGCCGATGTATAACTTCCGAAAACTGGCGTCAGATTGTCTTTATCGGGCGGATTTATGATTGCCTGTTTTATGGTGCCCGACGGTTGAATCGCCTGGTCTGTATCCGTCTGAAAAGTAAAGGCCCATTTATACTTGTCGGCGGGCTGGCGTGACACGCCCGTAATTTGAACCCGTCCTTGGACTCCCGTGAAAAACGTTCCGCGCCAACCATAACCGACCGACTGGTTCGGCGTGTCGGAGGTTACGTAGAAGGTGGCTTCTTGAGGCCCCGTAATGTTATAAAACCCATCGACATACATGTGTCCTATAAACTGGCCAGATTATTCTTCCACATTTGAATCACACTCGTCTTCTTCAGAGTATCGCGCTCGCCGGCCCGGGTCTGGCACAGCGCCTCGAGCCGGGCCACCTCCTCACGGGTATACTGGTAAGTCTTGATGTCTAGCAGTTTAGACCATATTTCCTCGGCATACTTCTCGCGCCTGAGTTGCGTGTGGATATCGTTCAGAGGAATATTTAATACAGAAATCCTTGCGTGAACTGCCACATCCCGAATGAACCGAGCCTTTTCAGATAGCCACTGAATCTCGGCGTCGAGCTGCTTGATGAGCCACGTCTTGCGTTTCTTGTAGAGCCCGAGTCTAATATCTATGTAGTCGACCAGAATTTCTTCGGGTGAATTATACTTTTTGACCGCTCCATTCGGACCGATCAGGTGCATATTTGAAGTGTTTATGGTCTTGGTCAGGCCCAGGTCCTTGATGGGATCCTTGAGAGCCTCCGTTCCCCAGATTCTGAAATCGGGGGTTGTTTCGGTCGAATGGTTCTCGAACTTTTGGACGATGCCCTTTTCCAAAAGGTCATCCAGGTGCTCCTTGAAATCCTGAATCCATTTCCCGGGTGGAAGCTCGGTCACGTGAATTTGGGCACCTTCCCGAACAGCCACGCCCTCCATTAGCCACGTGTGATCCTTTGTCCGGGTCATCTTTCCTTTGAACCCTTTGTAATGGGGAACCATAGGGGCCATAGCCACCCCGCTCAGTGCGCAGTCTATATTGTGCTTAATGACATCTATATCAAACGGAGGAACGAAGCAGCTGAAGCCGGTCCCGATCCCCTCGGCTCCGTTCACCAGGATCATAGGAATAATGGGTCCGTAAAATTCTGGCTCAACCGTCTGACCATCGTCCAAAACGTATTTTAGAACAGAATTGTCAGCCGGATCAAAAATCTTGCGAGTCAAAGGACCGAGCCGCGTGAAAATATACCGGGCGCTCGCCGAATCCTTGCCACCGGCCAGGCGCGTCCCGAACTGGCCCGAGGGCTCGAGCAGGTTCAGGTTGTTCGAACCGATGAAATTTTGAGCCAAATTTACGATAGTTCCTTGCAGACTCGCCTCACCGTGATGATAGGCAGTCTGCTCTGCGACATAGCCCGCGAGCTGAGCAACCTTCATATCGCTCGAAAGATTCTTCTTGAGGCACGCGTAGATCACCTTGCGCTGGCTGGGCTTTAGCCCGTCCGCTACGTGCGGAATGGATCTCTTGATATCTTCGGCACTAAAGTTCGCCATGTCACGATGGATGAAATCCGACACGCCTAGTGTTTTCACAGACCCGTAAGGGATTCCCGGAGAGGGATTGGCCATGTGTTCGGTCAGCCACGTCTTTCTGTCATCCGCAAGAGACTTGGAGAAGGCCAAGTGCATCGACTCGTTCATTTTTGGATCAGAATTGAAAGCGACCGTGAGCTTCTCAATTTGCTTGAAATATTCTTTGGCTTCTGAACTGGTCGAAGTTCCGAGACCCTTGTAGTATTTGACCGGACCGCTCGGGGACTGGGCCGCTCGGAACTCCTCCTCCGTGAAGAACCAGACCTTTCCAGCCTTGATAACCGGAGTGACCATAGACACAACAAATCCCAACTCGATGAGCTTTGGCCAATAGACGTGAAACATATTTAGGACCAGACCCTTAATGTGGCTTCCGTCAAGATCTGCATCGGTCATAATCATCAAGCGGCCGTATCGGAGATCCCTCAGAGAATTATACACCTTTCCGTGCTGAAGTCCCAGAATCTTTTTGAGATTGCTAAACTCTTCGTTATCGGTCACCTGCTTGACGGTGGCGTCTCGAACGTTCCGAGGCTTTCCTCGGAGAGGAAAGACGCCATAGGCATTGCGACCGACAACGCTCAGACCCGCGATCGCAAGGGTCTTGGCCGAGTCCCCCTCGGTGATGATGAGGGTGCACTCGTGACTGCGGTGGGTCCCGGCCCAGTTGGCGTCGTCCAGTTTTGGGATGCCTGTGATCCGAGACTTTTTTGAACCATCCGTCTTCTTCAGTTCCTTGTCGACCAGAGAGTTCCCCTTGGACAGAAGGTCTTCAAGAACTCCTGAAGAAAAAATATCCTTAATGAATTTTGGTTTAAAATCGAAAGTCTCTGAAATTTTTGAAGTGCATTCCGTCTTGGTCTGGCTACTGAAGGTTGGGTTGACTATCTGGGCCCGGACAAAAATGAACAGGGCCGCTTTGATCTGCGGCGTCTTCACGGTGACCCGTTTGTCTTTTGCGATCTCTTCGCAAATTTGCTTGGTCACGCGGTCTATGTGGGTTCCGCCCTTGGTCGTCGCAATTCCGTTGACGAAACTGACCTGTTGAAATCCTCCAGACGTGCTGTGACCGACTACTATATCGAAAGCGCCCGTGTGCATCCGAGCCAGAGGCACGTCCCCGAGGTGCTGCTTTGCAAAGTCTTCAAGGGACCCAACCTTGATTTCCTGTTCATTGAAGGTTACTCGGGTCTTGGCGCACCACAGAGCCGCGTCCCATGTTCTCTTTTCGACAATTCTGAAAAAATCTGGGGTCTGACCCCCGAACCTTTTCCAGTCCGGAAGAAATTTGATTGTCACGTATGGTTTGGAAGTTGTGGCCGTCAAAGTCGGCGGGTCAACCTGACTCATATTTTTGGACCAATTTTGTTCATAAATTTTTCGACCATCACAAATTTTAATTGAAAATTCCTTTGAGAAGACATTGGCCAACTTTGCCCCGTAGCCGTTCCGGCCTCCCGTGACCCTCTGCTCATCGTCATTATAGTTGGAGCTCGTCAAGAGGTGCCCGAAAATTAGTTCTGGTATCCAGATGTTCTCAGTCTCATGCATCTTCAGAGGGATGAAAACTCCTGAATTTGTGACTGAAATTGATCCGTTCGAAAGTGTCCGGACCTCGATAGAAGTGACCTTTTTTGGTCCGAGTGAATATTGATCGATCGCATTGACCAATATTTCATCGAAAATTTTCACCAGTCCAGGAGAAACCTGAAGAGAAGCAAACTCAAAGTTGTCTGCCGTTCCTCGGACCCAATAGTGACCGGTTTCGATACCGAGCGAACCGACATAGGTATCGGGTCTTTTGAGAATATGTTCGACATGTGAAAGACGTTCATACTGTTGCATCGTTTAGTAACCAAAGCCCCTACCCTTTACGTAGAATCCAAATCGAAATCAAAATTGCTATTATGCTCCAGATGACGATATGATCTAGCTTGTCCATCGCCTGAATTTTTTCGGGTTCCAATTTGGCAAACTCTTCCTTATAGCCGGGGGGCTTAAAGGGCAGCCAGATGTAGCGACCGAAGGGAACAATGGTCGGCTTCAGCTTGTCTTTGCAGTCGTAAGAATAGTCATACCACGCGAGCGCTATATAAGGGAACCATATAAGGAATGCCAGGACCCAAAGATTCTTGTGGGGCGCGAACCAATAGCCCGCCGCAAGAATCATTGTAAAAATAATGCATTTAATGTTGAGAGCAAAAGGGTGTCCAGGAAATAAACCACCGGCCATCTCTTACAATTTAAGTATAAAAAAAATAAGTCCAATCACGATAACTGTCAAGAAGATAATCATTTTAAAATTAATTTTGGTTCCAAATAGAGAATTGAATGCATCCTCTGGTGTGATTGTTGACTTGCCTATTTTGGCATTCACTATGTTGTGAACCAGGACTGACCACTCGAAAAGGACGATTGGATCATCGGACTCTGGTAAAGGGTTCTCGGTCAGGACCTTTTCGAAATGAAATCTACAGGCCCCACACGGAAGAACAAGTGGATACGAGTTGACAAAGTTCCTGAGGGCTTCGGGATCCCTGGAGCCTAGACAGGCTGTGTGAAGAGCGCCCCAAAAGTAAGGCCCAAAAACTTCCGGACTTATATTCATTACTAATTTAGTAACATATTTGTTTTTGTCTTCCAATCTTCCAGGGTGTGCTTATACATCTTACCCCTCTTTTCAAAGAGGGTCCCGGGGGGAGAATAGACGCGCTCTCTCCATATTCTCTGAGCGGCTATGATCTTGTCCTCATCACGCGTCACGGTGCCATCGGGTCTCAGGTAACAGGCTTCGCCAACCGCGTTCAGACGCCTCCTCTTTTCCATTCCCCTTTCAAACACGTCTATGAAATCTTCTTCTATTTCTCTTGGAAATGGGTAAGGCATACTTATTAAACTCCTGAATTTTTTAATTAGTTGGAACTACCCAGACGTGATCAATTAAGAAAGGAAGATCCGTATAGTTTATTTAGTGCCCAGTGTTTTAACTTGATTATCAATATCGAAAATAGACACACGGCGTCCCAACATAACACATATCCGACTCGTAGCGGTCAATATATACGCCATCTGAAACTTGCTGATTTTTATAGGAACGTGATCATATCTCCATTTCCTTGAGAATTTCATGTCTAAATCTGGAATCACAAGCTTTCGAGGCTTGAAACCAAGCGCCCTCCTCGAGTCTATGTCAGCAAATGACGCTATAAGCTCGAGGAGGTCGTAGGGTATCTTGGACCATATCAAGGGGTCCATGAACGCGGAATCGTCTTAGTTATTTAGGGCTCTGAGGCCTTAATTGGTTTACTTGAATTTAAGTTCCTGATCGAGTTCGCACGCAACAATTCCAAAATAATGATTGGGCAATCCTGGATTCTCCGTCAGAATTCTCTGCCGCTCAGCCTCTGCGAGAGCCTCTGTCGTATAAATTTGAAACGAGAGAGGTCCCTTCCACCCAAAGAATGTCAGCATATAGACCGTGGCCCCGCCGCGCAGGCGAAGGACCAGATGGATCGTGGACTCTTTCTGAATGTTATAATCGGCCAGAGTCCGCCCATCCTCAAGCTGCTTTCCAGCAAATATGAGGCGCTGCTGGTCAGGCGGAATTCCCTCCTTGTCTTGAACCTTGGCCTTCACGTTGTCGATCGTGTCAGAGGCCTCAACCTCGAGAGTGATTGTCTTTCCAGTCAGGGTCTTGACGAAGATTTGCATTTCTAACTAAAATAG
>Ga0207956_1000097_pt1 | contig 28030 bp, 29 predicted proteins | sample CryBogCBE25Jul07_FD_184580 | JGI IMG/M metagenome (GOLD analysis project Ga0207956, IMG submission 184580) | Freshwater microbial communities from Crystal Bog, Wisconsin, USA - CBE25Jul07 (SPAdes) (version 2) | ecosystem: Environmental > Aquatic > Freshwater > Lake | place: Crystal Bog...
TGTGGTGGTACAGGATCGCCACAAACTGCTATGTGCCCAGGGCGGAAGATGCCTGCCTTCTCTAAAGCAATCGCTTCACGCGTTCCGCCCAAGAAATCTGCATGATCAATATCAATGCTGGTCACAATGGCGCAATCCGCATCAACAATATTGACAGCATCTAAACGACCACCCATCCCAACTTCAAGCACCACTGCATCTAAATTGGATTTAGCAAATAAATGCATGATGGCCAAAGTAGTGAACTCAAAATACGTCAGTGTTGGCGCATCAACCAAACTAACCCGAGCATGCTCTACCGCGGCAAAATGTTCTAGCAAGAGCGCGTCTTTTACTTCTTCTCCATTGAAGCGAGCACGTTCATTAAAGCTCAGTAAATGTGGCGAAGTGTGACAGCCAACGCGATATCCAGAGGCTAGCAAAATGCTTTCAAGAAAGGCGCAGGTAGAACCTTTACCGTTGGTACCAGCAACCGTAATGACAGGACAATCAAACTGAAGATCTAGCGCAGCTTTAACGCGATTGATGCGATCAAGACCCATATCGATACCGACTGGGTGAGCCGTTTCGAGGTGGCTAAGCCAAGCCTCTAGGCTGGTAAATAGAATTGGGGCTTGGTGTGCTGTGGTCAAGCGCTTAAACGGCCGAGCTACCCGCGATCGCAGGCTCTGGAAGTTTTTGTAGCAACGCTAATAAGCGTGCAATCTCTCCACGCATCTGACGGCGATCAACGATCATATCGATGCCACCTTTTTGCATCAAGAACTCTGAACGCTGAAAACCTTCAGGCAATTTTTCACGCACAGTTTGCTCAATCACACGTGGTCCTGCAAATCCAATCAAGGCTTTTGGCTCAGCCATCACCACATCACCCATAAAGGCAAAGCTCGCTGAGATACCGCCCATGGTTGGGTCAGTTAAAACGCTGATATAAGGCAAACCTTTTTTAGAGAGCAAGGTCAACATGGAATTGGTTTTGGCCATCTGAAACAAGGAAAGCAAGCTTTCTTGCATCCTCGCGCCACCAGTAGCGGTTACGCAGATGAAGGCGCATTTCTTATCAATCGCCTCTTGTACGCCACGTGCAAAACGCTCACCCACGACAGAGCCCATTGAGCCACCCATGTATTGAAATTCAAAACAGGCAGCAACAACTGGAATAGTTTCAATTTTTCCACCCATCACGACGAGGGCTTCGGTTTCACCAGAAGCGTCATTTGCTTCCTTAATGCGATCTGGGTATTTTTTGGAATCTTTAAATTTCAGCGGATCGGTTGGGTAAATATCAGCACCAATTTCATGGCGGCCCTTTGCATCAAGCAAATTATCTAAACGTTGGCGCGCACCGATGCGCATGTGATGACTGCATTTTGGACAAACCGAAAGGTTTGCTTCGATATCGGCGCTATACAGAACTGTTTCACAACTTGGGCACTTTACCCACAATCCTTCAGGAACTGATTTGCGATTTGCAGGATCAGTATGTTGAATTTGGGGTGGGAGTAATTTATCAATCCAGCTCATCAGTTTTAGCTATCCAATGCGTCGCGAATCTCACGAATAAAGGTTTCCAGCGATTGTACTGCCTGCCCTGGGGGCGCATCCTCTAAAAGGCGAATGATCCGGCTGCCGATAACTACTGCATCTGCGCTGTGGGAGACCGCTTTGGCACTAGCTGCATCGCTAATACCAAAGCCTACCGCGATCGGTATATCAGTCTCCTCGCGGATTTTAGGGATGATGCTAGCCACGTCCTGAGTATTGAGATGGGATGCCCCAGTTACGCCTCGCATAGAAACGTAGTAAATGTAACCAGAAGCTATTTTGGCAGCCTCTTTTATTCGCTCATGTGATGAAGTTGGCGCCAATAAAAAAATCGGATCAATTCCAGCAACACGCATACGTGCCGCAAAGTCAACGCACTCCTCCGGCGGGTAATCAACCACTAAAACACCATCCACTCCCGCTGCTTTTGCTTCGGTTGCAAAACGCTCCGCACCCATTTGTTCTACAGGATTGGCATAACCCATCAACACTACGGGAGTTGTTGAATCGTTTTTACGAAACTCTTGAACCATCTCTAAACAAGAATGCAAAGTCACACCATGTGTCAATGCACGCTCTGACGACCTTTGAATCACAGGACCATCAGCCATCGGATCTGAGAACGGTACCCCCAACTCGATCACACTTGAGCCGCCACGCACCAATGCATGCATCAACTCAACCGTCATTTTAGGATCAGGGTCGCCTGCAGTAATAAAAGGAATCAACCCTTTTTTGCCAGTTGCTTTTAATTCTGTAAAGAGTGCCGTAATTTTGGACATGCTATTTTTTCTATTCTTGTTATTCTTTTTTATTGCTTAGCCTTCAGACCCCGTTGCTTGGGCAACAGTGTGCATGTCCTTATCACCACGACCTGAAAGATTGACCAAGATGGTTTTGTCTTTAGGCAAAGTCTTGGCTAGCTTGCAAGCATAGGCAATAGCATGAGATGACTCTAATGCTGGAATGATGCCCTCAATCTGGCAACAATCATGGAACGCCTTCAAAGCCTCTTCATCAGTAATAGCAACATAGTCAGCGCGACCAGAATCTTTTAACCAGGCATGCTCAGGACCAACACCTGGATAGTCCATTCCAGCAGAAACAGAATGTGTCTCAGAGATCTGGCCATTTTCATCTTGCAAGAGGTATGTACGATTGCCATGCAATACCCCTGGTTTACCCACACACAGTGCCGCAGAATGCAAACCACTTCCAAGACCATGGCCAGCAGCCTCCACACCAACCAATTGCACTTCTGGGTAATCGATGTAGGGGTAGAAAATACCCATTGCATTTGAGCCACCACCAACACATGCTAATACGTAGTCAGGTTGACGACCTGTCATCTCTGGCATTTGTACTTTGCACTCTTCACCAATCACGCTTTGGAAATCACGCACCATCATGGGATAAGGGTGAGGCCCTGCAACTGTACCGATAATGTAAAAAGTATTGTCGACGTTAGTAACCCAATCGCGCATCGCTTCATTGAGTGCGTCTTTTAAGGTTTTGGTGCCAGACTCAACTGGAACAACTTTGGCGCCAAGTAACTTCATCCGAAATACATTTTGTGCTTGACGAGCCACATCCACAGAACCTTGATAGACCGTACAGTCCAAACCAAAGCGTGCACAAATAGTTGCCGTAGCAACCCCGTGCTGTCCAGCCCCTGTTTCAGCAATGATGCGTGGCTTACCCATGCGTTTAGCCAACATTGCTTGGCCAATCACGTTATTAATCTTGTGTGCGCCAGTGTGATTAAGGTCTTCACGCTTGAGGTAGATCTGCGCGCCACCTAGCATTTCGCTCCAGCGTTTGGCGTGATAAACCGGTGATGGACGACCTACGAAATGTTTGAGTTCGTAATGAAACTCTTCAATGAACTCTGGATCATGTTGATATTTTGCATAGGCTTCTTTGAGCTCTTCCAATGCATACATCAACGTCTCAGAAACAAACACGCCGCCGTAAGGACCGAAGTGTCCTCGTGCATCTGGCTTGTCGTACATAGCTACCTCTTTTGATTTATTTACAGCAAATTATTGGGTTGATGTTTTAGCATCAGCCGCGCGCACTGCTTGAACAAATTGAGCCATGAGCGCAGGATCTTTAACGCCCCTGCTGCTTTCTACGCCACTACTGACGTCTACCGCGCAAGGATGCAGGCGAGCAATCGCCTCGCCCACGTTGTGCGTGTTCAATCCACCACTCAAAACGACCCGAGGCGCGTTTTCGCTTACCCATACCTGTGGAATTCCTTGCCAATCAAAAGGAACGCCCCCGCCACCGTAGCCTTCAACAAGGGCATCGAGCAGGAAAGCGTTTGCATCCCTATATTGTAGGGAAAAATCGTCAAAAGCGAAGCCCGTACCTACACGTGCCGCCTTCATCCATGGCTCGCCTTGAGCTAATTGAGCGCACCTTTCAGGGGTCTCGTCCCCGTGAAACTGCCACAAAGTGATCGATGCAGCAGCACGAATAGCGGCAAATTCCGCATCTGTGGCATTCACAACCAATCCAACTGCATCAACCCCCGCTGGTAACCTAGAAATGAGCTGGGCAGCGATATTGGGGCTAACGGCACGTACGCTAGGTGGATAAAAGACAAAACCGACCGCATCTACCCCCGCTGCAACAGCAGCATCAATGTCGCCAGAAGTCCGTAAACCGCAGATTTTGACCCTAGTACGACCGGGAGAGTGTGTCAGTAAGCCCATAAATGAATGATAAGGCCATATATCCGCCTAGGTCTGAGTGATCCCTCTGGGTAGCCAGGAGTTGGCCAACCAAGGTGCTGGAATAGCAAATTCGTCTGGATAGGCGATTTTGGCTAAATATAGCCCATCAGGCATAAATGTTGGTGCAGCAAGCTTGCGATCCTTTGCCGCCAATAATTGCGCCATCCACTCTGGATCTTGTCTTCCACGGCCAATCTGCAAAAAACAACCGACCAGATTGCGGACCATGTGATGCAAAAACGCATTGCCTCTGATACGAAAATACAGCCATGGCTCATCCGAAATAATGTCAATCGCATACATTGTTTTCACTGGCGTTTTGCTCTGGCATTCAGACGATCGAAATGAAGAGAAATCATGCTCACCAATAAGGCACTGCGCTGCCTGCCTCATAGCATCAACATCAAACCATTGATTGGGAGGAAGCAGAACGTAACCAGCACGTTCATTCATCATTGGCGAGCGACATGGTCCTGCATGCAAGGCATAAATATAAGTGCGCTCAAACGCTGAGAAGCGTGCACTGAATTCTTCGGGCACAACTTTTGCCCAGTTCACAACAATCGAACCCGGCAAAAAAGAATTCACTCCCCTCACCCACGAAAACTCCTCACGCTCTACATGAGTATCAAAATGAATGACCTGACCTAGAGCGTGGACGCCAGCATCCGTTCTGCCAGCGGTAATAGTGTGAATTGGACTAGCAATACAAGCATCAGGACCCACAAACGAAGTAATCGCTTTTTCTAACTCGCCTTGAACGGTGGTTTGATGATGCTGAACTTGCCAGCCAGCATAGGGACTGCCGTCGTATTGAAGACCGAGCGCCAATCGCATTACTAAATCCTAGGAACTACGATTCGAGAGCTCCGCTAGCAAGCCCTGAGCTTCAATGGTGATTTCTGGGTCCACCTTATTGCTCAAAACCAAAACTTCTTCTACAGATTTCTTGGCCGCTGAAAAATCTTCAATGGTGATATAGGCTCGAGCTAAATTAAGCTTAACTCGCAAGGTATCGGATAAAGGACCTGAATCAATAGAGCTTGCAGGCGAATCACCCTCATCTTTTTTAGGTGCAGGACTCAAGTCTAGATTAAGCCCAGAGAACAGCGCTTTTGCACGCTCAGGCATATCGTAGTCAGAGCTAGGTTGTGCTTTTGGAGAATCCTTAACGTTAGTAATCGGTTGATGAGGGGCAAGGAATTCACTAAGCCCAGGTTTACGGGCATAGCGCACCAAGCCCCAAAGCAATAATCCGGCAAATACAATGGCCAGCGAAATGACAATAGCCCGTACAGGGAAGTTAAATTTTTTGGGTTGCTCAGTCTTCTCATTGCCGTTGGATTGGTCAATTAAACGTTGCAACTCAGCAATATTTTTTTCTAAAGTAGCAATACGAGACCTGGTTTGCTCTAACTCTTTTTCTTCAGCAACAAGCTGTTCTGTGTATTGTTTTCCAAGATCCTTAACCTCTACGCTTGCGTCAATCTTTAGCGTATCTTTCGGGGCTTCGCCTTCAGTCTTGGCAGCATCCTGTCCGGACTTGGACTCAGTCTTAGTAGAGGACCCGTGCTCAGAAAGCCACTGCTGGTTAGCCTCAAATACCAACTGACTAGCATCAGCAGGACTAATGGAGCGCAACATAGCCTGACTTGGCTTGCTTAACTCTGCACCAGCAGACAACAAATTAATATTTCCACTAGCAAATGCGTCTGGGTTGGCCTTAAATAATGCAATCATTGCCTGATCTAAAGTAGCCCCTTCTAGCTGGGGCAGGATATTTAAAGCAATCTCTGAGAGGGTTTGCCCAGACTTCACTAATAATTTTTGAGGGTCAGCCAATAGAAAAGTAAATACTTTAACTAGGCTTCCATTTGACCAAGTGAGGTTAAGCAATACATTAATAAATGGCTCTTCAGCAACAGGAACAGGGTTCACCGTTTCAATCAGAACCATCAACTCTTCTTGACGATTGCGATAGATCATCGCCTGGGGATTTAAATCAATGATTCGCTGGGAAATACCGAGACGTTCGTACGCGGCTCTGTTGGGCATATCAACAGTTAGGCTTGATAAAAGTGACTGATCAGCCGCATCAACTCGAATGGGAATTTCTACTCTTAGCGGCTCACCAGCCAAAGACTGTACTTGTGGACCGCCTAAGGTAAATGCCCAAGACGCAGTCGCCCAACTAAATGCTATCAAGCATAGTATTTTGATTGAATTAAACCAGGCGGCGCGCATCATACTGACATTATTACTCAAGTAGGATCCTGAGCATGCGACGCAATGGCTCAGCAGCACCCCATAACAACTGGTCGCCAACTGTAAATGCGCCAAGGTACTCAGGGCCCATAGCTAGCTTATGCAAACGGCCAATCGGTACTGTCAAGGTACCACTCACCGCTGCCGGCGATAAATCTTGCTCAGTGGTTTCACGATCATTGGGTACTAATTTGACCCACTGATTGTCATTTGCCAAGATAGTTTCGATTTCTTTGAGGGGAATATCTTTCTTAAGCTTAACTGTCAAACCTTGCGAGTGACAACGCATTGCACCAACGCGAACGCATAATCCATCAATTGGAATACTACCAGGCGTACGGAATGCAGGACGACCCAAGATCTTGTTGAACTCAGCGCCACCTTTCCACTCTTCTTTCGTTTGACCATTTTCAACCGGTACATCAATCCAGGGAATCAAGCTACCAGCCAAGGCGGTGTTGCGGAAATTCTTCTTCGGAAAATCAGCAGAACGCAATGTCTCAGTCACTTTGCGATCGATATCCAAGATCCATGAAGATGGGTCTGCCAATTCTGTCGCTACGCTGTCACGCAATGCGCCCATCTGCAAAAGGAGCTCACGCATATTTTGAGCGCCAGCACCAGAGGCGGCTTGATAGGTCATGGCGCTAATCCACTCAACCATGTCAGCCTTTACTAGACCACCCATTGCCATCATCATCAAGCTGACTGTGCAGTTACTACCAATCCAGTTTTTGCCGCCAGCAGCTAAGGCTTTATCAATCACCGAACGATTGACTGGATCCAGAATCAATACGGCGTCATCTTTCATGCGCAATGCGCTAGCAGCATCAATCCAATGTCCAGTCCAACCCGCTGCACGTAGCTTAGGGAATATCTCATTGGTGTAGTCGCCACCCTGGCAAGTCAAAATAATGTCGCAACGGGACAATGCCTTAATGTCATTAGCGTCTTGCAATGTGCTTTCGCTCTTAGTCACCTTCTGGCCGTTGAGCAGAGGAACTTCACCGCCCGCTTGGCTAGTGCTAAAGAAAATCGGTTCGATGAGATCAAAGTCCTTCTCAGCCAGCATGCGTTCCATCAGAACGCTACCGACCATACCTCGCCAGCCAACTAAACCTACAAATGGTGTCTGTGTATTTGCCATGATTTAACTATCTAATGAATATATTTACTGTTTTTGTTACTGTTATTTAAACGAGTGCTGCAACTACTGCCTCACCCATTTGAACGGTAGATACCTTTTGCGTACCATCGGTATAAATATCTGCTGTACGCAGTCCTTGTGCCAATACCTTCTGTACCGCCTTTTCAATACGATCCGCTTCTAGAGGCATGCCCAATGAATAACGCAACATCATTGCCGCAGACAAAATGGTAGCTAGAGGATTCGCAATTCCTTTACCAGCAATGTCTGGTGCAGAGCCATGACTTGGCTCATACAGGCCCTTGTTATTCTTATCCAATGAGGCTGAAGGCAGCATCCCGATGGAACCAGTCAACATGGCCGCTTCATCAGATAAGATATCGCCAAAGAGGTTACCTGTTACAACCACATCAAAGGCTTTAGGCGCTTTAACCAATTGCATCGCGGCGTTATCCACGTACATATGGGATAACTCTACATCTGGATAGTCTTTAGATACCCGAATCATTACCTCGCGCCACAGTTGTGAAGTCTCCAAGACGTTCGCTTTATCAACACTGCAGACTTTTTTACCGCGCTTGCGAGCCGCTTCGAATGCAACGCGTCCAATTCGCTCTACTTCTGGCTCACTGTAGTGCATAGTGTCAAAGCCTTCACGCGCACCTTTAAATAAAGGCAACTCTGAAGTACGAATACCCCGTGGCTGTCCAAAGTAAATATCGCCGTTGAGTTCACGAACGATCAAAATGTCCAAGCCGCCAATAATTTCTGGTTTTAAGCTTGAAGCCGCCGTAAGTTCTGGATAACAAATCGCTGGTCTAAAGTTGGCAAACAACTCTAAGTGTTTACGCAATCCTAAGATGGCCTGCTCAGGTCGCAGCTCACGAGCAAGTGTGTCGTACTTCCAGTCGCCTACCGCGCCGAACAAAATCGCATCCGCTTTTTTAGCCAATTCTAATGTTGCTGGTGGCAAAGGATGACCAGCCACGTCATAAGCAGCTCCACCGACAGGAGCTTCCTCTAGGTCAAACTTTGGGCTTAGCGCTTGAAGTACGCGAACGGCTTGAGCAACGATTTCCGGACCGATCCCATCGCCCGGGAGAACTGCAATTTTCATGAAAGGCCTTTAAATCTATAAATTATGGCAATTGAGTTGCCAGCCAAGGCATCTTCAGGATGCGCTCAGCTTCATAAGCCTTAATTTTATCTGCATGTCGCAGAGTTAAGCCAATATCGTCCAAGCGATTGAGGAGGCAATACTTCCTAAATGGGGCTACATCAAAGCTATAAGCTGTGCCATCAGGGGTAACGACCTGTTGTGCATCTAGGTCGATAGTCAGTTGATAGCCGTTAAAAGCCTGGGTCTCATTAAAGAGATGATCAACCTGCATTTCAGTCAAAACGATGGGTAGAACACCATTTTTGAAGCAGTTGTTATAGAAAATGTCCGCAAAGCTAGGAGCAATAACCGCTCTAAAGCCAAACTGGTCTAAAGCCCACGGTGCATGTTCACGGGAACTACCACAGCCAAAGTTCTTGCGAGCCAACAAAATGCCAGCGCCTTTGTAACGAGGTTGATTGAGAACAAAGTCAGGATTAATTGGACGTGTGCTGCAATCTTGACCAGGCTCGCCATGATCCAAGTAGCGCCACTCATCAAATAGATTTTGACCAAAACCCGTTTTCTTAATTGATTTTAAGAATTGCTTCGGAATGATTGCATCGGTATCCACGTTCTCGCGATTCAGCGGAGCGACTAAACCTTTGTATACCGTAAATTTTTCCATGATTCTCTTTGACTCTCTGACTTTGACTCTGTAGATACTTTGATTTACTTCACTGGAGTAACGACAACGTCCTTACCTTTTGTTTGTGATTGATTCTGCTGAGTAGAATTCGCACCAGACCCACCCATCGCATTGCCCATGGTCTGCATATCCTTACCCATACCCTCCAGGGTATTACTACAAGCAGCAATGATCAAACCAGCAATACCAACAATGGCTAATCTAGCAATTAACGATACAGAAGAAAATTTCATGTTGATTACCCTTAAGAGATCTTACGAACGTCAACAAAGTGACCTTCAATTGCAGCGGCAGCTGCCATTGCGGGGCTTACCAAATGAGTACGCCCACCGTTACCTTGGCGACCTTCAAAATTACGATTCGAGGTAGATGCGCAACGCTCACCTGGTTCAAGACGATCCGCATTCATTGCTAAACACATAGAGCAACCAGGCTCGCGCCATTCAAAACCAGCAGCTTTAAAAATACGATCCAAGCCTTCGCGCTCCGCTTGGGCTTTTACCAACCCAGATCCAGGAACCACCAATGCTAACTTAATGTTTGGGGCTACTTTTTTACCGATACGATCAACAACCTTAGCAGCTGCACGAATATCTTCAATACGACTATTGGTGCATGAGCCAATAAAGACTTTATCAACAGAGATGCTACTGAGTGGTGTATTAGGAGTGAGACTCATGTACTCCAAGGCGCGCTCCATCGCAGAGCGTTTGTTTGGATCACGCTCTTTTTCTGGATCAGGCACACGATCACTAATCGATAGCACCATCTCAGGGGATGTGCCCCAAGTTACTTGAGGGGCAATTTCTTCAGCACGCAATTCAACAACTGCATCAAACTTTGCATCTGCATCGGAATGTAAAGTTCTCCAATACTGCAAAGCCTGCAATAGTGCTGGGCCTTTAGGTGCGTATGGACGACCTTGAATGTATTCAATCGTGGTTTCATCAACTGCAACTAGACCAGAACGCGCTCCAGCTTCAATTGCCATATTGCAGAGGGTCATACGACCTTCCATGGAAAGATTGCGAATCGCTTCACCAGCAAACTCAATGGTGTAACCAGTACCGCCTGCAGTTCCAATCTTGCCAATCACTGCCAAAACAATATCTTTTGCCGTAGAGCCTGGTTGCAAGCGACCATCTACGCGCACCAACATGTTCTTGCTCTTTTTCATGAGCAAAGTTTGGGTTGCGAGAACATGCTCCACTTCTGAAGTACCAATACCAAAAGCCAAGGCACCAAAGGCGCCGTGCGTGCTGGTATGAGAATCACCACAAACCACCGTCATACCGGGCAAGGTTGCACCCTGCTCTGGTCCGATGACATGAACAATACCTTGACGGGTATCGTTCATCTTATATTGGGTGATACCAAAAGCATCACAGTTTTGATCCAAGGTATCAACCTGCAACTTCGAAATCGGATCAGCAATGCCCTGCGAGCGATCAGTCGTTGGTACGTTGTGATCTGAAACCGCCAGATTGGCAGAGATACGCCAAACAGGACGGCCAGCTAAAGTCAAACCTTCAAATGCCTGAGGGCTGGTTACCTCATGGAGCAATTGACGATCGATGTAGATTGTGGCAGTGCCATCCTCTTCCGAGTAAACAACGTGGTCATCCCACAATTTGTCATAAAGCGTACGAGACATGAGAGACCTTAAAAACTTTATTTACGAACAGAAATGTTTGGAACCTTGCGTGAAGTTTCACCAACGTACAACTGTCGCGGACGACCAATCTTGTACTCTGGATCGGTGATCATCTCTTCCCATTGAGCAATCCAACCTACTGTTCTTGCCAAGGCAAAGATACAAGTAAACATTTCTGTTGGAATGCCGAGTGCGCGCTGAACGATACCGGAGTAGAAATCAACGTTTGGATAAAGCTTACGACTTACAAAGTAATCATCTTCCAAAGCAATCTTCTCTAGAGTCATTGCCAATTTAAACAATGGATCATCTTGCAAGCCAAGCTCATTCAGTACTTCATAGCAAGTTTCACGCATCAATTTAGCGCGTGGGTCAAAGTTCTTATAAACGCGATGACCAAAGCCCATCAAGCGGACGCTAGAGTTCTTATCTTTGACTTGAGCAATGAATTCATGAATCTTGTCTACACCGCCTTGAGCTTGAATCTCATTGAGCATTTCCAAGCAAGCTTCGTTTGCACCACCGTGTGCTGGACCCCAAAGACAAGCAATACCAGCAGAAATAGCAGCAAATGGATTTGTACCTGAAGAGCCACACAAACGCACAGTAGATGTAGAGGCATTTTGTTCATGATCTGCATGCAAGATAAAGATGCGATCTAAAGCACGAACCAATACTGGATTAACCTTGTACTCTTCACATGGTGTAGCAAACATCATGCGCATAAAGTTTGCGGTGTATGACAAGGAATTATCTGGATAGATAAAAGGTTGTCCTACAGAATATTTATAGGCCATTGCAACCAAAGTAGGCATTTTGGCGATTAAACGAATCTGCGCCACTTCACGTGCTTTAGGGTCTGTGTAATGTATTCCATCGTGATAGAAGGCGGCCATCCCACCAACAAGCCCTGTTAGGACAGCCATTGGATGCGCATCACGACGGAAACCGCGCAAGAAAAATTGCATTTGCTCATGAACCATGGTGTGGTGCATGACCATTTCATCAAAATCTTTTTTCTCGGCAGCATTTGGTAACTCACCATTGATCAGGAGGTAGCAAACTTCCAAGAAGTCGCAGTTCGCAGCCAAATCCTCAATAGGATAACCACGATAGAGCAACTCACCCTTGTCGCCGTCGATGTAAGTAATTTTGCTATTGCATGAAGCAGTCGAAAGAAAGCCGGAATCGTATGTGAACTTGCCTGTCTGACCATAGAGCTTACGAATGTCAATGACATCAGGACCAACTGTCCCTTTATAAATTGGCAGATCAATATCTGGGGTTCCATCCGAAAACGAGAGTTTTGCTTTGATGTCCGATTCAATCATTTCTAATCCTTAGTCATTCAAAATTATGATTAATACACTATTCGATCACACGCTTGCACCACAAATGCACCAAAAGGCTGAATTACTTCTCTCTCAGTCTTTGTAAAACCTGCCTAAAGGAGTCTGATGACATCTCTCCTTCGTGCCCAGCCACCAAATCTCTACGGCCGATCAATAAATCCATCAGGTCGTTATCATCTAGGGCCAAAAGCTGGCTCAAAACTTTTCCATCTTCTACGCTAAGCTGAGCACCGTAACGCTCAAAGAAACGCTGCAGAATTAAATCGTTCTCTAGCAAGCCTCTACGAGCATCACTTTTTAAACGATATAACTCTGCATTACCCAGGGTCATACTGCCCTGCGAACCATTAACTCCTTGATCTTGCCAATCGCCTTCGTTGGATTCAAATGCTTAGGACATACGTCCACGCAATTCATGATGGTGTGGCAACGGAACAAACGGTACGGATCTTCTAAGTTATCCAAGCGCTGATTGGTTTCTTCATCACGGCTATCAGCAATAAAGCGATACGCCTGCAATAAACCAGCTGGGCCTACAAACTTATCAGGATTCCACCAGAAAGATGGGCATGAAGTTGAGCAAGATGCGCACAAGATGCACTCATACAAGCCATTTAATTCTTCACGCTCTTCAGGACTCTGGAGACGCTCTTTTTCTGGAGGTGGATTGTCATTTACCAGATATGGCTTGATAGACAAATATTGTTTGAAGAACAAAGTCATATCGACAATCAGATCACGCACTACTGGCAAGCCAGGCAATGGGCGCAATGTAATGACCTTAGGCAAGGTCAACATATTGGTCAAACAAGCCAAACCATTTTTACCGTTGATGTTCATCGCATCTGAACCGCAAACACCCTCACGGCACGAACGACGATACGAAATGGATTCATCTTGCTTTTTCAATGAAATCAAAGCATCTAGCAACATACGTTCGCCAGTGAGTTCCAACTCATAGCGCTGCATGCGAGGAGCTGCATCGACATCTGGATCGTAGCGGTAAATTTCAAATATACGGGTATCACTCATTCTCTATCTCGCTTGCTTAGAAAGTACGTTCTTTAGGAGGAACTGAATCAACAGTCAATGGCTTCAAGACAACCGGTTTGTAATCCAAGCGATTGCCTTCGCTATACCAAAGCGTGTGCTTCATCCAGTTGTCGTCATCACGATGCGGGTGATCATCGTGTGAATGAGCACCACGACTTTCTTTACGGGCTGCAGCAGAAATCATGGTTGCATTTGCAGTCTCAACCAAGTTCGCCACCTCCAAGGCCTCAATACGTGCAGTATTGAAAATCTCGGACTTATCTTTAACCCACAGGTTCTTAGCACGTTCAGTCAATTTCGCCATTTGACGAACACCTTCGTCCATCAACTCTTGATTGCGGAATACGCCAGCGTATTTCTGCATGGTCTTACGAATATCGTTGGCAACGTCTTGCGCGTATTCGCCAGAAGTGGAGCTATCCAACTTCGCAATACGCTCCAAGGTTTGCTGACCCGCATTCTTAGGTAGCGGTTTGAATTCACGATTCTTCAAATTCAAACCAACAATGTGATTCCCTGCTGCGCGACCGAATACCAAGAGGTCGAGCAATGAGTTAGTACCTAAGCGATTTGCACCGTGAACAGAAACGCATGAGCACTCACCAATCGCGTACAAACCATTAACAATTTCGTTGGGCTTACCATTTGCAGGCACAACTACTTGACCATTGATATTGGTTGGAATACCACCCATCTGATAGTGAATTGTTGGCACCACAGGAATCGGTTCTTTTGTAACGTCAACGTTCGCAAAGTTGATACCAATCTCATATACAGAAGGCAAACGCTTCATAATCGTATCGGCACCAATGTGTGTCAGATCGAGCACAACGTAGTCACCGTTAGGACCGCAACCGCGCCCTTCTTTAATCTCTTGGTCCATGGAGCGTGATACGAAATCGCGTGGAGCCAAATCTTTCAAGGTTGGCGCATAACGCTCCATAAAGCGCTCGCCATCTTTGTTACGCAAGATACCGCCTTCACCGCGGCAACCTTCTGTCAACAAAACGCCTGCACCAGCTACGCCAGTTGGGTGGAATTGCCAGAACTCCATATCTTCCAATGGGATACCTGCACGAGCTGCCAGGCCCATACCATCACCGGTATTAATAAATGCGTTTGTGGATGCATCCCAAATACGGCCTGCACCGCCAGTAGCCAGCATCACAATCTTGGCTTCCAAGATGTAAACCTGGCCAGTTTCCATTTCAAGAGCGGTAACACCAACAACATCACCCTCATCGTCACGGATCAAGTCAAGCGCTAACCACTCAACAAAGAAGTTGGTTTTTGCGCGCACATTACGTTGATACAGGGTGTGCAACATGGCGTGACCGGTACGGTCAGCTGCAGCACAAGCACGTTGGACCGGCTTTTCACCATAGTTTGCAGTGTGGCCACCGAAAGGACGTTGATAAATCGTGCCATCTGGATTGCGGTCAAACGGCATACCGAAATGTTCAAGCTCATACACAACTTTTGGAGCTTCACGACACATGAACTCGATCACGTCTTGGTCACCCAACCAGTCAGATCCTTTGATAGTGTCATAAAAGTGATAGTGCCAATTGTCTTCACTCATGTTGCCTAATGACGCACCAATACCACCCTGTGCAGCAACAGTATGGGAACGTGTTGGGAATACCTTGGTTAATACGGCAACATTCAAGCCAGCTTCAGCTAACTGCAATGAAGCGCGCATACCTGAACCACCCGCACCAATAATTACCGCATCAAAACGGCGGCGTGGCAATGATTTTTGAATCGCAGTCATCGAATTACACTTTCCACAAAATTTGTACGGCATAGGCCGCACAGGCTACGAGATACAAAACGGTTAACACTTGCAGTGTTAAACGAATGCTTACTGGTTTGATGTAATCCATCCAGATGTCACGCACGCCAATCCAAGCGTGGTAGAACAAACTAAAAAAGGCCAAGAGAGTAAGCAACTTCATGAACTGATTGCTAAACAAGCCAGACCAGCCCTCATATGTAGCGCTGCCGGTGACGCAATAGTCAACCAACAAAACAACTGTAAATACCACCATCACGATCGCTGTTACGCGCTGAATGATCCACTCTTTAAGACCGTAATGAGCACCTACAACTAAGCGCTTTGGTCCGATTTGATAAATAGGCATGATATTTCCTTAAGTGATGTGCGCTTAGTACAAGCCAAATAATTTGAGGCCAACAACCGCAGTCAGAGCAATACCAACAATCAACACAATAATTGCTGAACGATTGGACTCAGACTTCTCTACGCCGATTTCTAAATCGAGCAAGAGGTAACGGATACCAGCACAGAAGTGGTGCAAGAAAGACCAGATCAAACCAAGGCAAATAATTTTTACCAAAATGTTGCCAGTGAAAGCTTGGAAATTTTGATAGCTCAACTCAGAAGCAAGGCTCTGATCAAAGAGATACAAAATAAACGGTAACAAGAGGAACAGCACCGCGCCACTAATGCGGTGAAGAATGGAAACTTTACCGGCCCAAGGAAGGCGATATTTGATTAACTGGGCAAGACCAATATTGCGGTAAACCGGTCTATCTTTTTTAACGTTTTGCTGTGCTTCAACCATGGGTAATCTCTATCTTTAGGTGGAGGTTCAGTGCTACTTTGTTGTGTTGCAACATATTCTATTGGAAACCTTGGGACTGGTGTGGGTTTTTAAGGGTTTATAGGGGTTTAAAAAGGGTTTTACGGATAAGTTCAGTTCAATTTATTTTCGTAATGCTGTTCAGAAGTGTCGTATCTTGCGTGACGAATTTCTACTGGTTTATTCCCGTAGGTAAAAGCCACCCGCTCTACTGAAAGCAATGGCGCGCCAACCGCTAATTGAAGATGCTTGGCGAGTACCTCATCAGCTGCTACGGCCTTGATTTTTTCCTCAGCGCGAACCATGTGTGTAGCGTACTGGCTTTCATAGAGCGCATAAACCGGTCCATGCCAGTCGTTAAGAGTCTCTAGATCAAGATCCTTAAAGCGCGCTCCAGGAAGCCAAATCTCTTCAAAAACAACGGGTTGGCCAGCAAAGCTCTGAACGCGATCAATATAAATGACAGGATCACCTGCCTTTAATTTAAGCAAGTTAGCAACATAGGCACTCGCCTTGGTCTTTTGACAAACCAAGAAGCGATTCGTTAAATGAAACTTCTCACCTGAATCTGGGGCCAAGCGTAAGAATCGATACTGCCAGTCATCTTCTTGATGGGTAGCAACAAAAGTGCCCTTGCCTTGGCGTCTTACTAGAAGATTTTGAGCGGCTAGCTCATCAATAGCCTTGCGGACAGTGCCTTGACTGACTGCATATCGAGCTGCTAGCTCCATTTCACTGGGAATAGCCTCCCCTGGAAGCCATTCAGAGGCTTGCAGGCTTGTCAAAATCATCGCCTTAATCTGCTCGTACAGAGGGCTAAATGAAGCAATGGGCAAATTTACTTCTGACAAATTAACTCCAGCGGAAAGCAATTGGATAAAATTCAGGGTAATTCTAGTCTTATATAAGACGTCATTGACAGTGTAAAGCTAAAGTCCCTACACTTGAATGGATAATAGAAAAGTTCTAGTTAATTAACCCTCTTAACCTTCCTCTGGAGTGATTAGTAATGGCAAAAGCCCCAATGCGTGTCGCCGTAACCGGTGCAGCCGGTCAAATCGGATATTCCCTACTATTCCGTATCGCCAATGGCGACCTTTTGGGCAAAGATCAGCCCGTGATTCTGCAGTTACTTGAAATTCCAGATGAAAAAGCTCAAAAAGCCCTTACAGGCGTAATCATGGAGCTCGAAGACTGCGCATTCCCACTATTGGCTGGCGTTACAGCGCACTCTGACCCACTAACTGCATTTAAAGATATCGACGTTGCCCTGTTAGTTGGTGCGCGCCCACGCGGTCCTGGCATGGAGCGTAAAGATTTGCTCTCCGCTAACGCACAAATTTTCACAGCACAAGGTAAAGCATTGAATGCTGTTGCGAAGAAGACTGTGAAAGTATTAGTTGTTGGTAACCCAGCAAATACCAACGCTTACATCGCCATGAAATCTGCTCCAGATATTCCTGCGAAAAACTTTACAGCGATGTTGCGTCTCGATCACAACCGTGCGCTCTCACAATTGGCTACTAAGTTGAACAAACCAGTTGCTGGCATCGAAAAGTTAGTTGTTTGGGGTAACCACAGCCCAACGATGTACCCTGACTATCGCTTTGCAACTGTTGATGGCAAGTCTGTTAAAGATTCCATTAATGATGCAGCATGGAACAAAGATGTGTTTATTCCAACCGTTGGCAAGCGTGGTGCAGCGATTATTGATGCGCGTGGTCTTTCTTCTGCTGCTTCAGCAGCAAACGCAGCGATTGATCACATTCATGATTGGGTTCTCGGAACGAATGGCAAATGGGTCACCATGGGCATTCCTTCTAAAGGCGAGTACGGCATTCCAGCAGAAGTCATCTATGGCTTCCCAGTGACTTGTGAAAACGGCGAGTACAAGATGGTTGAGGGTTTGGAGATTGATGAGTTCTCACGTGAGCGCATGACTCATACCTTGAATGAACTACTTGAAGAGCAAGCTGGCGTTAAGCACTTGCTCCCTTAATCCTCCCTAGGAAAGTACATGAACAAATCCCTTCTATCCATTAGCCTTGCACTTGCTACCCTACTTGGCACTGCAAATGCAAGCGCTAATGAAGAAGTATTTACTTGGACTTGCAGCGAAAGCAAACAGTTCAAAACGTCTGGCTCAATGGAAAAAATTCGTTTGACTTGGGAATCCAGATCATACGATTTGGATCGTCAGAATTCATTACCGGGTAGTCTTCGCTACAAAAATGCTGATACTGGTCATGACCTGGTGGTGCTTGGTAATAAAGCAATGCTATTCAATATCAAGACTGGTAATCGATTGGCTGACTTCTGCCAAACCGCAGAAATGAAGGCAGGTAAGTTGCCACATTTATTTGCAGGCGCCGAGCCTTTTGTACCAAACTAAGTTGTAAGCTTCACTCATTAAAAAAGCCGAGGGATCCTCGGCTTTTTTATTAATGAAACAGTGGTTGCTGTGTTGGTGTGTCCTCAGGCATCTCTGCATGGACTGCCTCACCAGAACGATCTGGAAACAAAGGCGCCCCACAATCGTCACACAACTCGGGATCAAACAACATTGCATGGCGGAATACATCCTCCACACCAGCATCGTGCAAAGCATCACAGATTTTTTTGATTGGACTCTCGTCGTCTGATAAATCATTTAGCGAGTCGCTCGTTACACTTTCGCGATCATAAAGCGGCCAAATTACACCATACATCACCTCCGAAGAACCCTTAGCGCTAAAGGAGATGCGATATTCGTCGGCCTGCTCTTCTCCAAAGGCACCGACTACGCAAGATAAGCCGGCAGGTAAGATCCCCAGAGTGCTCTCCAAGAAATTCACGGCAGCACGAATGCTCAGTGGGCGCACATGCTTATCAGCCAAACGGCAGTTGGTGAAATACGCTTCGGGCAATAACAATTCAAATTCGCAACCAGGCAACATTGATGCAATTGGTTCTTGCATCGCGTTTTGCCATCCAATCAAACTGACACCGCGTTCTTGTCGCGCTGGTGATTCTTCTTGCCATTTAAAAATTGGGGTGCCACTGGGTGCGCTGAGCGCCGCGATAATAAAACGTGGGTCAGCAAGGACTGCAATCGTTTCTGACATATCGCGCAACTCAAGCTTGACGTCTTTGCCGGAAATAGCAGCAGTGGCTAATGCTTCAGTAAGTATTCGAGTTTGGCAGTGCGAATGGGGCATCTGATCAATACTGTAGAGCCAAGGAACAATAGCCAGACGCGTATTGGTTGCCGCAATGGCGCTGTGTAAGGCACCTGCAGTAGCTTCAATCATATTGGCCGGCAATGGTCCCGAAGGTATTTGATAACGGGTATGGGCCACAATCGGCATAGCCAATAGCAACACATCCCACTGCTGACCTTCGTGCTCCATCTTGAGCGACTCCGCTAAAGTCTCAGCGATATCCGCAAGCACTTCGAACGCCACTGTATTGATTCTAAAAGTTTGATCTAGTGCAGCATCGATGACATTTTGATTTTGGCTTTTGAGTAAACGCATCAAACGTACATTCAGGCGCTCTTCCCAGAAATTATCTTCGATTTGACTACCTGAAGCAGCTAAAGAAATCGCATCTGCGACCAGCTTTTCGACTTCTGGTGAACTGCGTTGCGAGGGTTTAGTGCGATGTACGGCCATTATTTTTTCTCTGCCCGTCTAAATACTGGTTTGTCTGGTTTAGATTCTGCCGCATAGTATTTATAACCATCCAAATTAAAACCTTTTAAATCGGCTGGATCGGTAATACGATTTTCTACAACATATCTTGCCATTAGGCCACGAGCGCGCTTGGCATAAAAGGAAATAATCTTGTACTTACCGTCTTTACCATCCTGAAAGACGGGTGAAATCACAGGGCAGCCCAATTCTTTTGGCTGCAAGACCTTGAAATACTCTTCAGAAGCCAAGTTTAGTAATACAGGCTTCTTTTGCTTGTCTAAAACCTTCTTCAAAGACTCGGTCACCCGATTGCCCCAAAAAGCGTAAAGATCTTTACCTCTAGCATTCTTGAAAGAAGTACCCATCTCAAGGCGATAGGCTTGCATGAGATCAAGAGGTCTCAAGGCCCCATAGAGACCAGACAAGATTCGCACGTGGTCTTGAGCGAAATCTACCGCTTTGGCGTTGAGGGATTTGACATCAAAGCCGTCATAGACATCACCGTCAAAGGCATAGATCGCCGGCTTACTGTTTTCTTCTGTGAACTTTTTAGACCAATCTCGATAGCGCCCAACATTTAAGGTTGCCAATTGATCAGATAAGCCCATGAGCTTAGCGACGTCCTGAGGGGCTAATTTCTTTAGGTCAGCGATGAGCTTGGCCGATTCTGAGACAAACTCGGGCAAGGTAGGCGCCTTGACCTTTACGGGGGTCTTGTAATCAAGGGATTTAGCGGGAGAAAGTACGATCAGCATGGCACAATTTGAATATGTATTTCTTCCATTCTAGCGACTACCCGATTTATTCGCCCAAAAGCCCTATCGGACTCATTTAGCCCGTTTTTATTTCTATGATGAGCACCCATAACATCACCCCATCGTTTCCAAGCCGACTTCCAAATGTGGGCACGACGATTTTTACGGTGATGTCCGCCTTAGCAACAAAACATCAAGCGATTAATTTAGGGCAAGGCTTTCCCGACTTTCCATGCGATCGTCAATTGATTGCTAATGTGAATGAAGCGATGCTCGCAGATCACAACCAATATCCACCAATGGTAGGCATTGCAGATCTTCGTCAAGGTATCGCACAAAAGATTAGCAATCTTTATGGTCATCAATACGATGTCGATTCTGAAATCACCATCACTGCTGGTGGGACGCAGGGAATCCTCACAACCATTCTGTCTTGCGTTGGCCCTGGCGATGAAGTCATCATTATTGAACCTGCTTACGATAGCTATAGACCCTCCATTGAATTGGCTGGCGGAAAAACGATTGCGGTCTCTCTAGAGGCTGTGCGTGATTCCAATGGGCAAGTTGCTGCATACAGCATCCCATGGAATGCTTTAGAAAACGCAATCCATTCAAAAACACGTCTACTGATTATCAATACACCACACAACCCAACGGGCATGGTGTGGCAAAAGGCTGATCTTGATCGTCTCGCTGATCTAGTCAGAAATACCTCTACCCTAATCTTGAGCGATGAAGTCTATGAACACATGGTCTATGACGGAGCAAAACATCACAGCGTAGCTTCACACCCAGAATTAGCGGCCCGGAGCTTCTTAATTTCTAGCTTTGGCAAGACTTATCACGTCACTGGCTGGAAGGTTGGTTATGTTGCGGCCCCAGCTTCGTTAACTGCCGAGTTTCGCAAAGTGCATCAGTTCAATGTGTTTACTGTAAATACACCCATGCAATATGGATTGGCATCCTACCTTGCTGCTGCATCACACTACTTAAACCTCCCCGCCTTTTATCAAGCCAAGCGGGACTTCTTTAGAGCGGGTTTAGAAAAGACATCATTTAAGTTGCTACCAACACCAGGAACCTATTTTCAGTGCGCGGACTACTCTGCACTAAAAATACCAGAGGCTAAATTATCTGAAGCTGAATTTTGCAAATGGCTCACCACTGAAGTTGGTGTTGCCGCAATTCCAGTGTCAGCCTTTTACGAACAAGCTACGGAATCCGGCGTCATCCGTTTTTGTTTTGCTAAACAAGAACAAACGCTATCTACCGCATTGCAACGTTTGCAGACCTTATAAAACTAGAGGGATATATGACAACTAAAAAATCGAAACCAACAAAAGGTGTAATTGATGTCTACAGCTGGCCCACACCAAACGGCCACAAAGTTCACATCATGCTCGAAGAGTGTGGCTATCACTTAGGAAAGGATTGGCTTGCGCATCCCATCGATATTGGTGCGGGCGATCAATTTGCTAAAGCCTTTTTAAAAATTAGCCCCAACAATAAAATCCCCGCCTTAGTAGATCCTAATGGCCCTGATGGTAAGCCGATTAGCATTTTTGAATCAGGCGCAATTTTGCTGTACCTGGCAGCCAAAACAGGCAAGTTTTTACCTAAGAGCACTCGTGGCAAATATGAAGTCTTACAGTGGTTAATGTTCCAAATGGGTGGCTTAGGCCCCATGCTTGGGCAAAACCACCATTTTCGACTCTATGCCCCTGAGAAAATTGAGTATGCCGTCAATCGCTACACCAATGAAGCTAAGCGTCTTTATGGCGTCCTCGACGCGCAACTGAAAGATAATCCTTACATAGCTGGTAAATCATATTCAATCGCTGATATGGCAATTTATCCTTGGACACGCAATTGGAAAAATCAAGGGATTGAAATCAACGATTTCCCAAATTTCAAACGCTGGTTTGAAATGATTGGTAAACGCCCTGCAGTAATACGCGGGTGTGAAGTGTTAACCGCATTACGCAAGCCTTTGCACGATGACAAGGCTCGAGAGCAGTTATTTGGATCAACTCAGTATCAAAGAAGGAAATAAGATGAAGATTCAGTCAGTTGGTGTAATTGGTGCAGGCACCATGGGCAATGGCATTGCGCAAGTTTGCGCTGTCGCCGGTCTCGATGTTGTGATGGTGGATATCAATGATGCTGCCGTGCAACGTGGCCTAGATCAAATTAGCAAAAGCTTGGATCGTCTCGTCAAAAAAGAAACACTTACCGCCGATGCCAAAGAAGCCGCCCTCAAACGCATTAAAGGCAGCACATCGTATGCCGACTTCAAGGGCTTAGGCCTTGTCATTGAAGCTGCTACCGAGAATCAAGCCATTAAAGAAAAAATTCTCAAACAAGTTGACGAGATTGTGAGCAAAGACACCATCATTGCTACCAATACCTCATCACTTTCAATTACGAAGTTGGCGGCACTCGATTCAAATCCAGCGCGCTTTATTGGCATGCACTTCTTCAACCCGCCACCCTTAATGGCGCTGGTTGAGGTGATTCGCGGCTTACAAACTAGTGATAAAACACACGCCGCTATTATTGAAATGGCCAAACGCGTTGGTAAAGAGCCTATCACCGTGAAAAACTCACCAGGCTTTGTGGTTAACCGTATTTTGTTACCGATGATTAACGAGGCTTTTTTCGTATTGTCAGAGGGTTTAGCTAGCCCAGAAGATATTGATGCCGGCATGAAGCTTGGTTGCAACCAACCGATTGGTCCCCTCGCTTTGGCTGACCTCATTGGCTTAGATACATGCCTCGCAGTGATGGAAGTGTATTTTGAGAACTTCAGTGACTCTAAATATCGCCCTTGCCCACTCTTACGCGAAATGGTTGCAGCAGGTTACCTCGGACGCAAAACAGGTCGCGGCGTTTACACCTACGATAAATAATTTAGCTTCATTTTTTAACTTACTTCCCTAAGCTCACGTGAACTCAAGCAATAATCCCATCCCATCAATCGTCCTTAAACTTGGATATGCGGGCTTAATTCCTTTTGTGGGGCTGGCACTGTTAGTTCAGCTTGCTCCCACTCCTTTAAATTACCTCAGCGCAGAGTCATTGGCTGGTTACGGCGCAGTCATCACTTCATTCATGGGCGCATTACATTGGGGCGCAAGCTTGCACACTCTTGGTAAGGCGCCTAGTGGAGACCGTTGGGTTGATCGCAATGCATGGATCTGGGGCGTTATCCCCGCCCTAGTCGCTTGGGTTGCCTTGCATATTTATATTCCAGTGGGTTTATTGATTATGGCATCGACCTTGATCATTCAGCGTAATATTGATCAAAATACTTATCAATACTATTTTTCTGATGAGGCTGCGCGCTTAGCTTTTATGGTGATGCGCAACCGCTTAACGTATGTTGCGGCTGCGTGTCTCACTTGGGCTGCCATCGTGATTCTTTTCATCCAAGCTTGATGGAATGAGCGGTCTCTTTGATAGCACGCCACCGCCACCGTTAGCGGAAGCACTACGCCCAAAATCGATTGAGGAAGTCATTGGGCAGACCCATTTATTAGCAACAGGTAAACCTCTTAATTTAGCTTTTGCCTCCGGTAAGCCACACTCCATGGTTTTGTGGGGGCCTCCAGGCGTTGGTAAAACAACCCTCGCTCGCCTCTCTGCCAAAGCCTTTGATCGTGAGTTCATCGCAATCTCTGCGGTGCTTGCTGGCGTAAAAGAAATTCGTGAGGCGATAGAACAAGCCCAACAAAATATGGCGCAATACGGTAAACAAACGATTTTGTTTGTGGATGAGATTCATCGCTTTAATAAGAGTCAGCAGGATGCTTTATTACCTCATGTGGAGTCTGGCTTATTCACCTTCATCGGAGCGACCACCGAGAATCCTTCTTTTGAAGTGAACTCCGCCCTACTTTCACGTGCACAGGTTTATGTTCTTAAGTCTCTCAGCGCCGATGAATTGAAGCAATTATTTGAGCGTGCTCATCAATATGCCATGCCAGACATTCAGTTTGATGCCGCAGCGATTGATGCACTCATTAATCATGCTGATGGTGATGCGCGTCGTCTGCTGAATTTAGTTGAGCAGGTTCGTAATGCAGTATTGACCCCGGGCTCATCAGTCAAAGTAGTTGATCAAGCCTTTATTGAAAATGCACTCACCGTGCAAGCAAGGCGCTTTGACAAAGGTGGTGATCAGTTCTATGACCAAATCTCAGCCCTACATAAGTCCGTCAGGGGATCTGACCCTGATGCAGCACTGTATTGGTTTTGCCGGATGCTCGATGGTGGAGCCGATCCACGCTATTTAGCGCGTCGCATTATTCGCATGGCCTGGGAAGATATTGGCCTTGCCGATCCGCGTGCAATGCAATTAGCCAACGATGCTGCCCTCACCTTTGAAAGACTCGGCTCACCAGAGGGTGAGCTCGCTTTAGGTCAAGCGGTTGTCTACTTAGCAGTAGCATCCAAAAGCAATGCCAGCTACAAAGCATTTAATGCTGCGCGCGCTTATGTTGCCAATGACCAATCGAAACCCGTACCGAACCATCTTCGCAACGCGCCAACCAAACTCATGAAAGAGCTTGGTCATGGCAAAGAATATCGCTATGCGCATGATGAGCCTCATGGTTATGCTGCAGGTGAATCTTATTTACCTGAAGGTATGGCGCAGCCGCATTGGTACGAGCCCGTTGAGCGCGGTTTAGAGGCTCAGATAAAAGAAAAGATAGCGTTTTTGCGCCAACTTGATGCCGAACATCAAAAGAAATAGGTCTTACGGGTATTCAAAATGAGCGCTAAGATTTCTGCCACCTTTTATTACGACATCGTTTCTCCATTTGCTTACCTGTATATTAAGCAACGCGAACGTCTTGAGAAAAAATTGGAGATCACTCCCGTTCCCATCTTATTAGGGGGACTTCTCAGAGCTGCAGAGAATAAAGGGCCTGGTGAAGTTGCTGCAAAGCGCCCTCATACTTATCAGTTTTGTATTTGGCAAGCGGAAAAGTTAGGGATCCCCTTTCGGTTTCCAGAGCACCATCCGTTCATGACGGTTGCGCCTCAGCGATTACTCGTTGAGAAAAATGCTGATTGGTCTATGGTTGAACGTGCTTTTGATTATGTTTGGGTTGAAGGCAAAGATCCCAACCTGTCTTGGTCGGATTTTTGTCTCTACTTGGGACTACCGGCTGACACCGCCAAGCCAGATAGCCCCGAAATCAAGGCGCAACTTATTAGCAATACCAATCAAGCAAAAATTGCAGGTGCATTTGGTGTGCCAGCTTTAATCGTCAATCAACATTGTTTTTGGGGAGTTGATACGATTGACTGGGTGCTTGACTATCTCGCTAGACCAGGGATGTTTGAGGAAACTTCATATGCCTATGCTGGCAGCATTCCCAATGGTTTGACCCCCTAGCAATACAATCTTCTCAATAACAATCAATCCAGGAGCCATCATGCGTAAACTTTTTGCCAGTATCGTTCTCATCGCCAGCTGCTTTGTCAGCCAAGCCGTTATGGCGGGCCCCAAGGTCGAATTCAAAACCAATATGGGTAGTTTTGTTGTAGAGCTCGATGATGTTAAGGCGCCTAAAACAACTGCCAACTTTTTGAACTATGTAAAAAGCGGTTTTTACAATGGCACTATTTTTCATCGTGTGATTGATGGCTTCATGATTCAAGGTGGTGGCTTTACCCCTGACCTCGTACAAAAGCCAACCGATGCACCAGTTGCTTCAGAGGCTAATAATGGTCTCAAAAACAATACTTACACTATTGCAATGGCGCGCACCTCTGACCCAGATTCTGCTACTGCACAGTTTTTTATTAACGTAAAAGATAACGAGGGTCTTAACTACCCTAATGCTATGGGTAATGGCTACACCGTTTTTGGCAAAGTCATCTCTGGTACACAAACGATTGATGCCATTCGCAAAGTACCGACCATGGTCGCACCTGCGCCACGCATGGGCAGAATGGCTGATGTGCCAACCAAGGCAGTCGTGATTGAATCTGCCACCATTCTCAAATAATTAGACTAGCCGCCATGATTTTGCTCGATGACGCGCAAAGCACGGCGGCCAATCCAACCAGTCGACTGTATGAAGCGCAACTGCGGTACTGGTGCGTATTGCCGAGCGGTAACGAATCGGTTGATCTCTCCTCCATTCAACATTGTTTAGATGAGATATCCCAAGCTTTAAACAAAGGTCAGTATGTTGTTGCTGCCTTTGCTTATGAGATGGGTAGATTGATTCACAAACTTCCCCAAAGAACGGAAGTACCTAGCTCCCATCCTCTGATTGAGGCTTGGTCATTTAAGAGTTTTCAGAAGTTATCCAAAGAAGATGTGGAGCAACACATTACTCAAAAACTCAACAAGCTTCCGGAATCTGAAAAAATTGCTGGAGTATTCGACCTACACGAATCCATTACACAAGCGCAATTTATTGCTGATATAGCGAAGATCCAAGAATATATTCGTAATGGCGATACCTATCAGATCAATCATACTTATCGCATTACTGGAAAAGCTTATGGCGCTCCACTTGCGCTATACAACAGACTGCGCGAGCGCCAACCTGGTCGCTTTGGAGCATATCTAGAGCAAGACTCACATTACCTTCTATCACAATCGCCCGAACTCTTTATAGAGCGTAAAGGCGATGTACTAAAAGCAATGCCAATGAAGGGTACGGCTAGCGCACTATCAGATGCTGCTAGCTCTTTATCAGATGATCCAAAAAATCAGGCTGAAAATGTCATGATCGTGGATTTGTTACGAAACGATCTGAGCCGCATCTCATTACCCAATACCGTGACAGTTCCCAACTTATTTGAAGTAGCAAGACATGGTGATGTTTTGCAAATGACCTCTACCGTACAAGGGCAAGCAAAACCAGGCATTACCTTAGGCGATGTTTTGAGCGCAGTATTTCCATGTGGCTCGGTAACCGGAGCTCCTAAAAAGCGCAGTATGGAGATTATTCAAGAACTTGAACCAGAAGGTCGCGGCTACTATTGTGGCGCCCTAGGATGGCTTGATCCTAATGGTGACTTTGCATTTAGCGTACCTATCAGGACACTTGAAATTCAAGCTGAAGATGCTACAGACACCCCCACCTTTACGCTGGGGGTTGGCGCTGGCATTACGATTGACTCAGATGCGCTGCAAGAGTGGCAAGAGTGTCAAATTAAATCTGCATTCTTAATGAATCTTCCAAGCGCCACAGGATTATTTGAAACGATTGCAGTATTAAATGGCTCACCAGAGCGCTTAGAGCGGCATTTAGATCGCATGCGGTCATCGGCCCTTGCCCTAGGAATTCCTTTTGATCGAGCCAAGGCAAAGAAAGTGGTTATTGAAACTTGTAACTCTCTTGATCCAAGCATTGCATTCAGATTACGACTTGATCTTGCGCAAGATGGTGGGCTTACTACCT
>Ga0207956_1000105_pt1 | contig 26582 bp, 20 predicted proteins | sample CryBogCBE25Jul07_FD_184580 | JGI IMG/M metagenome (GOLD analysis project Ga0207956, IMG submission 184580) | Freshwater microbial communities from Crystal Bog, Wisconsin, USA - CBE25Jul07 (SPAdes) (version 2) | ecosystem: Environmental > Aquatic > Freshwater > Lake | place: Crystal Bog...
GCGTGGTATGTGAGAAAGGTAAATATACGGTGATAATTTCAACACCCGTAATAACAGCGAGAAGCATCGCAAGTTGAACAAAGATTTCAAACTTACTGTGTTCGTTGCCGTGATCGTGGTTTGCTACAGCGGAGTGACTCATGGTCTTATAAAGAATTAAATGTATTCGAGTAGGTATACGACCGTGAAGATTACGATCCAAACGATATCAACGAAGTGCCAGTATAAACCCATGGACTCGACGTCGATCGCATCCTTCTCAGTTAAACGTCCTGTGTAGGAGTAAATTAACATCGAGGTAAGCCATATGACACCAAGTAACACGTGAATACCATGCGTACCAGTAAGCGTGAAGAAGGTCGTACCTAAAATGCTATTCGAAATCGTTAAATGCTTAACGTACACGAATTCATTAAATTCATAAACCTGACAGCCTAAGAAAATAAGACCGCAGATAATTGTTAGAATTAAGGAAGCGCGCATACTCTTTAAATTACCCTTCTGAATCGCATTTACAGCGAGCGCCATCATGAGTGATGACATCAGAAGTATGAACGTAGAGAATGAGGTTAATTCGATACTAAATACTTGTGTTGCGGCAGGGGTACCTGCTGGTGGATGCAAACGATAGATTAAGTGAGTCGAAATCAAACAACCGAAGAACATGCAGTCCGATGCAAGAAACGCCCACATGAGCAGTTTCTTGTTAGGAATACCGGTTGAGGTAGTCGAGTCGTGATGGTGATCAATGGCACCTGAAGCTACAGAACTCATGGTAAATATATAAAAGGTTTAAATTATAATTATGGCTTAGTGCTTATGATCGTCACCATGGTTATCAAGGTGGATGTGGTAGCCTTCGTTACCTTCAAGAGCCCAGCAGTAAACTCCGTAGAGGAATATTGCTAAACCGATAAAGCAAACCGTTAGTTTCTTACCAACGATTACTTTAGGATCAGGATTAGAATCCATGGTTGAAACACCAATACCGCCGATGAGTAATCCTAAAGAAGCTATGAAAGGATATAAAGATTGGAATGGCATATGGATACCACCATGCGACTCTTCTTCTTTAGCAGCTTTTGCCTTTTCAGCTTCGATTTCAGCTTTGTGCTGCTTTTGATACCAGAAAGCATCACGAGCATGAACGACTGGAATGACTGCGTAATTATATTCGGGAACTGGATTTGGAAGACTCCATTCGAGTGTTCTACCGTCCCATGGATCATTCTTTACTTTTTCACCTTTGAAATACGTATATACCATTACAACAAAGTAAATCGTTACGCCTACGCCTAAGATGAAAGCACCGATTGTTGCGATAAAGTTTGAATTGCTCCAACCCATGTTTGGATCGTAGGTGAAGGTACGACGTGGCATACCATTAAGACCTAAGAAATGCATCGGGAAGAACGTTGTATTGAAACCAATGAAGATTACCCAGAAGGATAACTTACCCCAGAATTCACTGACCTTACGGCCAAACATGAGTGGGAACCAGTAGTGAATACCAGCAAGTAATGCAAAGAGTGAGCCACCGATTAATACGTAGTGGAAGTGAGCTACAACGAAGTAACTATTGTGCTGCTGAGCATCTGCAGGAGCTGCCGAGTGCATAACACCTGATAAACCACCGATCATAAATAACCAGATAAAACCAAGGGCAAACATCATGGGAGTACGCATGGAGATGTGTCCACCCCAGATTGTACCAACCCAGTTGAAAATCTTAACACCGGTTGGAACCGCAATTGCCATGGTTGTCATTGCGAAGGCTGCCGTAGCAACAGTTCCCATACCTGTTGTAAACATATGGTGACTCCATACACCGAATCCTAAGAAACCGATACAAGCACCAGAGAATACAACGATAGGATAACCGAAGAGTGGCTTACGTGAGAACGTAGGAAGAATTTCTGAAATAATACCCATCGCAGGTAAGATCAGAATGTACACTTCAGGGTGACCGAATACCCAGAACAAGTGTGTCCATAAGATTGGCATACCACCGTTTGATACTTCAAAGAAGTTGGTTGAGAACGAGCGGTCCATCATCAATTCAATAAGCGCAATAGTGATCGCTGGGAACGATAGCACGATTAAGAATGCCGTAATCAGGGTCATCCATGTAAATACAGGAAGGCGCATCATCGTAAGCCCTGGAGCTCTCATGTTGATGATGGTTGTAATAAAGTTAAGGGAAGCCGCTATAGAAGCTACACCAAGAAGTTGCAGACCCATAACCCACATATCTATCGCGTGATTAGGGCTGAAAGTACGCGTGGTGAGTGGCGTATAGCCAAACCAGCCTCCGTTAGGAGCACCATCATGCATAAACCAACCTATGTTTAGAATTATAGCACCAGCAACAAATACCCATAAGGAAAAGGCATTGAGTCGAGGGAATGCTACGTCACGCGCACCAATTTGGAGCGGCATGATGAAGTTAAAGAAGGCAGCGCTCAGTGGCATGATAGCTAAGAAGATCATGGTAGTCGCGTGCATCGTGAACATTTCATTGTACTGCTGAGCAGACAAGAAATTGTTATTTGGCACTGCTAACTGAATACGAATAAGGAGAGCTTCAACGCCACCTACTAAGAAGAAAAATAGCGCAAATACTCCGTAAAGAAATCCAATGCGCTTGTGGTCAACAGTAGTAAGCCAGCTCATTAAGCCAGTCTTAGCCTGTGGTCTATAAAACAGTGATGAGCGAGCAGTAATCTTCTCATCGTGTGCCGTGAAACCGGATTTGGTAATTGCGTCAGCCATACAAAAAAGAGTTTTAAGGGTCGGAATTATTTAAGACTTTGTAAGAACGCTACTAAAGCGACTTCGTCTTCATTAGTGAGTTTGATGTTGTTTAAAACGTAACCGTTGACCCACATCTTGTTACCTGGCTTTACAGCACCAGGATTATGAATCCAGCGTTGGAGTTGTTCTGATGTATTATCTAGCAGTCCGCCTGCGATAGTACTACGAGCACCCACGTGAGTTAAATCCGGACCAGCAACACCTACTGCACCTTGAAGACCACGAACATTATGGCACGTGATACATGTCTTTGAAGCAAAGAGTTCTTTACCCTTAGCAATCAAATCAGGATTTTCATTCTTTTCTGGGAATTGTTTAGCCTTCCATGCATCAAGAGGAGAAACTTCAAAGTTTCCAGAGATACCTGGTTCATTTTCTTTAAAGGTACGTAGTGATGCAAAGGTAGCCTTACCTACGTTGCTACCAGTAGGTTCAACTTTGCGATAAGTCTGAGACTGCTGATCTAACCAATTGTAAAAATCACGTTGGCTTAAAGCGATTACACGGAAGCGCATAACTGCATGGGAATCTCCGCAGAATTCTGCGCACTGACCCCAGTAGTAACCAGGCTTGTTAGCCTTTATCCACATGAGATTGCCACGGTTAGGAATCATATCCACTTTACCTGCTAGCTTTGGAATCCAGAAGCTATGCATAACATCGATACTGCGTAAATTGATATGCACAGGACGACCCGCAGGAATAACTAATTCATTACCTGTAGTGATAACGCCACCACCAGGAATCTGCTCATTTGGATATTCAAACTTAAACCACCACTGATATCCTGTAGCTGTAATTTCATAGGCATTTGCTTTATCAGCAACAGGTACATCGTAAGTATACCAAATCGCTTTAAGTGTTGGTATAGCTATGAAAACAAGTGCGAGTACCGATGCAGCAATAAGCCCTACTTCAACCAGAGGATTTCCATGACCTTGTTCAGGTGGAACGGCACTTTCCTCTTCTTTAGTACGCGCCTTAAATTTCAAGGTCGCATAAGCAAGAATTGCGGCAACAATCACAAATATCGTGAAGGTCACGTAGCAAGTCACATAAAACACATTCAATTGTGTCTCAGCAACAGGTCCCTCGGTAATCATGGTGGATTGTTTACCATCCATACCTAAGAACGACTGCCAGGAGCATCCAGGTAGCATTGCAAGGGATGCTAATGCTCCTAAGCAGCGAATGTGAGAGAAAGAATTCAGTAAAGGTTTAGACAAACGCATGGATACGAATCTTACCAAGCTCACCGAACTGGGTAAGTTTTCAAGCATTAATCTACGCATTTTATGCTCTTACAGCAGTCATTCTTTGTTCTAATAACACTATTAGTTAGGCAATCAGGGTTGCTAACGAGAAGGCAAAATGCGACTAAGGGTATTACCATGAAGCAACTAAGCATTTATTTATTCGGTTTAATAGCTCTCATAGGCACAGGATATAGCCAATCTTCAGCGGCATCCGAGCCACGTGAAATTGACATAAGTGCCAATGATACAATGAAATACGACACTACAGCGATCACAGCTACACCTGGTGAATCCTTACGTGTTGTTTTCACTAATGCGGGTACTATCCCTAAAGATGTGATGGGACATAATTGGGTACTTTTGAATAGCGGAGTTGATGTAAGTTCTTTTGCATCAGCAGCTTCTACATCAAAAGAGACAGGTTATATTCCAAAAGGACGTGCTGCTGATATTATTGCTAAGATTGACCTCCTTGGACCTCGCAAATCGGGTGAAATAGAGTTCAAAGCTCCTACAAAACCTGGCGTTTACACCTTCCTTTGCACCTTCCCAGCCCATTACCAAGCAGGCATGCACGGTACTTTAACGGTAAAATAATAAAGCATTAGACCCTAAGATCCTTCCAATCTTAAGTTCGTATATTCTACTTATAAACCGCATAGCCTTGGCTATGCGGTTTATTTTTACTACCCATTCTTAGCTCCTGATCTATCACAATGGCTGATAAAACTGCCAAAATATCCATTCAGTTAGTTAAGGATCATTTCAATGATCCCGTTTCGGTCATTCATTATACACGTGCCGCACATAAACTAGGACTGTGGAAATCAGAGGAGCTATTAGTTAAAAAGTATTTTACTGATAAAAATGCACGCTTACTTGAAGCCGGTTGTGGAGCAGGTCGTGCAACCTTGGGACTATGGAAACTTGGCTACACAGATATTACAGCATTCGATCTTGCTGAGGAACCGATCGATCAAGCCAAATGCCTCGTTGAAGAAAATGAAGCTACTGAAATTAAACTCTGCGTAGCAGATGCAACCCACTTACCTAAAGACAATTTCTTCAAACGAAAATTTGATGGTGTTTTATTTCTCTTCAATGGGCTTATGCAAATTCCAGGCAGAGAAAATAGACGCAAAGCACTGTCTGAATTAAGACGTGTAACACGTGTTAATTCCCCCCTACTCTTCACAACCCACGACAGAGATTACTCAGCTACAGAACGTGCATTGTGGTCACTTGAAAAATTACGCTGGGAAAGTGGTGCACAGGATAAAAGACTTGTTGAATTTGGTGACCGCTACTTCACGCATGAACACGGAACAACTTTCATGCATCTACCAACGCGAACTGAAATTTTGGAAGACTTAAAAGCTACCGGCTGGCAACATGAGTTCGATTCACTACGTAAAGAGATTTCAAAAGAATCATCTGCTGTAAAAGACTTCTCGGATGAATGTCGCTTCTGGGTCGCCAAAGCTGAGTAAAAAAAAGACGTGCTAGTTAAAGCACGTCTTTTTCAATTAATGTCGGTAAACGTTACAGACGTTTAGTAATATCGACTGTATACGTACGACCACGGGCCATTCTCGTATATAGACTTGTTTCAAAGCCTTGTGAGCTACCTGAAACTAATGGCGGTTTAGCATCTAATGCGTTATCTACGCCTAAACGAATGCGTGTATTAGCGAACCATTTATTTGATGACGCTAAACTGTAAGATACATATGTATTATACATTTTAGTATCATGCACAACGTAGCGATAGCTATAGGAACCGTTTGAGAAAACAGGTTGTATGTATGTAGGATTACCAAGCGCATTCCACGTCGCTAATGTCGTAGTTGCACCAGTATCAGTATATCTGCCTATGTAATACATCGAAACGCCAGCACCCCACTGATTCTTCTTCCAGTTAAGGAGTGTAGTACCACGCCATGGAGGAGTTGCTCCACCTACGTTTGCACTATTTGAAGCGCGGTAATCGGTTCTAGGAGCGGTTGAAGAAGTGTAAGCATGGAAATCATTTAAGTATGTCCAAGTTGTATCAAATGTAAAACTACCAATCTTCATTTTTGGTAAACGGTAATTTAAATCATAATCAAATCCGTTTACGAACTGAGAAGCAGCGTTGTAGTAACTTACATTTACATAGGAAATTGCACCAACAACTGCTCGTTGATTGCCTGGAGTTTGAGTAGCGTTATATGCATTAAAAGCAGCGATATCTGAAGCAGTTACAGGCATACGCACCACTGAAGGATCACCTTGGTAAGATGCAGTACCAGAACCTAAATCAATACTACTGACACTTTTACCAGATGCGATAGCTGCTTGAGTTGCTGCTAAAAGAGCAGCAGTATCAGCAGCAATACCACCACCTGTGACAATCACGTTCTTTTGAGCGATTTCCCAGTAGTCTATTGAGACAGATAATCCTTTGATATGAGGAACATCAATTACAACACCTGCGGATTTACTCTTAGAAGTTTCAGGTTTTAAATTGAGATTTCCGTGAGCGATACTAATACGGTTCGAAGGACCGTCCGTTGGTAATCCAGTTACGATTGAGCGATAGGTATCATTGCTGCTCAGTAATGTGCGCTGCAATGTACCCGTAAATAATTCGTTCAAGTTAGGAGCATGGAAGCCTTCGCTATAAGAAGCCCGTGTCATAACCCAGCTAAGCGGTCTCCAGGATAAACCATATTTTGGCTTAGAGGTTGAACCAAAACTTGAGTAATCTTCTCTACGTACAGAAGCAGATAGTTCTAGTGATTTAACAAGGGGTAAAGTAAATCCATGACCTACGAGTGGCAGGACTGTTTCAGCGTAAAGTGCAGAAACATGTCGATTTCCGTGCGTATCATTGTTTGGTGAGAAACTAACGAAATCATCACCTGCTGGATCTAGTCCAGAAGTTGGAGGATTTAAACCAGCATAAGGAGGTCTGAAATCATCAAACGCTTCATATCTGAATTCACCACCAAATGCAGCTCCAACTGAATTACCACCCCATATAGGGAATAAATTACCACTAGTATTAAAGTCAGTACTTCCTAACTTTGTTATACCATTACGAATAAAAGGTGCTGCAAAGGTATTAACTACACTTTGTGGATTTGTGTAAGCGCCAGTAACAACTTCAACACCATTCTGAATAGCGAAGGATTGTCCAAACGGATTCATCGCTTTTGAAGGATCCGTTTGATTAATAGCAGCATTAAGTAAGCTACGTCTTGTAGCTCCTGCTTCATATTCTATACCGCGTGCTGCTGAGTAAAGAAGCGCACCTTCATAGGTCCATGATTCTAAAAACTTACCGCGTAAACCAAGCACACCACGATAAACAGAGTCAGTTACATAGTCCGTACGAGTAGCAAAATCTATAAAACGTTTATTAGTTATAGATACAGCTGATGGCGTACCCTTTAAACGAGGAGTTCCATCTGCATTAGGAGTGCCATTCACATCCCAAAAACGTGTACCGAAAGGATTAAAAGGATTTGTTGCAGGAACAATTAAATAACCATCAGTACTTTGCGAGTATGCATCTGGCTCACGATATGCCGTAGATCTTGCTTGATACATATTGAATTCACTGAAGACAGTTAATTTCGGTGTTATATCATATTCACCAGAGGTATAAATACTGGTACGCTTACTAGAAGGCTGAATGTGACGGTAAGCGCTATTATTCCAATAGTAGTCATGACCAGGACCTGTTGCTGTACGGGTAGGTGCAGCTGTAGCAAAACCTACTCCACCAGCAGCAAGCGGTGTGAGATAAAAAACACCCGTGCTTGATGCCATCGTAGTTGGCACACCAGTTGGACGAGCACCTGTGAAGGTGCTTACCTGGCCATAAGTATTCGTTGCTGCTACAGTACCTAAAATATAGGATCCATAAGCACTCGATGTAGATAAAAGATTAAAGGTTGTATCCGTAGGTGTATTCCAAGGTGCAGGAGCATTAGCAGTATTATCAGGATTTGCTGAGAATGGTCTATTCGATGAAAAAACAACTCCACGATCATAGTAATCAGCAACCGCTACAAAGTGACCTTTACCACCTGCAAAAGTATTACCCTCTGTCAAAGTAACACGGCGATCTGTACCATCACCATAACGTGTTTGACCCCAATTGAGTTTTAATTCGGTGCCAACAAACGTTTTATTCATCTGATAGTTAATTACACCAGCAACCGCATCGGTTCCATAGATAGATGAAGCACCATCTCTTAAAATATCAATATGATCTACTCCACCGTTTGGTAATTGATTTGAATTAACCGATAAAGTTGGGACACCCGCTTCAGATTGGCTGATTGGATGAGGAACTAAGCGACGACCGTTAACAAGTAGTAGCGTATTACTTGAAGGTAAGCCACGCATTGAAATCGTTGCGTTGTCACCACGAGCAGTAGCACCAGCAACAGCCGTTTCATTACCTGGCATACCTGTAATTTCAGGTAACGCAGTAAGTAACTCAGATGCTTGATTTGCATCACGTGACTCAAACATTTCTTTATCCACTACCGTAATAGGTAGTACATTTTCCTGTTCTACACGTTTAATATTAGATCCCGTAACTGAATAAGCACTGAGCTTAACAATTTGATCGTTTGTTGCGACTGGAGCAGGAGCTACTTGCGCTGAAAGACGCATCGTTGCAACCAATGCAATACAAGAGAGTACACGAAGAGATCGTGTGGTGTTCAAAAAACGGACAGTTGTCATATGTCTTTTATAGATAAAATCTATCGAAGGTACATACAAATGTAACATAAACCCCAATATTTTCATTCGAGCAATTTAGCTAAAAAAAATGCGCATATAAAAATATGCGCATTTTTTGTATTAACCTAATAACTTAGAAACTAAACGTATTACTCCATTGATAGAGTCGTGGTTGCCCATAAAAAGCAGCAGATAAATTATTAGCTGCGGTATAACCGTTAGTAACACTTGGTTGTATCACAATATCATAATGATTGAATAAATTAGCTACGTTCACTTGAGACTTCCAAGTGATTTTTCTAAATTTATGTGAATAACCAGCGATAAGATCTACCTGGGTTCGATTAGGTGCATAAAATGTCTGCCAATTCGTAGAACCTGCAGCAGGTAAATAATAATCCACCAAACGCTTAAACTGTGCGGATACTGTACCACCAATATTTAATCCCTTTAAGCTACCGGTGCTAAATGTATAGATATTAGTGAATGCAAAGCTGTACTTAGGATAGCCTGACGTTTTTTGCCCAGCAGAAAACGCTTGAATCGTTCCTGGTACAGTAAAACTAGGTGTGATCTGTAAAGCAGAAATAGGTAATCCAACTGCACCCGTTAATATGGATCCATGGACTGGGTCTACTGTTTTTAATACGGTAGCTACAGCTGAACTACTACTTATAGCTCCAGATGGATTTGTAGGATTTGCATAGTATGGACTTGCTGATGAATTCATCATCGCAAGTGTTAAAGGAACAGCTCCAGCTGTTGTAGATGTAACAACAGGGGTCTTAGAGTTATAGGTTGCTCCAACATATACTAATGTACCATCAGCGTACGTTACCTGCCCTGCTGAATTTTGGTGGAATTGATCATTGTATAATTGAGCGTAAGAAACATTCGAATTAATCGTGCCAGTCGCTTCAGCTGCACTAAAACGTAAACGCCAATTTGCAGTTGGATTAGCAGTTAACGTGAGGTCAAAACCAGATGACTTACGATCAACTTCAGCATAACTACCATTTCCAACACTACCATTTAACCCAGATGGGTTTACTGCAGTAGTAACGCCAGAAGGTGTATTATATTGTTCATTTTTACCTACAGCACTGTAAAAAGCGAGCGCTCCAGATAATGTACGTGCAGTATTATTAAATTTAAATCCAAACTCTGCACCTGTTCCTCGTCCTGCAGTTGGATTATGTCCAGCAGGATCAGGGAAATTAACTTGAGGAGGTGTAACCGAATCAGAAGCTGAAGCGTAAGCCTTAATCAAATTCGTTAATGCATAGTCTACACCAACGTCATAGTCGACAGATTTGAAGCGACTTACACGGTAAGGGTCAGGTGGATACAAAATTAAGCTGTCAAAATTTTCGTTTGGCCGAATACCAACGAGCGTATTCAGTTTACCGTCCATCCACTGCGTGAAGTTAACTAAGAATGCTCCCTTGTTATCAATAATACTATGTTCATTTAAATTAGTACTTGATAAACCAAGTGGATTAGCAGGGGAAATTAAGGAGGTATTAATCTGATTAGCTTGCTGACGTACATAGTTTACTCCGTTTAATGTAGCACGTGGCGCTTCTAACGAGTAAAACGGATACATCAAAGCTCCTTGTCCTACTGAATAATACTGTGAAGCAAGATTTGTGCGGCCATTATAAGTAGAAATTGAGGAACTATAGATTGGATTAAAATTACTATCCGCTTGGAACATAGAGAAAGAAATCGAGTAAGCTCTAGCTCCGACATAATCGGCACCGATAATTGTCTGACTATGTGCCCTACCTCCGAATAAATCATTCGTTAAAACCATGGAATAACGGAGCGCTTTTGTATGAGCAGGCTCAGTTGTTTCATTCGGTGCACCACCAATTGCCCAATCACCTGTTGGGTTAGCTGTTGCTTGTGGAGCATAGAGGGTTGTTCCAACACTACGGAAGCCGTAGTAGGATGTTGTATAACCAAAGGCTAATTCAGATGAAACATGTGAATTCCATACTGTATCAGCAGCAAAACTCGTATATTTAGTGATCGTAGTTTCACTTTTGAGCCATCCAGACATTGCTCCATCTTGGGCCCAATTCATCATGCCGTTCCAAATATTACCAGATACATTAGGAGCCCCTGCTGCATTGACTGTGTTAGCACCTAACTGATTTGTAGCTATAAGATAAGAAATCTTATCTCCTGAGCGGCTATCTGCAGTCGTACTTGACGACGTAAATGTCATATCACCACCTAAAATGCCGTGCTCTGTAGTTTCATCTCCTATCAAACGAATGGTTGTATTTTTGAATACTTTTAAAGCAATTTGTAGGTAGTTACCTGTAATTTCTTGGCCTACATTAACACGGCGACTTTGCTGATCATCTTTTAATACAGCTAATCTAACAGCAACTTTATCATTACCCGTATTATAATCGAGAAGTCCCGTTTTCGTACCATATTGATCAACGGTATACTTCATACTTCCCGTGGACTTTGTATTAAAACGTGCCATCTTTGATACCGAATTAACTACACCACCAGGGCCGCCACCACTATAGAGAAGCGCTTGAGGTCCATTAATTACCTCTACACGTTCAAGATCGAAATTTGATGTCATCCCTGGAGCAGTTGCACCTGGATTATACATTGGTCCTGAAGGCATAAGACTATCTCTTTGAATAACTGTTGTATCAAATCCACGCAGCTGAATCACGGTGTGCGCAACGTGATCGTTGTACTGCATACCTGCATTAGTGGATGGATCTGTTGAGCTAGAACCAGAACCAGAAGAATACGTTTGTAGCATATCTTCAACGGTCGTTGCACCGACATCATCCATGAAAGCTTGATTAAAAATATCAGCGGTAACAGGCAACTTATCTAATTCAACATTGAAGCGCGTAACTGAATTAGAATTTAGAGCCCCGTAGCTATTATCTTTATCTGCGGCTACATCAAAAGGACTTAGCAATACTACACTTTCTTTTTGATTTGTATCAGGTATGTCATTACTTATCTTAGAACTAGCCTGAGCTAGGAGTCCTAAAGAGGACATAAACAGTGCCGCATAAAGGGCACATGAAACTAGGGTTATGCGTGTGTATTTCATGTTAGGATTATAAAATTTGGGTGGGGGTTAGGTTAATTTAGCACTAAAAAAGTATATATTTTTATTATTAATTAAACGGATCCTTTATATCCTTAGACTTAACTTTTCCTGATAAATCCCATTCGAAACAACTATCATAAATAGCAGTAAAAATTCGGCCCTCTTGAGTAACCCAGCCGCGATACATACCCTGCGTAGTATACTGTATTGCTATTCCGCCTTTTGAGTCGATCGATACTAGGCCACCATTAGCGTTTAGTTTTTTATGGATCACCTCGCGCGCTGCATCGACAAGAGAACTACCTTTATACTCCATCTGAGCGCTAAGATCATAAGCCGTTAATGCACGCATAAATGCCTCGCCGAGACCTGTGCATGAAACAGCACACGTTTTATTATTAGCATAGACACCAGCACCCACAATACAGGACTGACCTACTCTGCCAGCATACTTATTAGTAGTACCACCCGATGAACTAGCTGCAGCTAGATTATGATTAACGTCACAAGCAACTGCACCTACCGTACTCATCGTAAAAGAATGCAAGGAGGCAGGTACCACGACATCCTCTGAAAGAGGTGTCTTATTAGAACCTCGAATCTTTAGCATCGCTTCATATCTGTAGGTAGTAAAAAAATAATCGTCCGCCTCCATCACCAATCCTTCAGATTGTGCAAACACTTCAGCAGCGTATGCAGACAAAAGAACGTGAGGCGTTTTCTCCATGACCTTGCGAGCCAATTTAACAGGATTACGCACATTTCTTAAAAGGCTGGATGCTCCGGCTTTAAGGGTAATTCCGTCCATAAGAGCCGCTTCCATTTCTATGTTTCCATCACGGTTGAAAGACGAGCCCCTTCCTGCGTTGAATAATGGATTATCTTCCAAGGCAACAACTGATGCTTCGACCGCATCTAGACTTGGTTTACCCTGATTAAGACAACTATAACCTACGTGTAATACATACCTAAGCGCTTCATGAAACTCCTGAGCTCTTTCCTGAGTCATTTCACTTTTCGGCAAAGCACCTGCTCCACCATGTATGGCTAAAGTTTTCATGCGTTAGCTTCCAGGTTGAGTTTCATCATCGTTTTTAACCTTTGCCATCGTGTAACCGCTCGCAGCCGCTATGAATGTAAAAATTAAACCTACATAGCAAAATACAGCCCAGGGGGCGTAATCGATTACAGAAACACCTAACGTTCCGCTCATGAAAGCACCTGCTATACTCCACGGAATAAGTGGAACCACCACGATTCCACAATCTCCAATAGCTCGTGTTAAATTTTTCCCAGCAAGCCCTAACTTACGATAAACTGGTTTATACAATTCAGCAGGTAATAGTATAGTCACATAAGCAGCACCTGTCATTAATTCTACAACGAAACAAGTAAGTGCCGTAGCCCCAACTGCTTTAAGCGGCGTAGTTGTAAATTGAAATAGTTTTGAAACTAAAGGCGTAAGTAGTCCCGAGGTTTGAAGTATCCCGTTAAACGCAAAGGCAAGTATGGCAATTAACGTAACATGCATCATCCTCGTCATCCCCCCTTGTTCTAAGAGTTTATCAAGCAGCTTATTTCCCGTATGAATATCAGGGCCTTCGACAAGTGCATTTAAAACAGCAGACGGAGACTGATGTTGTATAACTATAGCTAATACAACAGATACAGAGATTGATAAAAACATACCCGGAAGTACAGGCCTATTGCCAGCAGCAAGCCAAACTGAAACAACAACGGGGAGTAATAAAAATGGACTAAAAACAAAGTGACTTGCTAGTGCTTTTCTTAACACTTCTGTTTCATTTAGTGCACCGCCAGACGTGCCACTAGCCCCCATAAAATAATAAACACCTAGTCCTACTAATACAGCAGGGACTGTAGTCCATAAACAGTGGCGAATATGATCATAAATATTAACGCCTGCGATACTGACCGCAAAATTAGCATTCCCTGCAAAAGGAGAAATTTTATCTCCTAGATAAGCACCAGATACCAATGCCCCAGCTGCCTGACCTAAGGGAATATTAAGTCCGTGCGCAATACCCATAAAAGCTACCCCCACAGTAGCGATTGTCGCATATCCTGATCCTAACAAAACAGAAACTAAACTGGCACACGCACAGGCCGTTACTAAAAATAATTTTTGAGATATAAGCCCAAGACCAAAATACGTTAGCATGGGTATCGTACCAGAAATGAGCCAACTTCCCGACAAGGCACCAACAACAATTACGATCAACATCGCTGGCATGCCTTTTCCAATACTAGCAACAATTCCAACCTGCATCTGCTTCCAAGAAAAACCTAGGAAATGAGAAACACCCCCTACCAATCCGCAGGCAATAAGAAGTAGTACCTCAACTTTAATTTTAAAGACGCCGTAACCGATGCAAATAAGCAGGGCAGAGCTAACAATCGTCACAAGCGATTGCATAAAGCTGGGCTCACGTGTGAGAGCACCTGATGGGGTTAACGGATCAGAATCCACTGAGGGGTAAGCTAGGTTTTACTTAAATTAGAAGATCGTATACTTGTATACAAGAGTAAAATATGCCAATTTCCTCGCTCGTTAGACTATATTTTCTAAGCATTTACACGTAGTTCAATGTCCATACTCACCCGCCCATCTCTTATAGAGATTAGCCCTCAATCAGTAAGGCCATCAGCCCTACCTGATCACGTCTACGCGGTTTTAAAGCAGCAAATTCTTTCCTGTGTTCTTAAGCCTGATGAAAGACTAATTGAAAAAAGACTCTGTGAAGAGCTGCGTGTTTCTAGAACACCCCTTAGGGAAGCCCTTAATCGTCTAAGCCACGAAGAACTGCTCTCATTTCAACCTCACGCAGGTTACCGAGTAGCTTCTATTACCATCAATAGTTTTAGAAATCTCATTGAACTAAGAGCTATTGTTGAACCCCAAGCAGCTGCACTTGCTGCACAGCGAGCTACCGAGGAAGATATAGCAGATTTAAGAGCCTGTGCTTGCCTTCCCTACGATCCAAATGACGACCGAGGTTTTGTGGATTACTGCCGAGCAAATGCTAAATTTCATCTAAGAGTCGTGCGTACGGCACGTAACGCAGCTCTCGAGAATATAGTCATGTCAGCGCTAGATTTATATCAGAGACCAACCTACCTAAAAATTGGCCGTCAACTAGATCCCAAAAATCCATCTGCCAAACATATAGCCATAACTGAAGCTATAGCTCAGCATAATGTCGAATTAGCACGAGATATCATGCTTCAGCACATTACGGGTGGCGGAGAGCGCATTTTAGCAGCCCTAAGCGCAGCTGGTTATAGCTAAGAAATAAGGCAAGGCTTAGTATAATAATAAATTTAATTTTACGCTTTGCTCTCAGCCAAAGCCGCTTACATGGTATAGGTTATGCCAACGATCGTATTCACCATAGCCAATCAAAAAGGTGGTGTCGGTAAGACAACCACGGCCGTGAATCTTGCTGCAGCATTTGCTGCAAAGCAAATTGCCACCCTTTTAGTTGACCTAGATCCTCAAGCAAACGCGACTAGCTCCGTTGGCGTTGAAAAACAAGAAGGTAAAAGTCTGTATGGTCCACTCCGCGGTGAAGGTAATGCGATGGATTTAATTGTTAAGACAACAACTAAAAATTTAAGTGTTATTCCTAGCGAAGAAGATCTCGCAGCTGCTGAGATAGAAATTGCTCAAACAGAAAACTTCTTATTCAAACTCAAATCTGTTTTAGATCCTGTAAGAGCATCAGAAAAATTTAAAGTCATCATTATCGATTGCCCACCTGCCCTAGGTATGCTGTCCATGAATAGTCTCGTAGCCGCTGACTATTTACTGATCACCCTGCAAACGGAATACATGGCCCTCGAAGGACTTGGCCAAATCCTACGCAACGTAGAGCGCTTAAAAACAGCAGGTATCAATACAACCTTAGAATTAGGTGGCGTTATAATGACTATGTATGACGCACGTACCAAACTTTCTAAGCAAGTGGTCGATGAAGTACGCTCTCACTTACCAGATAAAATTTTTGAAACCGTAATTCCTAGAACCATTCGTTTAAGTGAAGCGCCAAGTTTTGGTAAATCCATTTTCGCTTACGATGCAAGTAGCCCAGGAGCTCACGCATACAAACAACTTGCTGAAGAAGTGATAGCCCGTTTTAGCCTGCAATGATTCGAAGCATCACAAAGTACAAGCAAGCGTTCATCCTAGGTCTACAAAGTAATATTGTTTACCGTTGGACGTTTCTTGCACGTGGCGCGTTCTCGCTCCTTCACTTAGTGGCCGCGTTTATTTTATGGGGCGCCATTTTTTCCGTTAAAAGTTCTGTTGGTGGATTTAATCTAGAGCAAACGATCACGTACTTTGTTACCTTAATTATTCTGCAATTTTTTATTGGTGCCTTTAATGAGGATTATCAAATCAGTGAAGAAATTAGAAACGGCTTAATTAATCAGTTCCTACTTAAGCCAATCAATTATTACCTCTACCGCTTTAGTGTATTTATTGCAGCACGTCTTGTATCAGGCTCACTGGTTTTAATTCCCCTGCTCCTTATTTCTCCGTGGATTAAAAACTACCTCGTCGTACCCCATGAACTATGGAGAATTGCCTACGCTCTTCCAGCTATGGCACTTGCCGCGATCATCCAATTTACGATCGCTTATTGCTTTGGCATGCTCACCTTTTGGTTTCTAGATATTCAAGGATTTGTCATTCTTTCCTTTGCTGTTGAAACAGCACTAGGCGGACAAACATTCCCGCTCGATTTAATGCCAAAGGCTATTTACAACGTCGCTCAGTACCTGCCTTTCTATTACCAGATGTATTTTCCTGCTGCTATTATTACAGGCCGCATAGGAACAAGTGCCATACCACAGGGTTTTCTTGTGCAAGCGGTATGGGCAATACTCCTTCTAGTTATAGCGCAACTCCTATGGATTCGCGGACTTAAACGTCACACAGCGGTAGGAGGCTAATACCAACCATGAACTATTTTAAAATATGGCTCGCTGGTGCTCGTTACTCCATGGTTCGCACCCTTATGTTCCGCGGAGATTTTATCACGTGGTCCTTAGTTGAATTTTTATGGATGGGGGTAAACTTACTTTTAGTTTCTGTTATCTACCAACACACTCCCTCTATTGCTGGTTGGAACCAATACGAAATGGTGATGCTTGTAGGAACCAGTATGCTCATTCAGCGATTAGTCATGGGATTTTTTTGGACGAACCTCTTTGAATTAGGACGCAATGTGCGCAGTGGAGCTTTCGATTTTTTCTTAGCTCAACCTGGCCATCCTTTATTCATGGCATCGACTCGCAAATTAGATCCAGACGGACTTCTAAATTCCTTTGTAGCACTGGGTGTTGTTATATTCGCAGCCCATAAACTGAATTTACATCCTTCCTTAATAGATATGATAAGTTACGGCTTCATCATTATCGCAGCACTCGCCATTCATTACAGTATTCTTGTTTTAACCATGGCACTTTCTTTTTGGCTTACGAGCACGAGTGGCATTGAAGGAACTTACTTTGCACTCACCGAGTTTTCTCGATTACCGAAAGGCGCCTTTCATGGTATCGCGCGTTTAGTATTCGTATGGGTTTTACCTCTGGTTGTCGTAAGTAATACACCAGCTGATATTCTTTTACACGGATTGAAATTAAGTTGGGCTCTTGGACTCTTTGCTCTCGCTGTAGTTTGGGTGTGCGTTGCTATTTACGTTTTTAACCGCGGCTTAAAACGCTACTCAAGTGCCTCGTCATAATTTATGGATACACACGCAGACGAAGCACAGCTAGAACTCCTTCAAAAGCGTCTTAACCACGTCTTTAAAGAAAAACGTTTTCTCGTTCAGGCACTTACCCACCGTTCTTATTTAGCAGAGCATCCAGAGGCGACGGTAAACAATCAGCGTCTAGAATTTCTTGGCGACGCTGTGTTACAGCTCATCATGAGTGATTTACTTTTTTCACTCTTCCCAGGTGAACAAGAAGGTGGCTTAAGTAAAAAAAGAGCATCCCTTACTAAAGGTACCTTTTTAGTGGAAGTTGCAAAAGAGGCTAATATTCATGCGTGCATTCGGTTAGGAACAAGTGAAGAAACTTCGGGTGGCAGAAATCGCGCATCCACCATTGAGGACGCCTGTGAAGCATTAATTGGCGCTGTTTATTTAGACGGCGGTTTTGAAGCAGCAAAAGCGGCAGTAAAAGCCCTCTACGGAGATCTCACCCTACGCCTTGAAGGAGCAGGTAGTCGCGACAACCCTAAAGGTAGACTCCAAGAAATTATTCAACCCATTCATGGCAATCATGCCCTTCGCTACGAGGTCGTACTTGAAGAAGGTGAAGATCACGCCAAAGCCTTTGAGATAGCTGTATTCTTACTCGATAAACAAATTGGCAAGGGACGAGGCCACTCTAAAAAAATAGCTGAAGAAGCTGCTGCTCGCGAGGCATTAGCCTTATTCGAACTTAATCAGTAACTAGGTTTTGGACGTTTGCTAATTATCAAAGTTCGATTTGATTTGATCGCACCATGGCTACTTTGGAAAACAGCTTACGCTACCGATTAACTGGGATATGCCCAGCGGCACGTGCTGTGGTCATTTCTGAAATCTTAGTTCAGAAAAAATATCCGGTGTGCTTAATTATCGTAGACGATACGAAACAAGCCGAAGCACTCAGTGATGATATTCGTCTATTTTACGCAACCTTAAGTGAAACAAAGGGACCGAAAAAGGAGCGCTTAGAATCAGAAGTTCTTATCTTTAGCGAATCACAACCCGATTCTCCTGACTTGCGTGAAGTCTTCACAGCATCGAGTGAACGCCTGAATGTTTTATCTAAATTAAAAGGCCGATTAAATCATAGTTCGGTAAAGTCAGAGGCTACGGCTAAAAAGAAAAGTTCGAGCGTATCTCCTACTTTAATTGTCATTTCAACGCCTGCAGCACTCCTGCAGCCAGTACCTACACTAGAAAAATTTAGTGCACACGAATTAACACTTCACGCAAAAAAAGAATACGTTTTTAATACCCTTCTAAGCGATCTTCAAAAGCTCGACTACGATTGTGAAGCCTTATGTGAATCGCCAGGCCACTACGCAATACGTGGCGGCATAATAGACGTTTATCCCGTTACCGATGTTAGACCCTACCGACTTGATTTCTTTGGAGATGAGATCGAATCGATTCGCGCTTTCGATCCCGTAACGCAGCGATCCCTTGAAGAAGTTAGCTCGGTTACCTTATCTGCATCACCCCGTGTACGCTTGGATCAAGCCAGATCTGGTATAGCTGATTATATCCCCAAAGACACCACCTGCATTTTAATTGAACCCGCCTCCTTAGAGGAAGAATTTCGTGCCCTTAAAGCGGAAGGAACACAAGGCGCGGACCCAATTATCGCAGGCTCAAAGCAAGTGATTGCAATCGGTGATCTCGATGAAGCGAGTACCTATTTTGAATCAATCAAAGATCCCGATGTCTGGGATACAGAAAATTTAAGTCACACACGCCGTTATCCTAGCGATGATCTCGTCGCTCAAGATAGACTCGAAGCTGAAGAGAGTGCGCGTAGCGAATTTTTAACCCAACTCGATATATGGAAATCGCAGGGCTATGGCCTTGTTTTTATTGCCGCTAAAAGTGGTGAAGAAGACCGGATGCGAGAAATTTTAAAAGCACATCCTAAGACAAAAAATCTTGAGCCCCATTTTTTAAGAGCAGGTCTCAATGAAGGTTTTAAAATTAAATATAGGGATAATTTAGTTTCTGAACTCCCTACCCAGCTTACTTTATTAAAAGCTAAACAAGGAATTGTTTTTGTAACCGAGACAGAAATTCTAGGAAGACAAAGACCACGTCGAAGTGTTGGTATTGAGCGTGCTCGTGTACAAAAAGCTCAAGTAGATCAGCTTCTTGATTTCTCGGACTTAGTGGAAGGTGATTTTGTGGTGCACTTGCAGCACGGTATCGCTTTATTTAGAGGCCTTACAAAACTCGACACTGCTCAAGGGGTGCGTGAAGTAATCTCCCTAGAGTTTGATGAAGGTGTAACGCTCCATGTAAGTCTTTCTGAATCTCATCTTTTAAGTCGCTATGTGGGCTTAGGAAAAATTCGCCCTCAACTAGGAAAAATTGGATCCGGTCGCTGGGAAAAAACCCGTCAAGCTGCAGAGCGAGCTACCTTGGATATGGCTGCTGAACTGCTACGGGTACAAGCCCGTAGAGAAGCACAACCAGGATATAGCTTTAGTTCCGATAATGATTGGCAGCGTGAATTTGAAGCCTCCTTTGCTTTCACTGAAACCCGTGATCAACTAAGAGCGATTGTTGATACCAAAGCAGACATGGAGCGAAATCGTCCCATGGATCGACTTATCTGCGGCGATGTTGGATATGGTAAAACAGAAGTAGCACTCCGTGCAGCATTCAAAGCAGTCCAAGACGGAAAACAAGTTGCGGTACTTGTTCCAACAACCGTACTCGCCCAACAACATCTCAATACGTTTCGGGAGCGCATGGCCGGCTATCCGATCGCGATTGAAATGCTAAGCCGCTTTAAAACGCCAAAGGAAATTAAAGCGATTCTTGAAGCAACCGCCTTAGGCCAAGTGGATATTTTAATAGGTACCCATCGCCTCATTCAACAGGATGTCGTTTTTAAAGATCTCGCGTTAGTGATCATCGACGAAGAACAACGTTTTGGTGTTAAGCATAAAGAAGCTTTTAAGAAAATGCGTGAGAGTATCGATGTACTCTCGATGAGTGCCACTCCTGTCCCTAGAACACTCTACTTAGCTCTAACCGGTGCCAGGGACTTAAGTGTTATTGAAACAGCTCCTACCAATAGACACCCCATTCAAACGATTGTAAAAACCTACGACGAACAAGTTGTGGTAGATGCAATACGCCATGAACTGCGCCGCGGAGGACAAGTCTTTTATCTCCATAACCGAGTGGCTACGATTCAGTATGTAGCCAACCGCTTAATGGAGCTTCTTCCCGGAGTAAGCGTTGGTGTAGGTCACGGAAAAATGGACAGCGATACACTCGAAAAAGTGATGACTGACTTTGTTGCTGGAAAAAATCAGGTCTTAGTCTGCACAACGATTATCGAAAGTGGTTTAGATATACCAAACTGTAATACGATCATCATTGAGGGTGCCGACCGATTTGGTTTATCCCAACTCTATCAACTGCGCGGAAGAGTTGGTCGTTTCAAACATCAAGCCTATGCCTACCTCCTTCTGCATAAGCACACGAAACTTCTGGAAGTAGCTCGCCAGCGATTATCCGCCTTAAGACAGCACAATCAACTAGGCGCTGGTTTTCGTATCGCCATGCGCGATTTGGAGCTACGCGGAGCCGGAAATCTCTTAGGAACCGAACAAAGTGGTCATATTATTGGGGTTGGGTTTGATCTGTACTGCCAATTACTCAGGCAATCCGTGGCACGCTTAAAGGGTGAATCCACGGCTTCTTACATACGAGCGAGCGTAAAACTGGACTTTGTCTTAACCGGTGAAAAAATAAATGCAGACGCCAAATCAAGCGGAAGGCGTATGGATAGCTATACCGCGATTAAGGATGCTGAAACCAAAGCGGACGGTGCTATCCCTATAGACCCAATTCAGGCACTTATCCCTTCTACTTACATTACGGAGACTCGCTTACGCATCGATTTATACCGTAAACTAGCACTAACTGTTGATTTAGAGGAACTTAAAAAACTTACGGCTGAAATAAAAGACCGCTTCGGCAAGTACGGTGATGAGGTAAAAGCCCTCATTTTGATGACGAAAATACGCATCTTGGCCGAACAAAAGAAGCTCCTACTAGTCGAATGTGAGTCTCACAAGCTGAAGTGTTTACGTAATAGTGGTCGCAGGGATGATTGGATCATGCCAGGGTCCCGTTTTCCGAGGTTGACCGCAGCGAAAGCCCTTCTACGTTTGGAAGAGATCGTTTGTTTCCTCAATAATCTGCCGAATTCATGACGCTACGTCACTTTAGTACTTCCCTTCTTATTCTAGCTGCTACCTGCTGCCGCGTATTCGCTCAATCCGAGTCCACAGCCAGTACCGTAGCTCCTGGTGATAATTTAAACCTACGCTTTGCAGATGGCATTGTAGCTATTGTAGAAGAAAAAGTAATCACGGTTGATGATGTCCGCCATGAAATCCAACCGCTTGTTGCCCAACTTCAAAAGGAAGCAAGAAACGAACAAGAATTTAATCAGAAGTTAGAACAACTTCAGGACAGTGTTATTCAGCAGCTGATCGACAAGGTTCTTATCATTAAAGAATTCCGTAAACACAAAGACGGAGAAGATGAGAAGAAGATTCCAGAAAGCTTTATCGATAACCGTATCGCAGAAATGCTCAGCGACCAGTTTGATAATGATCGCTCCAAGTTCTTAGCCTACTTACGTAGCCGCGGTATGACCATGAGAGAATATCGTAGAGATATCGAAGAAGATATCATTTATCACTACATGCGTCAGCAGCAGGAAAAATCACGTAGCATCGTAAGTCCTGTCAAAATCGAACAGTTCTACAAAGAAAACAAAGACCAGTTCTATCAAGAAGACAGCATTCACTTACGTCTTATCCAATTGAACAAATCGGATACAGAAAACGAAGAAGGCTTAAGAAGCCGTGCTCAGGCGATTATTACCCGCTTCAATGCTGGTGAAAAATTTGAAGACTTAGCTAAAGAACTCAGTGAAGACACCAAGCGTTCAAAAGGTGGCGACTGGGGTTGGATGAAGCGTACTGATCTCAAACCAGAATTTGCTGATCCTGTATTCGTACTCAAAAAGAACAAAGTTACCGACCCTATCATGACAGCTGACGGATGCTTCGTACTCTTTGTTGAAGACCGCAAATATGCAGGTATCCAACCGCTTGATCAAGTTCGTGAACAAATTGAACACATACTGATGACACAAAATTCTCAAGCCTCTACAGAACACTGGCTTGAGCGTTTAAGACGCAGTGGTTACGTAAAACACTTTTAATAGCTAAAGCGGCTTCCTAAAGAAGCCGCTTTTTTTATGCTATCTTTTGATAGGTTCAAGTAACAGTTGCTTCTATAAGAGTGATGCAAATTGCTCTTTTCCCAGACCTTCTCCCTACCGTAAAGCGCCTCATCGATCAAAATGAAGATCCCCGAGATCGCCTGCAAAAACGAGGTGCTCTCGCATTAAGTGATACGGAACTACTTGCTATACTCTTAGGCAACGGAACCAAGGGTAATGATGTGATGACCTTGGCTAATGCTTTAATTGAAGAAAGCGGATCCCTAGGCTCACTCCTTAGCTATTCTGAATCGGACTTTAGAAAGCATAAAGGCATAGGATACGTAAAATCCCTTCAACTCATGGCCGTCATGGAAATCGCCCACCGTGTCATTACCCACCGCGGTCAAAGTTATGAAGCCCTAGATAGAGCTGAACTCGTAGCAAGCCATATGGCGAGTTACCAAGAAGGCTTAACGGTAGAGAAATTCTGGGCCGTGTGTTTAAACAGGAAAAATAGACTCATTAAAGTCGTCGAGATATCATCTGGAATAGCCACAGCAGCACTTGCACACCCGAGGGAAGTGTACCGTGCCGCAATGCGTCAATCAGCGTGCGCTATCGTCTGCGCTCACAATCACCCCAGCGGAGACCCCAAACCCAGTAATGCTGACTTAGATATTACTCGGCAACTCAAGGAGGCATCAAAAACAGTTCAAATCCCCTTCTTAGATCACGTTATCCTTGGACGAGCAGAACTAGATCCCTTAGGGCGCGGTTTCTACAGCTTCCGAGATGCAGGACTTATGTAAACTTAAAGCAGTGGAGCAAGAAGACGGCTTAAGTCTTCTGCTAAGCTACCAATCAGGCGCGTGCGGCCACGCCTTTCAAGTTTAGCTTCCTTACAGTGACTGATTAATTCATGAGACCAATCAAGCATTTGCTTAACGTCCTCTTTAGAGTAAGCGAATACACACACTTCAAAATTTACAAAAAGACTTCGTAAATCAAAATTAGCGCTACCAAAAATTGCTAAACGATCGTCTACAATAATCGCTTTTGCATGTAACATGCCATCAGGGTACACAAGTACTTTAGCCCCTGCTCGATTCAGCTCCCTTAAGTAGTAGCGACGCGCAAAATCAGTAATAGGATGATTTGAATGCTGTGGTACAACTAGGGTTACCGTTTTTCCAGCACGTGCTTTCACAATCAACGAGCGAAGCAGCACTTCGTCCGGAATAAAATACGGCGTAATAATCGTAATTTTTTCATCCGCCTCTTGAATCGAAGCAACGATGCCTTCGTAAAGAGGATCACCTTTTACGTCTGGTCCACTGGCAACCACTTGTAATTCACTATTACCGACCAGTTCTGCAACCGCAGCAGAAATTCCACGGTGCACCAAATCCGGATTTTGCTTCGTAGCAAAACACCAATCTGCAATAAAAACTTCGTTCAAAAGTGCAGCTGCAGGACCTTTAATTTCAGCACCTAGATCACGCCACCGGTGCTTAAAGTGATGCGGTCCCATATATTCTTTAGCAACATTTCGTCCGCCAATAATGGCCGTCGCATGATCAAAGATAGCGATCTTTCTATGATTACGTAAATTAGCTGAACCACTTGATGAAAAGGGCACAACGGGCATAAAGCGCCCTACCTCACCGCCTGCATCGCGGATTGGATTCATCAAATTCATACTAGAAAAAAGACACCCTACGGCGTCCAATAATACACGTACCTTAATTCCTTCACGGGCACGTTTAGCGAGCAGTTCTACAATTTTTTTACCGCTTTCATCGGCTTTAAAAATGAACGTTGTAATATGAATCGTATGCTTTGCTTCTAAAATATTTTTTGTAAGAAGTGCATATTCCTCTTCACCTGTAGGTAATAGTTTTAAGGCATTTCCTGGAACTGAAGGTGAAGCACCAGCCTTCGTTAATGCATGGGCTATTGAACCTCCTAATAGAACCCTTGGGTAAGAAGACCCCACAGGTAATTCTGGGTGGAGTTGCGACTTACGCTTAATCAGACGGCGTAATTTACGCCCTCCTATCAGTAAATAAAGTGGTACCCCAATGTAAGGGATGAGTATAATGACCAATAACCAGGCAAAAGTGTTAGCCGGGGCCCTTTTTTCGCTCATGAGCCTAGCTACAAGGAAAAACGCCAATAAAAAGCCAGATATCGCAAATAAGTGGGCAATATAGCCACTAGCGAGGGCTTTTTCGATAAAATCGCGTATTTCGGCGGTCATTTGTCTCAAAATGATCAAATACTATACCCCGCGATTAGCAAGATGTGTAAGTCATGTGAAAAAACTCTTGAATTTAAGCCAAGTGCTTGAAGACTAGACCCTTCTTGTTGGTAGGATACTCAAGTGGCCAACGAGGGCAGACTGTAAATCTGCTGGCTCACGCCTTCCCTGGTTCGAATCCAGGTCCTACCACCATTTAGCCAAAAAAAGCCATGTCATAAAAGACATGGCTTTTTTATTTTTAAAAACGGGCTAGTTGAGTAACAACGCTCATGATCCTGAAACAAACAAGACCTGCGGGTCTACCGCTTACGGGTGATATACAAAAATCCGAGGATAAGAATAGCGGGTACTAATAGACTACGCATAAGAAATAATTCTCTCGCAGCAATTTCAGTGACGATTAAAAACCGTGGCACGAAAACAACCCCCACGACAAGAAGTAGGATAAAAGCAATAAAAGCTAATCTACTGCGTAGTTGGCTTAACATAGAGGGACTAAAAACCTATACTTGCTCCACCATCAACAGGAAGGACAACACCCGTAACAAAACTAGCGGCGTCTGATGCCAGATATACTGCAGCCCAGCCTATATCTTCTGGCTTACCCAATTTTGCCATAGGGGTACGGCCTAACACTTTTTGTAAACGAGCAGGATCTCCAGCAAACGCTTTCGCTGACATCGCCGTTTCTATCCAACCAGGAGCAATCGCATTCACACGTATTCCTTGGGAAGATAATTCTGACGCTAAAGTTCTTACCATACCAACTTGTGCTGACTTAGCTGCACTGTAAGCGACAACAAGTGGAATTCCAAATAAAGAGGCCATGGAAGCGATGAAAAGAACGGAACCTGATTTACGTTCAATCATATGCGGAGCGAAAGCTTTCGTCAGCGAATGAGCTGCTAGTACATTTGTTGAAAGTATCGTTTGAAATTCAGCTTCAGTCGTAGTGATAGCTGACTTTTTCATATTAATACCGGCATTATTAACTAAACAATCGATCGGACCTACTTCTTTTGTAACACGCTCCACGAGCTCCTGTGATTTATCAAACTGAGTGATATCGTGTGAGATCGCATAGGCTCTGGATCCAAGCTCTTTAACTGCCGCTTGTAGTTCTGCTTCACGTCTACCGACAAGTACAACCGTAGCACCCGCTGCGTGCATACTCTTGGCAATGGCAGCACCAATTCCTGTACCGCCTCCTGTAATTAAAGCCGTTTTACCTTTAAGTGAAAATACGTCTGGGAATGTATGCATTAGGAAATAGCTAAAGCTCGCATGGATGCCTTCATATAACCCATCGCGTATGCCATACCAGCATGCCACGGAGCACCACAGGCCATCTGAGGAGTATGATCAGGAATTAAAA
>Ga0207956_1000108_pt1 | contig 26003 bp, 23 predicted proteins | sample CryBogCBE25Jul07_FD_184580 | JGI IMG/M metagenome (GOLD analysis project Ga0207956, IMG submission 184580) | Freshwater microbial communities from Crystal Bog, Wisconsin, USA - CBE25Jul07 (SPAdes) (version 2) | ecosystem: Environmental > Aquatic > Freshwater > Lake | place: Crystal Bog...
GTGTTGTCTTTAACATTTCTGCAGTATTTGGCAGGGGAAGAAGGATTCGAACCTTCGCATGCTGGAATCAAAATCCAGTGCCTTAACCAGCTTGGCGATTCCCCTACAGATCAATCTGAAGAAATCAAATTGTAAGCGGGATTTTTATTTAGCCCCCGAACAACCCGACCTATCCACCCTTTAGGAAGATTTTGTAGAAGATTTTCCAGTTTTGCGACATCAATCTTAGGGTCTAAGACTGTAAAAACGCTACTTCCAGAGCCTGACATACGGGGCTCAGAGCCCGGTACCGCCTGACCAATCCAATCCAAAGCTTGCTTCACTTCAGGACATAACCGCATCGCTACTGCCTGGCAATCGTTTGATAGATCCGTCCATGGCGATGCAAGAAAGCCATCAATTGTAATCTGACCGTGATCTCGGGTCAATTCAGGGTCTTGAAAAATCCTTTTAGTCTCGACTCCTTGCCTAGGAAAAATAACCAAAAAATCATGACTACCTAAGGTGATTTCTTTGATTTTCTCGCCAATTCCCTCAACAAAGGCATTTTTGCCGAAAATGAAAAAAGGTACATCTGCTCCAAGCTGGAGACCAAGCTCACAGAGCGCCTTTTGGTCTAGCTTCAGGTTCCAGAGAGCATTTAGTCCAATTAAGGTGGATGCAGCATCAGATGAGCCACCCCCCAAGCCAGCGCCCATGGGGATCACTTTTCTAAGACTTATCTCAACACCGAAATCTATTTGGCAAAAATCCTTTAATAACTTAGCGGCTCTAACAACTAAATCGTCTTCAGGATTCACGCCGGGGATTGGGTTGATACGACGAATGTCATTTTCTGGAATTCTTTTTAGACTGACAATGTCACACCAGTCAATCAATTGAAATACAGATTGCAGTAAGTGATAGCCATCCGCTCTACGGCCAACAATATGTAGAAATAAATTGAGCTTTGCTGGTGAATGCAGCGTTAGAGTTTGATTGCTTGCTTCACTCATTTGGATTGTCGAACACCAGACGAATATCAATAGAACCAATATTCGAGCTACGAGTCATCGTTAATTTTTCAAGACGATTTTTATTGCTCCAGGTATAAATTAAGTCCCAACCATCTTGATTAATTTTGCTTACTTGCCCTTTAGTATTTCGCTCTACGCTTGCTTCACCACCAGGCCTGATTTCTCCTCTGAGCCAGTTTGATAGCCCGCGTGCGGGCAGTGGCAGTCCTAATGTATTTTGAATTAAGGTATCCGCATCGATGGCAGCAACTACTTGACCATCTCGCTCAAGGGTGGCTTCACCAGGAGTGATAGTAATTTTCGCAATCGATCCACCAACAGGATTGCGTATTTCTAAAACATCTTTGAGTTGCTCTTGAGTCAGCGTGAAACCACCAGAGCCTCCTTGGTTTTGGGCGTCTGTAAGACCTGTGACCTTCACCGCAAAACGACCGTCCCATGAGCCTGAGGCGGCTTGATCTCCACTTGACCAGTCTGGCTTTAGGCGCTTTAGGGTTTCTTTCAGCGTGGGATTATTGGCGTCTAATTTTTGACCTTGTTGCCACATCTCTTCAGCCTCAGTACGTCGACCCATTGCCCACAAGACTTCACCAGTATGTGCTGCAATGTCTGCTTCAGGTTTCATGCGAAAAGCTTGTTGAAGTTGCTCAAGCGCTAGTTCATTTTTGCCAAGACGAAAATTGACCCAGCCTAAGCTATCTAAGATAAAGCTGTCTTTAGGCGATAGTTGATGAGCCTTGCTGATGAGTGCAAATGCTTCTGGTAATTTGATATTTCTATCTGCTAGAGAGTATCCCAGGGTGTTTAAAGAATTGGCATCATTTGGGGTCTTGCGCAATATTTCACGCAAGGTCTTTTCCATGGCATCTAAGCGCCCCATCTTTTCTGCAGACATTGCGTAGGTATAAAGCAAAGCTGGATCTTTAATAGCTGGTCTTACCGTTGAGGCAATTTCATAAAAAGCACGCAAAGCTTCAGATTCATCTTTTGCCTTGCCGAGCAAGGCTTGTAGTTGCAATAGCGTATTTTCTTGTTGTGCTGGAGTTTGTTGTCGCAACAAGGCAATTGCAGGTTTGACTGCATCTGACCAGCGATTACTTAAGACGAGCAAGGTAACCAGAACTTCTTTGGGCTTCGTTTGAGAGGGGGGTGACAAACTATCCCAAGTTTTAGCTGCATTTAGTGCCAACTCTGGGGAACCACCTGAAATCCCAATTTCCATTGCCCTTTGAGCAAGACGAGGATCTTTGTACTGGCGTGCCATTTCCATGTAGGTCCCATAAGCCAGTCCCGCTTCACCTCTTTGCAGGGCAATTTCTGAGGCCAGCACTTCAAAAATAGCTTGCCCAGTTTGATTCTCAACTGCTTGTGCGTATGCCGAACCAGATAAGACGCTTGCGCAAGCGATTGAGAGGAGTAATAAACCCTTGAAATAGGATTCGAGTAAAAATTTGCTCATGAGCACATTCTAATCTGCGAATCTACAATTGATTCATGCCAGAACTTCCAGAAGTAGAAGTCACCCGATTGGGAATTGCCCCTCACCTTCAGGGGCGCGCTGTAAGTGCTATCAACATCATCGATGGGCGCTTACGTTGGCCTGTCCCCAAAACCTTGCTAAAGATCTTGCCAGGGCAAAAGGTACGAGGGGTAGAAAGACGCGGAAAGTATCTGCTAATCGAGTTAGATACTGGCCATGTAATGGTTCATTTGGGGATGACAGGAACCTTGCGAGTCTTGCCGAGTACTGATCCTCTAAAGTTGCATGACCGCGTCACTTTAGAGTTTGGAAAGTTAAGTTTGCGATTGCACGACTCCAGAAAATTTGGAGCAGTCCTATGGCATCCAAAAACAAAAGGTCCAATAGGGGATAACCTTTTATTGCAAAAATTGGGTGTTGAACCTTTCTCCCCAGAGTTTGCTGGAGAGCTTGGCGCAGAAATTCTGTATCAAGCTTCGCGCAAACGAAGCATTGCTGTTAAACAATTTCTTTTGGCTGGCCAAGCGGTTGTCGGCGTTGGCAATATTTATTGCTCAGAAAGTTTATTTGAGGCGGGTATTCATCCCGTTAAGGCTGCAGGCAAGTTGACCCGTCCGCAATGTTCTCGCCTAGCAGAAGCAGTGAGACTCACTCTGAAAAAAGCCATTGCCGCAGGTGGCAGTACCTTAAAAGATTTTGTGAACAGCGATGGTGACCCAGGGCATTTCATGGTGCAAACCAAAGTTTACGATCGCAAAGATCAACCGTGCAAAGTTTGTAAAACACCGATCAAGCAGATTGTCCAGGGCCAGCGCTCTACTTATTTTTGTCCTACATGTCAAAAGCGTTGATCAGTACTTTTTCTGAAAAGCTGATTGCTTGGCATGCTCACAGTGGCCGCTCTGGCTTACCTTGGCAGGGTAATCGAGATCCTTATGCAGTATGGGTTTCGGAGATCATGTTGCAACAAACTCAGGTAGCTACTGTTTTAGAGCGTTACCCCCGTTTTATGAAGCGCTTTCCAACGGTAAAAAAATTAGCCACTGCCGATATCGATGACGTTTTAGCAGAATGGGCTGGCCTTGGCTATTATTCGCGCGCTAGAAACTTGCATGCCTGTGCGAAGCAAGTAATGGACGAGTTTGCTGGGCACTTTCCAAGTGACCCTCTGTTACTTGAACAGCTCAAAGGAATCGGGCGATCAACCGCTGGTGCAATCGCGGCGTTTGCGTTTCATGAAAGAGCGCCCATCCTGGATGCAAATGTCAAACGAATTTTGGCTCGCTTATTTGCTGTAGAGGGCGCATTGCAAGATAAGACGGTGAATGATTATCTGTGGCAGTTAGCCATTCAGTTATTGCCGACTAAGCCTCAAGATATGCCGGTATATACCCAGGCATTGATGGATTTTGGCGCTACTTGGTGTACTGTTCGCAAGCCTGTTTGTTTAAGTGCTGAGAAAAAGTGCCCTTTTGAAAAACAGTGCCAAGCTAACTTAAGTAATCAAGTTTTGCTGTTACCAAAAAAAGTAGTTAAGGCAAAGTCCCCTGAGTTTGATTGCGATATGCTTTTAATCAGATCGGGTAATTCTATTTTGCTGCAAAAGCGTCCGAGCAGGGCGATTTGGGGTGGCTTATGGTCTTTGCCGGAATCCGTTTGGGTGGCTAAAACTAGTTCGAAAAAAGTAATCCCAAGCCTGGCAATTTTAATGAAGACGGCTTTACCAAAAGAGCCTAGTGCTCCATGGCTTAAGGCTTGTAAAGCAGTAAAGGCAGGCCCTCAAATTAAGCATGTATTTACCCACAGACGTTTGTGGATGCAGATTTGGGAAACAAGTGCCAAGACAAGGCTAGAGCCTGATAGTGAAAATCTAAAGTGGATATCTTTAACCCAGCTAGGGCGCTATGGCTTGCCACAGCCGATTAAGGTTTTGTTGCAGGGATTGAGTCTAGTTCACGATGGCGATCTAAAAAATTAAGCTGGAGATCGCTGAATGCTTTTTGAGCACGGAAGTGCTCGCTAATTCGATTGACTAAGTAAACCGAACGATGTTGCCCGCCAGTGCAACCAATAGCAACCGTTAAATAACTGCGTCCATCAGCAATATAGTGCGGTAACCATTTATCGAGGAATTGAGTGATGTCGCGTTCCATGCTAATTACTTCTGGAATCTTCTCTAAAAACTCTTTAACTGGTTTGTCATTGCCCGTGAGAGGTCTTAAGACTTTGTCATAGTGGGGATTGGGGAGGCAGCGCACATCAAAGACCAGATCCGCTTCACTGGGCACTCCTTTTTTGAACCCAAAGGATTCAAAAATCACTGTTAGGCCAACAGGTTTATCTTTGAGGAGGTCCTGAATCCAAGAACGCAGCGCATGAGCTGGCAGGTTACTGGTATCAATGCTATGTGCTTGTGCGCGTAGAGGCTCAAGCAGATTACGTTCTTTATCAATGGCCTCAATCAAAGTTGCTGATTGGGATTGCTTTGCATTGCTGGATAGCGGGTGTCTACGACGCGTTTCTGAAAAGCGCTGAACTAATGTGTTGGTATCTGCATTTAAGAAAACAATGCGCACCTGATGGACACGTTTCAGATTTTCAAGAATGGAGGGAAGTTGCGCAATGGATTGGCCACGCCTGGCATCGATTGCCACAGCCACTCGCTCACTCTTTTCGTTTACCAGGGTGCTAATAAGATTTTCTAGGAGCGAGACTGGTAGATTGTCAACACAGTCATAACCTGCATCTTCAAAAGCTCTCAAGGCCACTGATTTACCTGAGCCTGAGATTCCGGTAATCAGATTGATTTGCATGGTTAGAGCAGGCGTCCTTGGGATTTAAGCGAGTCTGCTTCCACATTCATTTGTACACGCTGGCGTTCGATAAATTCTTTTAGGGTATCAATGCCACGCAATTGCAAAATTGTATTGCGGACTGCAGCTTCAACTAGAACTGCCAAGTTACGACCTGCAGCCACCTGAATTTTTACTGTCCGAATAGGGATGCCCAAAACATCAATATGCTGAGCTTCTAGAGGTAGCCTCTCAAACTCGCCATCGGTGCGGCGAACCAGCTGAACAATCAGGCGCAGTTTCAATTTACGACGGACTGCAGTTTCACCAAAGATAGTGCGTATATCCAACAAACCCAGACCGCGAACCTCTAAGAGGTTACGAAGGATTATGGGGCAACGTCCTTCAATGTAATCTGGGCCCAAGCGAGCAAAATCAACCGCATCATCCGCAACTAATCCATGTCCGCGCGAAATGAGCTCTAAGCCTAGTTCACTTTTACCAAGGCCAGATTCACCAGTCAGCAAAACGCCCAGGCCTAGGATATCCATGAATACCCCGTGCATCGTAACTTGTGGCGCACCAATCTTGGTGAGATAGGTGCGCAGATGGTCAATCACTTCCGCAGCTGAGATGTGCGTAGTAAAGAGTGGTGTAGACGAGCGCTGACAGAAGAGCTGCAAATCTGGATCTACAGCCTTACCGTCTGCCACGATGACGCAGGGAGGTGTTTTAGAAATGAGGCTGGCGATCTGATCTTGTTTTAGTTTTGGTTCAAGCGCTGCGTGATAGTCAACTTCTTGCTCACCAAAGATTTGGATGCGACTTGGATGGATAAGATTTAAGTGACCTACTAGGTCTGAGCTTGCTGCAGCTGCTTTAACTGCTTCGGGTGGAAAGGTACGATCTGCACCTTCGAGACCACTAATCCAGGAAAGTTTTAGATCAGAAACGTTATCGTCAAAAATCTGCTGAGCAGTTACTCCATCTAGGAGTAATGGTTGAGTCATTTTGGGTGACCCCATTGCTGTAACAGTTCACAGACTTTGATAGGGTCGATAGCGGAGGCTAATTTCTCTCTAGAGTCAGAGTCTGATAAAAGTTGCGCAATAGAGGAAAGAATTTCCAAATGTTGTTGGGTCGCTTTTTCTGGCACCAACAAGAAAATCAGAACTGAAACAGGTTCGTTATCTGGCGCAGCAAACTCGATTGGCTCTTTCAGTCTCATGAAGGCTGCAGATGGCTGTTTTAGACCTTTGACACGACCATGAGGGATGGCGACACCGGCGCCTAGAGCGGTTGAGCCTAGATCTTCACGAGCATTCAGGAATTGAACGACAGATGTTGCATCGATGCCAACTTGCTTGGCAAATAGCTCCCCGGCGGCTGCAAATGCATCGGCTCTGTTTTTGGCAGAACTATCTAATGCAATGCAGTCAGGGGTAAAAAGATTAGTCAGGGCATTCATTGCAATTGATTATAGGTGTCCTGACAACAAGTATTACTCAAAATGCTTTTCGTGGTGATGATCTTGAATCTTTTCTTTGTGCTTGACGACTTGGCGCTCAAGTTTATCGACCACTGCATCCATAGCGTGATAGAGGTCAGCATTATGGGCTTCGGCAAAAAGTTCTTTGCCTTTAAGGTGAATCGTGATCTCGGCGCTTTGACGAAGATCTTTCTCCTTCGCGTTGTCGACTACTAAAAAGGCTGATGCATCAATCACGTGGTCGAAGTGCTTACGAATTTTGGCTAAACCAGCCTCAAGGTGTGTGCGCATCGCAGGGGTAACTTCTACATGACGGCTATTGATTTTTAAATTCATGAGCAACTCCTTTTATCAACGCATGCGCATAGATATAGCCGGGGTGCGCAGCAAGCCCCTGTAATTTTTGAGCTGTTTTTTTTGGAAAATGAACCATGAACCTCCAGCGTATCAGCGATTTTGCTGAAAACCAAGAGGGAAAACCACTTTTTATGACTTATGCGGACAGATGCCTTGTCCGGCTTACATGCGGAAGTTTTCGCCTAGGTAGACTCTACGGACGGCATCGTTTTGAATAATCTCATCAGGCTTACCTTCGGCCAGAACGCTACCCTCGCTGATGATGTAAGCGTGATCGCAAATGCCCAGGGTTTCACGAACATTGTGGTCAGTAATCAAAACCCCAATTTGGCGGTCGCGCAAGAAGCGAACAATCCGTTGAATTTCCCCTACCGCAATAGGGTCAACACCTGCAAATGGTTCGTCGAGCAAAATAAATTTTGGTTGAGATGCCAGGGCTCTGGCAATTTCTACACGACGTCTTTCTCCTCCTGATAGCGAGAGTGCGGGATTGTTGCGGAGATGGCCAATTTGTAGCTCACCTAACAATTCATCCAGGCGAGCTGCGATCTCCGCTTTGCTTAAGGGCTTTCCACCTTGGACCTGAAGCTCGAGAACAGCCTGAATATTTTCGGCAACATTCAACTTTCTGAAAACCGAAGCTTCTTGGGGTAGGTAGGACAGTCCCATACGGGCTCGTTCGTGAATTGGCAAATGGGTAATATCTGCACCATCCAAAATAATGCGACCTGCATCAAGGGGAACAAGTCCAACAATCATGTAGAAGGATGTTGTTTTACCAGCCCCGTTAGGGCCTAATAGCCCAACTACTTCACCACATTTCACTTCAACGGAAACATCGCGAACCACTGTTCTAGAGCCATAGCGCTTCTGGAGATTGTGGGCGCTCAGTGTTGGCGTGGAATTATTTTGGGCTAAATCCGTTGTCATTTCTCTAGTGTAGCTTTTCGTCTTGGTGAAAGGATTGCGCGTGCTAAGGGTAGATCTTCTGGTTTTGCGTCTGCAGGGGGCGTTACACGATATCGCTCTTTAATGTCATCGTACTCAATTTTCCAGCCTTGCAGTTGATCGAGCATCTGCATATTGAGTGAGCGCTTCAAGCTAGCATCACCTGTGATCGTAAGTACCTCTGTTTTGGCATTGTAGGTAACTTGCGTGCCACGTCCTTGCATGTACTCATCTGCAGGACCTTCTCTACGTTGTCTGAAGCTTGCTGTTGTGTCTGAAGATCCTTTGACATCCACAAATTCATAACCTTCTGGATCCACTTGAATATGGCCATCTTCACCCGTTACAACAATACTACCTTTAATTAGCAAGATTTGGCCTTGTAAGTCATAAGTTTGCTGCACATCATTCACTGAAACTTTTTCAGCCTCAAGAATGATGGGCTTGTCTTGATCTGCCTTTTCAGCGTGAGCTATGTTGCATGCGAGTAGCGCACTTAAAGTAAGACAAAGAAGAAACTGTCGGTTCATCAAGATCATTTTATTGAGAACTCCGAGGCGCGCGTTCAATACGCCCCTTAACCTGACCAGAAAGGGTCATGCTTTGTTGAATATTGTTGAAAGTTCCGCCATCGCTTGAGTGCATGATGGACATGCCTTGCTCAAGCCTAATTGGCCGATCAGTTTCAACGATATCGTCGTTGATTAAGACCTTGTAATAGCTTGATGAAGCGAGCATGCGCAGAGTTGCTGGTTCAGTTGCTGTCGCTGCTTGTGCAGGGCGAAAGATTGATGCATTGTCAATCAGTTCCAGAATGGTGAGATCGCCATCTAAATGCCCAGTATCAGACTTTACTGTTACAGGCGGCTTATCTGGTTGGAAGAGACGCATGCGAGGCGCATCGATATCAATCGATGCGTCATCATCGTAGTGTGTCACTTTATTGCCCAAAATTCTGTACTTAGTATTGCCTTGCTCATTGAGGGCTGAGAGGGTGCCATCTTTAATAATGTAGTCAGGCTCATGAAGACGAACGCGCTCGAGCATTGAGCTTTCTGGAGGCATATTTTTTTGTACCAGCCAAAACGTCATCAAGGTTAAGGCGCCCATTAATATTAATGGCATGAGACGTAATAATGTGCGCCCAATACTGACTTTGATTCGCTGAGGATTCAATTGCATTGCTTACAGCCGAGCCTTGTTGAGTAATTCATCGTAGCGATTTTGTGCTTTCAGAATCAGATCGCAGACTTCACGAACGGCGCTATGACCTCCAGCATGCGTAGTGACTAAGTGAGCAAACTCTTTAACCGCTTCATGTGCTTGTGCGGGTGCAATACGTAGACCGGCATTTTTCATCATGGCTAGATCTGGCCAATCATCACCCATCACAGCGCAATCCCTACTTTTTAGTCCTAGCGACTTCAAGACTTCTTCTAAAGCTAGGGCTTTATTCTCAACACCCATGTGAACATGTTTGATGCCCAGCTCATCGCAACGTGCCAAGACCATCTTGGAGTTTCGGCCAGTAATAATTGCAGTTGGAATATTGCACTGCTCGAGAAGCTTAATTCCGAGACCATCTTGAATATCAAATGCCTTCAAAGATTCTTTGCCATCAGCACCAATCCAAACCTGGCCATTGGTGAGTACTCCGTCGACATCCAAAATGAGCAACTTTACTTTGCCAGCCCGTTCCCAAGCTTGTGGGAACTGAGTGAGTGGGTTGGTATTGTGAGTGTTAAAAGCGCTGGGCATGAGGATCAATCAATGACTGGATTAAATAACTTTGGCTGCAAAGAGATCATGGAGATTCAATGCGCCTAGCAAAGACCCGTCTTTGTCAGTAACTACTAAATGATTGATGCGATGTTTCTCCATCATTTCGATTGCTTCTTCTGCTAATAGTTCAGGCGGAATAGTGCGAGGACTAGCAGTTGTTGCATTCTTTAGAGTAATGCTGCCAAGATTGGTATTTTTTTCTAAGAGGCGACGTAAATCACCATCTGTCAAAATCCCAAACACTTTGTGTTTGTCATCCAATGTCACGACCATGCCCATGCGCTTGGCAGTCATTTCCAGTAAAGCATCCTGTAGTGAAGCCTGAATAGAAATTTTGGGTGTGTCATCGAAGCTGCGCATGACTTCACTAACATGCATTAATTGTTTACGACCCAATCTGCCGCCCGGGTGGGAGCGCTGAAAGTCTTCTGCCTTAAAGCCGCGCGCATCAAGCAGAGCCACAGCCAAAGCATCGCCCATCGCTAATGCAGCAGTAGTACTGGTAGTTGGTGCAAGATTCAGTGGGCATGCTTCTTTTTCAACGCTGGTATCCAAATGGGCATCTGCTAATTTGGAGAGTGATGAATTCGGTGCACCAGTAAGTGCAATGAGTTTTGCGCCAGTGCGTTTGACAATGGGTACGATTGTCAGTAACTCCTCGGTCTCGCCAGAATTTGAAAGCGCCACAAAAACATCATCCCGGGTGACCATTCCGAGGTCGCCATGGCTGGCTTCTGCTGGATGTACAAAAAAGGCAGGTGAGCCAGTGGATGCGAAGGTGGCCGCAATTTTGCGGGCAATATGCCCCGACTTACCAATTCCGGAGACCACAATTCTGCCTTTGCAGTCATGCAGTAGTTGTACAGCGTTTACTAGGGCGTCGGCATTGATGCCTTCTAGGCGATCACGCATGGCTTGCAGTGCAACAGCCTCAATTGTGAGGGTGTCACGCGCAAGCTTTAGGGTACGTTCACGAGTCTTAGCTATCATCAAGTAAGTATATGCCGTCAGTCCTTCAATTAACCCTCATTCTCCTGGCCTCGGGTGTTGCCGGAGTGCTTATTTTCCGCTATTTTGGCCTACCCCCTATTTTGGGCTATTTGGCTATTGGCGTATTAATTGGTCCTCATGCCTTTGGTTTGGCTAATGACTCAGCCACAGTCAAGTATTTGGCTGAATTCGGGGTGGTTTTCTTAATGTTCTCGATCGGGCTGGAATTTAATCTCCACAAGCTGCGATCCATGCGAAACATCGTATTCGGCCTTGGTGGCAGTCAGGTTGTTCTAACAATACTGCTAGCAGTTCCGGCCAGCCTTTTGATGAACTGGATTTATCCCATCTCTTGGCAAGCTGCCATTGCTCTAGGTGGTGCGTTAGCTATGTCGTCTACTGCAATTGTGACGAAGTTGATTTCCGATCGATCTGAATTAGAGACTGAGCATGGTCGCAACGTTGTAGGCATTTTACTATTTCAGGATTTAGCGGTTGTCTTCTTATTAATTTTGTTGCCCTCTTTAGGAAAAAATCCCAAAGACCTTTTTGTTGCATTAACCGCGGCTTCTATCAAAATTACGATCGCACTGACCTTGATTTTCTTTATTGGTCAATCGCTCATGAGTCGCTGGTTTAGATTGGTTGCCAAACTACGTTCACAAGAGTTATTTATGTTGAATCTCTTGTTCATCGTGCTTGGAATGGCGGGCTTAACAGAGCATTTTGGTTTGTCATTGGCGCTCGGTGCATTTTTGGCAGGCATGCTAATTTCTGAAACACCCTATCGCCATCAGGTTGAGGAAGATGTCAAGCCATTCCGTGATGTCTTGTTAGGACTCTTCTTTATTACGATTGGCATGCTACTGGACTTTAATGTCATCCGCGAGCAGTGGTTATTAGTGGTCGCGCTATTAATTGGGCCCTTAGTATTTAAATTTGGTTTGATTGCGTTGCTCTCTAGAGTCTTTGGCTCTAGCCCCGGCATCTCAATTAGAACCGGACTTTGCCTTGCTCAGGCAGGCGAATTCGGATTTGTTTTACTCACTCAGATTGATGGCTTAGATTTGATTGACCCAGTGCTGAGTCAAGCTATTCTGGCAGCTATGCTGCTCTCGATGTTCTGTGCACCATTCCTAGTTGAACATAGTGATCGCATTGCAATGCGTTTTTCAAGTAATGAGTGGTTATTGCAATCTCTTGCTTTGACGCGCGTTGCCGCAAAGAGTGTACGTAATGAAAATCACGTGATCATTTGTGGTTTTGGTCGATCAGGGCAAAGTTTGGCGCGTATGCTGGATCAAGAAAAGATTCTCTATATCGCCTTAGATCTTGATCCTGATCGCGTTAAAGAAGCAGCTGCGGCTGGTGATAACGTTGTGTATGGCGATGCTAGCCGTGAAAATTATTTAGTTGCCGCTGGTCTCTCAAGAGCAAAGACTGTGGTGATTACCTATGCAGATACTGTGGCGAGCTTACGCGTACTTCATCAAGTTGAAAGATTGCGTCCCGGAATGACAGTATTGGTTCGCACAAGAGACGATGCAGATATTGCTAAATTACAGGCGGCTGGCGCTACTGAAGTAGTTCCTGAATTGATTGAGGGCAGTCTAATGATTGCGTCACATGTCTTGCTTATCATGGGCGTGCCTATGCGTAAAGTAGTTCGCCGCATTACGACTGCACGTGAGGAGCGCTATAGCTTACTAAGGGGTTACTTCCGGGGCGCGGGTGATGATGACTTTGGTTCAAATGAATCCTGGCGTTTACATTCCATTACCTTACTTCCGAATTCTCAAGCAGTTGGTAAAACTTTAGGTGAGCTTCATCTTGAAAATGAGGGTGTGAGTTTCCAGGCGGTACGCCGTAAGGGGCGTAATGCAGATTACGTTAAGCTGGCGTTAACGCCCGAGTTGATTCTGGAGGCCAATGATATTTTGGTGATCTCAGGTAATTCAGAAGCCACTGACTTGGCTGAAGCTAAATTACTCTGAGACTTTTCTAATCGTTGTTTTGATTATTTCTTTTTCTTAATGGCAACCGGCTTGCGAGTGAGTAATGGTGCTAGGTAATGTCCAGTAAAGCTCACTTCATTCTTGGCAACATCCTCTGGTGTTCCGGTGGCAATGATCTGGCCACCCCCAGCGCCGCCTTTAGGGCCTAAATCAATAATCCAATCCGCAGTCTTAATCACATCTAAGTTGTGCTCGATGATGACGATCGTATTACCTTGCTTCTTTAGTGTTTGAATTACTGTCAGCAACAATTGAATGTCATGGAAGTGCAAGCCAGTAGTTGGTTCATCAAGAATGTATAGGGTTCTGCCGGTATCGCGTTTAGAGAGCTCAAGCGATAACTTCACACGCTGGGCTTCACCACCAGAGAGTGTGGTTGCACTTTGTCCGAGCTTTACATAACCCAAGCCAACATCTAATAATGTTTTGAGTTTGCGTTTAACTACCGGCACAGCTTCAAAGAATTCATGAGCCTGCTCGATTGTCATCGAGAGTACTTCGTGAATATTCTTTCCCTTGTAGCGAATGTCAAGCGTCTCACGGTTGTAACGTTTTCCATGACACACATCACAGGGCACATAAACATCTGGCAAGAAGTGCATTTCTACTTTAAGGACACCATCACCTTCGCAGGAATCGCAACGACCCCCTTTGACGTTAAAGGAGAATCGACCAGCTTCATAACCACGCTCACGTGCGGCCGGAACGCCCGCAAATAGTTCGCGAATCGGAGTAAATAGTCCGGTATAGGTGGCTGGGTTGGAGCGTGGGGTTCTACCAATCGGTGATTGGTCAACACTAATGACCTTATCAAAATGCTCTAACCCTTTGATGGAGTCATGTGCAGCTGGTTCTGCGTTAGAGCCATATAGATGCTGTGCTACTGCATGATGCAGTGTGTCATTAATGAGGGTGGATTTACCGGAACCTGAAACACCAGTAACGCAGGTCAGTAATCCAACGGGGATCTTTGCATGGACGGACTGCAAATTATTACCGCGCGCGCCGATGATTTCCAAGAAGCGATCGCTTACTGGGATACGTTTTTCTGGAACTGCGATTGCTTCGCGACCAGAGAGGTATGCGCCCGTGAGTGATTTTGGATTAGCTTCAACTTCGGCAGGTGTACCTTCAGCAACAATTTCACCGCCATGAACACCGGCGCCAGGACCGATATCGATCACCCAGTCAGATGCTCGGATCATGTCCTCATCATGCTCAACCACTAGCACACTGTTGCCTAAATCACGTAAGTGTTTGAGTGTGCCGATAAGGCGATCGTTATCACGTTGATGCAAGCCAATCGAGGGCTCATCTAAAACGTACATGACGCCAGTTAAACCTGAGCCAATTTGGCTTGCTAGGCGGATACGCTGGGCTTCACCACCGGACAGAGTATCGGCGCTACGTTCGAGCGAGAGGTAGTCGAGTCCAACGTCATTGAGAAAGCGTAGGCGGGCGCTGATCTCTTTAACAATCTTGTCTGCGATTTCTCTTTTGGCGCCTTTCAGTTCAAGCGCCTCGAAATATTCTTTTGCTTCTTTGAGTGGTAATGCGCTGATCTCATAAATAGCGCGAGATTGTTTTTTCTCGCCCACTTTAACGAAGCGCGCTTCTTTGCGTAAACGACTGCCATTGCATTCTGGACAAGTTTGAATATTTTGATAGCGTGCAAGTTCCTCACGCACGGTGACGGAGTCTGTTTCGCGGTAGCGACGTTCAAAATTAGCCACAATGCCTTCAAACGCATGTTGGCGGATACTGTTCTTGCCACGCTCATTGATGTATTCAAAAGGAATCGTCACATCTCCAGAGCCTAACAAGATGAGGTCTTGTTGTTTTTTGGAGAGCGATTCAAAAGGCTTTTCTACATCAAAGCCACCATGCTTAGCGAGGGTCTGCAATAGCTTGAAGTAGAACTGATTGCGACGATCCCAGCCTTTAATTGCTCCAGAAGCTAGCGATAAGTCAGGATGTGCCACGATGCGCTTTGGATCGAAGAACGATTGATGCCCCAGGCCATCACAAGATGGGCATGCCCCCATAGGGTTGTTAAAGGAGAAGAGGCGAGGCTCTAGTTCTTGCAATGAATATGAGCAAACTGGGCAAGCGAACTTGCTAGAGAAAATCATCTCTTTACCAGTATCCATATCTACAATCATGGCTTTACCATCGGCAAGACGTAAGGCTGTCTCAAAAGATTCTGCAAGACGTTGTTGAATATCAGGTCGTACTTTAATGCGATCTACAACCACTTCGATTGAGTGTTTATCGTTTTTCTTTAGTGCAGGCAACTGATCAACTTCAAAAATTTCTGCTTTAGCGACGTTCGCTGTGCCGCCGCCAGAGCGCACTCGAAAGCGCACAAAGCCTTGTGCCTGCAGGTCTTGGAAGAGATCAACGAATTCACCTTTGCGCTCACTCACAACCGGTGCAAGAATCATTAATTTTGTATCTTCCGGCATAGATAGCACGGTATCGACCATTTGTGAAACGCTTTGTGCCTCTAATGGAAGATCATGATCTGGGCAGTGTGGTGTGCCAGCACGCGCAAAGAGTAGACGTAGGTAATCATGAATCTCAGTAACAGTACCAACGGTAGAGCGTGGGTTATGGCTCGTAGCTTTTTGCTCAATCGAGATTGCCGGTGATAGACCTTCGATCGTATCGACATCCGGTTTTTCCATTAACTGCAAAAACTGACGCGCGTATGCAGAGAGGGACTCAACATAGCGACGCTGACCTTCGGCGTAGAGCGTATCGAAAGCCAATGAGCTTTTGCCGGAACCGGATAAGCCAGTCAGGACGACAAGTTTCTCTCTAGGGATATCTAGATTGATGTTTTTGAGGTTGTGGGTGCGAGCACCGCGGATCTTGATTTCGTTATTCATGATTTTTTAGCGTAACTTGTTAATATAGCTCTTTCCCATGAATTCTTCTGAACTCCGATCTACTCTGGCCTTAGCGGGCATCTTTGGCCTCCGAATGCTGGGCTTGTTCTTGCTCTTGCCAGTCTTTAGCATTCATGCGCGGGGCTTGCCAGGTGGCGAGCACGCTCTTTGGGTGGGCTTGACCCTCGGAATCTTCAATATTGTTCAGGCTTGCTTTTACATCCCTTTGGGTCGCCTTTCCGATCGGATTGGCCGTAAACCGGTGGTTTTATGGGGCTTATCCCTGTTTGTGGCTGGGGCGCTGATCTGCGCGGCCAAAGATGACTTGTTGTGGATTGCGATTGGGCGCGGGGTCATGGGTGCTGGTGCCGTTTCGGCCGCGATCTCAGCTTGGGTGGCAGACTTAACCCGTGAGCAGGTGCGTACTCGCGCTATGGCTTTGGTAGGCGGCAGTATTGCCTTGTCATTTGCTTTGTCATTGGTGATTGCAGCGCCTATTTATCGAGTCATTAGTTTGAGCGGAATTTTTTTCATCCTGGCGATTCTTGGTGTGATAGCGATGTTTGTGACTTACTACGTTTTACCTACTAACAAGCCAGTGGCTAAAGTTCAACAAGTCTCTTTGAAAGAGGTTTTCTTTCGTCCAGAACTGATGCGATTAAATCTGGGTGTTTTTGTATTGCATGCAACTCAAGTGGCCATGTTCTTAGTGGTCCCAAGATTATTGGTTCAAGCTGGATTGCCTCTTTCATCCCATTGGGAAATTTATTTGCCAGTGGTTTTGTTGTCATTTGTCTTCATGGCCCCTGCCATTATTTACGGCGAGAAGAAGCAAAAGTTGCGCACCATTCTTTTATTTGCGATCGTATTGCTATTGCTTGCAGAAATTTTATTTACCAATACATCATCCATTACTTCAATTGCTATTGCGCTATTGGTGTATTTCGTAGGATTTAATTTATTAGAAGCTTTACAACCATCCTTGGTATCGCGTTTTGCAAAAGAATCAAAAGGCACAGCCCTAGGTATTTACAACACCACACAGTCCATCGGACTGTTTTCTGGAGCTGCCGTTGGAGGCTATTTAATGGATAGCCATGGTGATTTATCGGTCTTTGCGATGGGCGCAGCTCTCTTAGTTTGCTGGCTTATAATTGCTTGGTCGATGGGTGAAATGCCAGCGAGAGCAGCAGAATCAAAGGATGTAGCCACAAAGACATAACCGCAGCTTCATAGATTAAATTCAAGCGAGCAGTTTATTTTTAGCAGTAATAACAGTAGTAATTTTCTTCGGGAGACAACATGGCTTCGGTAAATAAGGTCATCATCGTAGGTAACGTAGGACGTGATCCAGAGACGCGTTACATGCCAAGCGGCGACGCTGTTACAAATATTTCAGTAGCAACATCTGATCGCTACAAAGATAAGCAAACTGGCGAAATGAAAGAAACCACAGAGTGGCATCGTGTTGCATTCTTTGGCAAGCTTGCAGAGATCGCTGGTCAATACCTCAAAAAAGGTTCACAGGTTTACGTTGAAGGACGTTTGCGTACTCGCAAATGGACTGATGCTAGTGGCCAAGAAAAATACTCCACGGAGATCGTTGCAGAAACCATGCAAATGCTTGGTGGCAAGCCAGTAGGTGGAAGTGGTGATGGTGGTGAGAGTTATAGCCGCTCAAAGCCGGCTGAGCAATCTGCTCCAGCATCATCTAATGCCGCATCGCTTGGTGCAATGGACGACGATATTCCGTTCTAATCAACAGCTATCGCAATAACAAAACCCCTTCTAGGATTGCCTACAAGGGGTTTTTCTTTGACTACTCATTCAGTATTTATTGTCTCGCGTGCCGAATGTTTTCAGGCCAAGGCGAGCTGTGATCTGTGCGAAATGGATTGATATCTAAGCCGCCGCGTCTCGTATAGCGCGCATACACAGATAGTTTTTCAGGTTTGCATTCACGCTTGATGTCGGTAAAGATTGTTTCTACGCAATGCTCATGAAACTCACCTAATTGTCTAAACCCAATCAGATAGCGCAATAAACCTTCCTCCAATATAGGCCTTCCTTGGTAGCGAATTTGTACGCTTGCCCAGTCGGGTTGTCCAGTAACCGGACAGTTTGATTTCAGCAGGTGTGAAACGAGGCACTGCTCAATGGGGCCAAAGGATTTATTTACGCCCAGCAGACTTGGATCTGCGGGTAAGTTTGGGTCTACTTCAATATCTAGCCGATCCATCAGGATGCCACCCATTTCTTGCATTCCTGTTTTGGAGATTGCCTCAGTTGGGTTGATGCGGGTGGTGACCTTACTACCAGCTACTGCTGATAAATCAGAGATTAATCTTTCTTTAACTTCGCTCTCGTTTTCAAAGCGGGCGCTGTTAAGGCTATTGAGATATAACTTAAAAGACTTCGACTCAATCATGTTTGGTGAGTCGGCGGGTATCTGAAACTCCGCTAATGCAATTTGAGGCTTACCTTTTGAGTTCAGCCAGCTGAGCTCAAAGGCATTCCAAATATCAACACCAACAAACGGCAATGTCTGGCCCTCTTTTAGACCTAACTTCTTGCGATTTTCTGATCTTGGAATTGGAAATAACAAACTTGGATCGTATTGATCTGGATATTGGGTCGATTGCCCGAGCGATAGTGTTGCCATTAAGTATTTACTTCTTGGGATTATTAGAAACGCCTGAGACAACATGGCCTGTTGGTGCGACCGACGCAGCAGATTGGCAGTGACCGGTTTGGTCATCAAAGAAAAAGTCCGGTTCAAATTCTTTGAGAAACTCACTCTTTGATAAGCCGCCTAAGAACATGGCTTCATCGACATCAATGCCCCATGCCATCAGGGTGCGAATGGCGCGTTCGTGTGCTGGGGCGGAGCGTGCGGTGACTAATGCAGTGCGAATACGCATACCGTTTTCGCTGGTGGAGCGTTGCAGTCTGTGTAAGGCTTCGAGCAGAGTCTTGAATGGGCCAGGAGGCAGGGGAATATCGACTTTTTTGCTCTCATGATCTACAAAAGCCTCCAAACCTTTTTTCTGAAAAATTTGTTCTGCTTCATCGGAGAAGAGTACTGCGTCTCCGTCAAAGGCAATGCGGATTTCATTTGGATGTGATTCAGCAGTTTTACTCGACTCTGGGTAAACGCGTGCTGCTGGGAAGCCTGCATCAATCGTCGCTCTGACGTCATCTTCGTTTGCAGACAGAAAGAGATTGGCATGCAGTGAGCGTAAGTAATGGTAGGGTGGACGGCCTCTAGTAAAAACACCACGCTCTAGATGTAAACCGTGATGCTCTGCGGAGCGGAATACACGTAAGCCACTGACGGGATCATTACGAGAGAGGATGACCACTTCAACGCGCTGCTCACCTTCTTCATTAAAAGCGAGGAGTTTTTTTACTAGCGGAAATGCCACCCCTTTTTGAGCAGCTTCGCCAAGACGTTCAAGCTGCAGCTTCATATAGGCGCTGTCATCGGTTGATTCGAAGATACGATTTTCTTCTTCGAAATCAAACAGGGCGCGCGAAGAGATCGCGACAACGAGTTTTCCTGTAAGCGTATATGACATCTTTACTTAGGCTTATTTAAGAAATAAACGATATGCAGGATTATTGCTCTCATCCCAATGTGGATAGCCCAATGTAGCTAAGAAGCTTTGGAATTTTTTTTGCTCATTCTTTGGAACCTGAATACCCACCAAGATACGACCGTAGTCTGCGCCATGGTTGCGGTAGTGGAACAAACTAATATTCCAGTTAGGCGCCATGCTGGTGAGGAATTTCATCAAAGCACCCGGACGCTCTGGAAATTCAAAACGGTAGAGTAATTCGTCTTTAGCAAGCGCAGAGTGCCCGCCAACCATATGCCGTAAGTGTGACTTAGCTAACTCATCATGCGTGAGGTCAATCGTTGCAAATTTTGCTTTGCGAAAGTGTTTTGCAATAGCTTCACTATCGCCAGCTTTTTGTGTACTAATACCCACAAAAATATGTGCTTCGCTTTGATCACCAATACGATAGTTAAATTCAGTGACGTTACGTTTGCCGAGCAATTCACAGAAGCGCTTGAAAGAACCGCGTTCTTCAGGGATGGTCACCGCAAATACCGCTTCACGGAACTCGCCAACGTCAGCCCGTTCTGCTACAAAGCGCAGACGGCTAAAGTTCATATTCGCCCCGCAAGCTACAGCCACTAAAGTTTTCTTCTTAACGCGCTTTTTCTCTACATACTTCTTCATGCCTGCAATGGCTAGGGCGCCAGCAGGCTCAAGAATGCTGCGGGTGTCGGTAAACACGTCGTTGATTGCAGCGCAGATTTCATCAGTATCAACAGTGATGATTTCATCCACCACTTTTTTGCAGATGCGAAAAGTTTCTTTGCCAACCAATTTGACTGCGGTGCCATCTGAAAACAAACCAACATCTTTCATTTCAATGCGCTTATTGGCTTTGAGTGATTGATTCATGGCATCAGAATCAGATGCTTGAACGCCAATGACTTTAGTCTTAGGACTCACTGCTTTAATGTATTCACCTATACCGGCAATGAGCCCACCCCCACCGATTGCTACGAATACTGCATCGATGGGTTTTTCGTATTGAGTAAAAATTTCGTGGGCGATAGTGCCCTGACCAGCGATCACATCAGGATCATCAAAAGGGTGAACAAAAGTTAATCCCCGTTTTTTAGCAATGGCCTCTGAGTGTTGGAAGGCATCACTATAGGACTCGCCGTGAAGAATGATTTCGACCCAAGAGCCTCCTCTGGCCTTGACAGCATCAATTTTGACGCTTGGTGTCGTGACCGGCATCACGATGACGGCCTTGCATTTCATTTTGGCTGCTGACAGAGCAACTCCCTGGGCATGATTACCTGCAGAGGCGGCAATCACCCCCCGTTTCAGGGCTTCTGGGGGTAAATGAGCCATTTTGTTGTAGGCGCCACGGAGTTTGAAGGAGAAAACTGGCTGGTTATCTTCCCTTTTGAGCAGAATCTGGTTGCCCAAGCGCTTAGTCAGCTCAGGGGCGAGCTGCAGTTCTGTTTCTCTGGCTACGTCATAGACGCGAGCCGATAATATTTTCTTTAAATAGTTCGTTGCCATCCGATGAGCGTACCACGGATGGCCCCTAAGCCCTTAGATTTGCAAGGGTTTATCCCTTTGGGGAGCAACTTTCTTCGATTCCTGCCAGTATCAGGATTGCTCAATTAAAATGCTTATTTATCAAATATGTCGCTATGAATGCACCATTGGCTTTAAACCAGTTGTTGGATGCCGAGGCAGGTTCCCCCCGTCTTCGCGAAATTCCCTACAACTACACCTCTTTTTCTGATCGAGAAATTGTTATTCGCCTTTTAGGTGAGGAGTCATGGCGTGTTCTGAATGAATTGCGTGGAGTTCGCCGCACCGGCCGTTCTGCCCGCATGTTGTTTGAAATCCTGGGTGATATTTGGGTAGTACAACGTAACCCCTTTTTGCAGGATGATCTTTTAGATAGCCCTACTCGTCGCCAGCAACTAATAGATGCTTTATGGCATCGCTTGGGCGAAGTCAAAAAGCGTAACAAGGGCGACTCCGCTGAACAGGTAGAGATATTGTTGGCTGCTGCTTATCGTGCAATTGAAAATTTTGAAAACGGATTTAAAGAAGTTGAAGTTATCCGTAAACGTGCACGCAAAGAATTAGGTCGACATACTGCTAGTGACAATATTTGCTTCGACGGTGTGTCACGTGCTGCGCACGTGACCGATGCGACTGACTGGCGAGTTGAATTTCCTTTGGTGGTTCTCAAGCCTGATTACGAATCAGAAATTCCTGGCTTAGTAAAAGCATGTATTGAATTAGGGCTCACCATTATTCCGCGTGGAGGCGGTACTGGCTATACCGGCGGCGCTATACCGCTTTATGCCATGTCAGCAGTCATCAACACTGAAAAATTACAAGATATCGGTGGCGTAAAGTCCAAACATCTTCCAGGCGTTGATCATGAAGTGCCAACAATCTTTACAGGTGCTGGGGTTGTCACTCGCCGCGTATCTGATGCGGCAGAGCATGCTGGATTAGTGTTTGCAGTTGACCCCACCTCTGCTGATGCAAGTTGTATTGGTGGCAACATTGCTATGAATGCTGGTGGTAAAAAAGCTGTTCTCTGGGGCACTGCTCTGGATAACTTAGCTAGCTGGCGCATGGTTGATCCCCAGGGAAATTGGCTTGATGTTGTTCGTCTCGAGCATAACCTTGGCAAGATCCATGATGTTGCAACAGTGCGCTTTCAGCTCACTTGGTCTGATGGTAATAGTGAGCCTGGTCAACGTATTCTAAAAACAGAACTACTTGAAGTAGAGGGTAGGCGTTTTCGTAAAGAGGGTTTAGGTAAGGATGTTACAGATAAATTCTTATCTGGTTTGCCTGGCGTACAAAAAGAAGGTTGTGATGGTCTGATTACCAGCGCAACCTGGGTATTGCATCGCATGCCGAAATTTATGCGTACCGTTTGCCTAGAGTTTTTTGGTCAAGCGCGCGAAGCCATTCCGAGTATTGTTGAAATTAAGGCTTACTTAGACGGTTTAAGTAAGCAAGGCGGCCCTATTTTGGCTGGCTTGGAGCACCTGGACGATCGTTATTTGAGGGCGGTTGGCTATTCAACCAAATCCAAGCGCAATAGTTTGCCAAAGATGGTGTTGATTGGCGATATCGCTGGCGATGATGAAGAGGCTGTTGCGGCTGCAACGAGTGAAGTAGTGCGCATGGCGAACTTACGCGTTGGCGAAGGCTTTGTTGCCGTCAGCGCAGAAGCGCGTAAGAAATTTTGGTTAGATCGTGCGCGCACAGCCGCGATTGCCCGTCACACCAATGCCTTCAAAATTAATGAAGACGTCGTGATTCCTTTGCCGCGGATGGGCGAATACACCGACGGAATTGATCGCATCAATATTGAGCTATCCCTTAAGAACAAGCTGCAAGTTCTGGATGGCTTGGAGTCGTTCTTGAAAAAGAGCGCCTTGCCATTGGGCAAAAGTGATGAAGAATACGAAATCCCTACTGCAGAAATTTTAGGTGATCGTGTTCAGCAAGCTCTTGAGTTAATTGCAAAAGTACGTACCCGCTGGGCTGACTGGCTCACGCAGATGGATGCTTATTTTCCGCAATTGCAAAACTATAGTTTGCGTGCCTCTTGGAAAGATGAAGTGCGTTCCGAGCTACGCATCATTTTTGGGGGCTTAGCATTCGAACCGATTTTGGCTGAGCTTGAAGCTATTCACAAAAATATTTTGCGCAAGCGCGTTTTTGTGGCATTACACATGCACGCTGGCGACGGTAATGTGCATACCAATATTCCAGTCAACTCTGATGATTACGAGATGTTGCAAGATGCGCATCGCTCGGTTGATCGCATCATGAAGCTGGCTCGTTCGCTAGATGGTGTGATCTCTGGTGAGCATGGCATTGGCATTACAAAGCTGGAGTATTTAACTGAAGCGGAGTTGAAAGATTTCCGTAGTTATAAGAACCGTGTTGATCCAGAGGGTCGCTTTAATAAAGGCAAGTTAATGCCGCATGCAGACCTCAGCATGGCTTATACGCCAAGCTTTGGCTTGATGGGTCATGAATCGATCATAATGCAGCAAAGTGATATTGGCGCAATTGCAGACAGCGTGAAGGATTGCTTGCGTTGCGGTAAGTGCAAGCCGGTTTGCTCTACGCACGTCCCACGCGCAAACCTGTTGTACAGTCCACGCGACAAAATTTTGGCAACTTCATTATTGATCGAAGCTTTCTTATATGAAGAGCAAACTCGTCGCGGTGTTTCGATTCGACACTGGGAAATGTTTGATGATGTCGCAGCCCATTGCACCGTGTGCCACAAGTGCTTAACTCCTTGTCCAGTCAAAATTGACTTCGGTGACGTGACTATGAATATGCGCAACCTATTGCGCAAGATGGGACAGCAGCGTTTTAATCCTGGTACCGCCGCATCGATGTTTTTCTTGAATGCCACTAGTCCCGAGTCTATTAATTTGGCTCGTAAGACCATGATTGGTTGGGGCTATAAGTTGCAGCGTTTGGGTAATGATATTTTCCGAAAGTTTGCAAAACAACAAACTGCACATCCTCCTGCAACCGTTGGTAAGCCGAGTATCAAAGAGCAGGTGATTTTCTTTGTGAATAAAAAGATGCCTGGCAATTTACCGAAGAAAACGGCACGCGCACTCTTAGATATTGAGGATGCCAACTATGTGCCGATTATTCGTGATCCGAAGACAACGTCCGCTGATACAGAGGCGGTGTTTTACTTCCCGGGCTGTGGTTCTGAGCGTCTGTTCTCTCAGGTTGGTTTGGCTACTCAAGCCATGTTATGGAATGTAGGCGTCCAAACGGTATTGCCGCCAGGTTACTTATGTTGTGGCTACCCACAGCGTGGCAATGGCGACTTTGATAAAGCAGAGAAGATGATTACGGACAATCGCGTCTTGTTCCATCGCGTTGCTAATACTCTAAATTATCTAGATATTAAGACGGTGGTTGTCTCTTGCGGCACTTGTTACGATCAATTAGCTGGCTATCAGTTTGAGCAAATATTCCCAGGCTGCCGAATTATTGATATTCATGAATTCCTAGCAGAGAAAGGTGTCAAGCTCTCTGGCGTAACGGGTGTGAAGTACATGTATCACGATCCTTGCCACTCTCCAATGAAGTTACAAGATCCATTGAAGACTGTTAATGAACTGATTCAGTTAGAGGATGGCAAAGCGATTGCAAAGAATGACCGTTGCTGCGGAGAGTCTGGAACATTGGCAGTTACACGTCCTGATATCTCTACCCAGGTGCGTTTTCGCAAGCAAATCGAAATGGAAAAGGGTGCCAACGACTTACGTAAAGGCGACTTCACCGGAGATGTCAAAGTATTAACCAGTTGCCCATCATGCTTACAAGGTTTGACTCGTTTTGATGCCGATAGCGATACCACTGCTGATTACATCGTGGTTGAAATGGCTCAAAAATTGTTAGGCGAAAACTGGATGCAAGATTATGTTGCCAAAGCAAATCAAGGCGGTATTGAAAGGGTGTTGGTTTAATGATTCCAACCAATATCGTTGTACATCAACAATCTAAGGTTTTAGAGCTCTCTTATGAAAATGGCTCTACCTATCGATTACCTTTTGAATTACTGAGAGTGCTCTCTCCCTCAGCCGAAGTGCAAGGTCATGGCCCTGGTCAGGAGACTTTACAAACTGGTAAGCGTGATGTATTGATTGCAAATCTTGAGCCTGTAGGCCACTATGCATTGAAGCCCACTTTTTCTGATGGCCATGATTCAGGCTTGTATTCTTGGGATTACTTGTATTTCTTGTGTGAAAACCAAGAGCAAGTATGGCAAGAGCATTTAGATAAATTGGCTGCTGCTGGTCTGGATCGTGATGCACCGATGGTTCAGGCTGGACATGCGCATGGTCATTCTTGTGGAAGTCACTAATGAGTAAAACCCACTTTGGTTATCAAAGCGTTGACGAAGTCGAAAAGGCCGGTAAGGTTGCCGAGGTATTTCATTCGGTAGCGAGCAAATACGATGTGATGAATGACTTAATGTCTTTTGGTTTGCACCGTGTTTGGAAAAAAATCACCATTGCTAGAGCGAATGTTCGTCCTGGTCAAAAGATCTTAGACATTGCTGGTGGCACTGGCGATCTGGCTGCTGCATTTGCTAAGGCTGCAGATTGGGGTCATAACCCCGATGCTCAAGTTTGGCTAAGCGATATCAATGCTTCCATGTTGGGAGTTGGTCGAGACCGTTTACTTGATTGCGGCATGGCTTTGCCTTGTGTGCAATTTGATGCAGAAAAAATCCCCTTCCCGAATAACCATTTTGACGTTGTAACGGTTGCCTTTGGTCTACGCAACATGACTCATAAAGAGATTGCTTTAGGTGAAATGTGCCGCGTGATTAAGCCAGGTGGTCGTGTATTGGTTTTGGAGTTTTCTAAGCCAGATGCTTTTTTGCAGCCAGTCTATGACGCGTATTCATTTAAGGTATTGCCTTGGTTGGGTGAAAAAATTGCACAAGACTCGGAGAGTTATCGCTATTTAGCGGAATCTATCCGCATGCATCCGGATGCAGATACCTTGAAAGAAATGATGTTAGGTGTTGGTTTTGATGAGGTTGAAACCCATAGGATGACCGGGGGTATCGTTGCCTTACATATTGGTATTAAATACTGATAGTTGTATAGTTTTTA
>Ga0207956_1000121_pt1 | contig 24376 bp, 17 predicted proteins | sample CryBogCBE25Jul07_FD_184580 | JGI IMG/M metagenome (GOLD analysis project Ga0207956, IMG submission 184580) | Freshwater microbial communities from Crystal Bog, Wisconsin, USA - CBE25Jul07 (SPAdes) (version 2) | ecosystem: Environmental > Aquatic > Freshwater > Lake | place: Crystal Bog...
CAGTTAATGATGTCGGCCACACCAATTCCCCGTACTCTAGCAATGACCTATTACGCCGATCTTGACGTGTCTGTAATTGATGAGTTGCCACCGGGGCGCAAGCCTATCGCCACTAAGGTGGTGAAAGCTAGCCGACGCGATGAGGTGATTAGTGGTTTGCAAAGTTGGCTATCCAAAGGCTTGCAGGCTTATTGGGTGTGCCCTCTGATTGAAGAGTCAGAAGCTTTACAACTCCAGACTGCTGTAGAAAGTTTCGAGCAATTAACTCAAGCACTGCCAGAATTCAAAGTGGGTCTAGTACATGGACGCTTAAAAGCAGAAGAAAAAGCGGCAGTTATGGCGGCATTCAAAGCCAATGAAATTCAATTGCTGGTAGCTACTACCGTGATTGAGGTTGGAGTTGATGTACCTAATGCTGCTCTGATGGTGATTGAGCACGCAGAGCGCTTTGGTTATGCGCAGATTCACCAATTGCGAGGGCGCGTGGGTCGCGGCTCTGCAGATTCAGTATGTATTTTGATGTATGCAGAACCTTTGTCTATGGCAGCTAAAGAGCGTTTACAAACCTTGCGTGAGACATCTGATGGTTTTGTGATTGCTGAGCGCGATCTATCTTTACGTGGGCCAGGAGAGCTTCTGGGTGCAAAACAATCAGGTGATGCCATGCTACGTTTCGTTGATTTGCAGCGAGATGCCTGGTTGATTGAGTTAGCTCAGCAGGCTGCGGAGCGATTATTAGCTAAGCATACTGATATCGTTGAGCGTCACTTAGAGCGTTGGCTGGGCTCTAGAGCCGAGTTTCTGAAGGCATAATTTAGGCATGTCTTTTGTTGATCGCCTTAAAGCCTATGCTTATCTTATACGTTTAGATAAGCCGATTGGTACTTTGCTACTTTTATGGCCGACTTTATGGGCCTTGTGGCTAGCAAGCTCAGGCATCCCTGACTTCAGTATTTTGTTTATCTTTGTAGCTGGCACTATCTTGATGCGAAGTGCGGGGTGTGCAATTAATGATTATGCGGACCGTGACTTTGACCGTCATGTACAAAGAACCCAAGGTCGCCCAGTGACTAGCGGAAAAATTTCTGGAAAAGAAGCAGTCGCTATTGCTACAAGTCTAGCGCTCATTGCTTTTCTGTTAATTCAGCCCCTCAATACCTTTACTAAGCAACTTTCAGTTCTCGCTTTATTGGTCGCTTTTATTTACCCATTTACCAAACGTTTCTTTGCCATGCCACAAGCGGTGCTAGGAATTGCTTTTGGCTTTGGCATTCCAATGGCTTATGCCGCCATTCTGGATTTCATTCCACTCGAAGCTTGGATCCTATTTATAGGCAATGTTTTTTGGGCCATTGCTTATGACACAGCGTATGCCATGGTCGATCGAGAGGATGATTTACGTTTAGGTTTACGAACCTCGGCAATTACTTTCGGAAAACATGATGTACTAGCTATCGGCATCAGTTACACCATTTTGCTTGTGAGCCAACTTTGGGTTGCGCAACTCGCGGACCTCAGTAACTACTTTTTGGTGGGCTGGATTATGGCTTTAGGGTGCGCAATTTATCACCTCAAACTTATTTCCACTAGGGGGCGAGACGAGTGCTTTTTAGCATTCCGTCACAATAATTGGTTGGGTGGATTTTTATTCTTAGGAATCGTGTTGGGTCTAAGTATTAACTAATTGAGAACCAACTCAGTTTTTACCCAGCTCGTCGCCCATTGTTTTGCCACGCTGACTGGCAGCATCAATTGCTTTTTCCAAGATCTCATGCCAACCATGTCGGCTCATGACATCCAAGGCTGCAGCAGTCGTGCCACCCTTGGAGGTAACACGTTCACGCAAGATGCCAGCATGCTCATCTGAGTTGTGCGCTAACTGAGTAGCACCTTCAAGAGTGGCGTAGGCTAATTTGCGTGCAGTCTGTGCATCAAGGCCTAGTTTTTCTCCTGCAGATTGCATTGCCTCTAGGAATGCAAAAACATAAGCTGGGCCGCTACCAGAAACGGCTGTAACGGCATCCATTAATTTTTCATCAGACACCCAAACAGCTTGACCAACGGCGTTGCAAATAGTCTCTGCTAAAGCGCGATCTGATGGATTTACCGCAGCATCAGCAAATAGACCAGTAATACCCTTGCCAATGAGAGCGGGTGTATTGGGCATAGCACGGACACAGCGAGCATGATCTAACCAACGACTCATATCTTGAAGTCGAATGCCTGCGGCAATAGATAAGATCAGCGGACCTGGTGCTGTTGCATGTTTCAGTTTTGATGCTAGACCCTTAGCAACCACATTAAAGTCTTGAGGTTTGATGGCCATCACCACCACATTGTTTTTTGAGAAGTCAAAAGCAATCTGCTCTAGAGCGCCAATACCTTGTACACCAAAGTCTTCATGTAGCTTTAGAGCTGTCACGGCATTTGCTTCAACCACTGAAATTTGATTGGGTTCAAATCCATTGGCCAGAAGACCGCTAATTAAAGCGCGACCCATATTGCCACCACCAATAAAAGTGATGTGTGCATTACTGTTTTGCATGTTCTTTTGTTGACTCATTTAGTAATCTTATCGCGCTTCCCAAAAATAGCCGTTCCAACCCGCACCATGGTGCTGCCCTCTGCGATAGCGGCCTCTAAATCATCGGACATACCCATTGAGAGCGTGTCAAAGAATTGATAGCCTGGGTCCAAGGCTCGGCTAGTTTGAATCTTCCGAAAGCAATCTTGTACTGCAGCAAATGCCTCTCTCTGGATCTTAGCGTCTGGATTGGGAGCGGGAATAGCCATGAGGCCACGTAAGGTGACGTTTGGGAGCTGGCTGATGGCATCGCAAAGAGCCTCCGCTTCCGTGAGTGCCACACCACTCTTACTGTCTTCCTCGCTAACATTTACTTGAACGCAAAGTTGTAATTCAGGTAAGTTCGGAAATTCGCCTCTCTGGGTCGATAGTCGCTCTGCAATTTTGAGCCTATCTACACTATGAACCCAATCAAAATGCTCGGCAACGTCTCTTGTTTTATTGCTTTGCAGGGGTCCAATAAAGTGCCAGATGAGCCAAGGCCTGAGTTTTGCTAATTGAATAATTTTTTCAACACCCTCTTGCACGTAGTTTTCGCCAAATGCAGATTGACCGGCATGCATTGCTTCTTCAACAGCGGACGCAGGAAAGGTTTTGCTAACAGCGAGCAACTCAATTTCTTCAGGCTCCCGCTTTGCGGCTAGAGCAGCCAACTCTATACGATTTCTAACCTGAATAAGATTAACGACAATCGAGTTCATTAAGCCTTGGCTTGCTGATGAATGAGTTGATCAACGATTTCAATCCAATGAAGTACTGGCGTATCTTCCTGTTGGAGATGGGTAATACAGCCAATATTCCCAGAGACAATGACCTCGGCGCCAGACTCTTCGCAAGCCGCATTTAAATGGGTTAACTTATTTTTACGTAATTGTTCTGAGAGCTCTGGTTGTGTCACAGAGTAAGTGCCGGCAGAGCCGCAGCAAAGATGGCTGTCATTGCAAAGACGTACGCCAATACCTAAGCTAGAAAGCAGCCCTTCGACTTTTCCCCGAATCTGTTGACCATGCTGCAAAGTGCAGGGTGGGTGATATACCACGCCTGGCTTTTGATCAGAGCCAATGATTCGTACTAGTTCATTTTGAAGTGAGGGCAAAATCTCTGCAATGTCTTTGGTTAATTCTGAAATCTTTTTCGCTTTCGCGGCATACGCAGGATTATTTGCAAAGAGATGGCCATAGTCTTTGACCATGACACCACATCCAGACGCGGTCATCACAATCGCTTCAACACCTTGCTCAACCAACGGCCACCATGCATCAATATTTAGCTTGGCATTCTCAAGACCGCCTGCCTGGTCATTTAGGTGATAACGCAATGCACCACAGCAAGTAGCATTAGATGCGCTGACGAGTTGAATCTTCAGTGCATCTAATACTCTTGCTGTTGCTGAGTTGATGTTAGGCAACATACCAGGCTGAACACAACCTTCTAGAATGAGCATCTTGCGTGCGTGCTCTGCTTTAGGCCTAGCATAAGGATTAGTTGTTGGAGCTAAAGCTTTATTTTTAGTCAGTGGAATTTTGCGCTGAATTCCACTGGGCATGAGTGGGCGTACTAAGCGCCCCAAAGTCATTGCAGAATTAAATAATGCGGGTTTGGTCAAGCCTTCCTTGAGGGCCCAGCGAGTAAGGCGCTGACCTAGTGGGCGCTCGGGCGTATTTTCTTCTGCCCACTTACGACCAATATCAACCAAGTTGCCATATTGCACGCCGCTAGGGCAGGTACTTTCGCAATTACGACACGTGAGGCAGCGATCTAAATGCAAACGGGTTTTTTCAGTTGGCGCTTGACCTTCCGCAATTTGCTTGATGAGATAAATGCGACCACGTGGCCCATCCAGCTCATCACCTAGTAGTTGATAGGTAGGGCATGTAGCAGTACAAAAACCGCAGTGAACACATTTACCCAAGATGCGGGCTGCCTCTATACCTTCAGGAGTATTGGCAAATTGAGGGGCGAGTTGAGTTTGCATAGAAATACTTATGGAAGACGTTTAGTGGCAAATACACCGGCCGGATCAAATGCCGATCTTAGGCGTGCTTGTACTGTTTCGAGAGCTGTGGAGTGCGCTTGTTCGCTAAGCAGAGTAAAACGCTGTAAGGATGGGTCAACATCTGAACCTTGTTTAAAGCGGGTTACATGACCACCATGACTACTGACAATTTTTTTGATTGCTGTAAAAGTAGCTTCATCACCAGGGGCTTTAACCCAGCGTTGCTGCCCGTGCCACTCGAGAACTTCATCCTTGTTAGAGTTTGGGAAGACCAATGGGCCGCATGCTGCAGGCAGTGCTAAACGGTATAAGGTTTGATTTCCCGTAAGACTAGTAAACGCCGATAGTTTTTGCTCGCGGACATCATTCCAAAAGATTGCTGCTTCTTCAGGAGTGATTTCATATGCGTTGACTAAAGAGCTCATCAAGGGAGTAGCTGCTTTTACTGCAGCTACTGCGCCTGATAAGCGAATGGTGAGCTCGCCATCACTATCTTGATTGCCAATCCAGCAACTGGCTGATAGTGGCAAAGGTTGACCGGCCCATTCATTGAGAATCCTTAGGGCTTTTTCTTGAGAAATCTGGCAACGCAATGTGGCAGTAGCAGCAGGCTTAGGTAAGACCTTAACGGATGCTTCTAGCAATAAGGCAAGAGTTCCCATGGATCCTGGCAGCAGACGAGATACGTCATAACCTGCAACGTTCTTCATTACCTTACCGCCAAAGGAGAGATCCTGTCCTTTGCCATCAAGAATGCGAGCACCCAAAACAAAATCGCGGAAATTACCAACGCTAATGCGCCCTGGTCCTGCGAGTCCAGCAGCAATGGCACCACCAAAAGTAGCATGCTCGCCAAAGTGGGGAGGTTCAAATGCGAGAACTTGATTCTTCTCTTTGAGCGCTGCTTCAATCTCTTTTAAGGGTGTACCGGCACAGGCGGTAATGACAAGTTCTTCAGGTTGATATTCCAAAATACCGGAATAAGAAAGTGTATCTAACTTGGTAAGCTGATTGGGATTGCCATACCAAGCTTTTGTACCACCACCTTCTATAGAGAGCGGAGTTTGGTTCTTTGCTGCATTCAGAATCTGTTCGCGAAAACTGCTAATCCTAGGGTTGGTAGCCGTCATTAGAAGCGCTCCAATTCCGGATGTGGCAGATTGCCGCCGCTAATACGCATACGCCCGTACTCAGCGCAGCGATTTAAGGTTGGAATTGCCTTATCAGGATTGAGGAGCTTTTCTGGATCAAAAGCTGCTTTGACACCCCAGAAAGATTCGCGTTCACCCTCGCCAAACTGAACACACATTGAATTAATTTTTTCTATACCAACACCATGTTCACCAGTAATGGTTCCGCCAAGTTCAACACAGGCTTCCAAGATTTCTGTACCGAATTCTTCAGCGCGGTGCCATTCTTCTTGATCGGCACCATTAAATAAAATGAGTGGATGCATATTGCCATCACCTGCATGGAATACATTCAGGCAGCCAAGACCATATTTCACTTCCATACCCTGAATACGTTTGAGTAAGGTTGCAATATGGCGGCGTGGAATGGTGCCGTCCATACAGTAGTAATCTGCTGCTAAACGACCAGCAGCAGGGAAGGCATTCTTTCGACCGCTCCAAAACTTTAAGCGTTCAGCTTCGTCTCTAGAGATCTGAATACCAGTAGCACCAGCATGCTCCAAAACTTTGGTCATGCGTTCAATTTCTTCCGCCACTTCTTCTGGAGTGCCATCAGATTCGCAAAGCAAAATGGCTGCAGCATCTAAGTCATAGCCTGCATGCACAAACTCTTCAACGGCACGAGTAGTGGCTTTGTCCATCATTTCTAAGCCGGCAGGAATAATACCCGCAGCAATAATGGCAGCAACCGCATTGCCGCCTTTTTCAATATCGTCAAAGCTAGCCATGATCACACGCGCTAACTTCGGTTTGGCAACCAGCTTTACAGTGACTTCAGTGACTACTGCCAACATACCTTCACTACCCATCATGATTGCTAGCAAATCCAATCCTGGTGAGTCAGGAGCTAAGCTACCAAACTCCACAATCTCGCCACTCATAAGAACACCGCGTACACGCAAGACGTTATGTAAGGTCAATCCATATTTAAGGCAGTGCACGCCACCAGAGTTCTCATTGACATTGCCACCAATGGAGCAAGCAATTTGGGATGAGGGATCTGGCGCGTAATACAGACCCAAATGACCTACAGCTTCCGAGATTGCCAGATTGCGAACGCCAGGTTGGACCACTGCAGTTCGAGTAAATGGGTCGATGCTGATGATCTTCTTGAGCTTGGCAAGAGAAAGAACAAGGCCTTGTGAAAGCGGCATCGCTCCACCTGATAAACCTGTTCCAGATCCCCGAGGCACCACCGGGATTTGCATCTCAAAGCAGATCTTCAGAATTTGGGCTACCTGTTCCTCTGTTTCTGGAAGGGCAACAGCCAAAGGCATCCTGCGGTAGGCCGCTAAACCATCGCATTCGTAGGGAATCGTGTCTTCTGGCTCCCAAAGCAGGGCATGCTCTGGGAGGATTGGGCGCAGGGCCGAAACCAGTTTGGACTGAAGGGCGCTAATAGCGGCCAGATCGGGGGGCGGGGTCACCATATTCATGACAATCATTTTAGCCATTTACCTATAATTAAGCTCATGGGAAATCGACTATCAAAAATCGCCACTAGAACGGGTGATGCTGGCATGACTGGCCTTGGAGACGGAAGTCGCGTTGAGAAGGATCATTTGCGTATTTGCGCCATGGGTGATGTCGATGAGCTTAATTCAGAAATCGGTGTTTTGATGACCGAAGAGATCCCAGCCAGTATTGCTGATGAGCTAAAAACCCTCTTTTTGCAAATTCAGCATGACTTGTTTGATCTGGGCGGCGAGCTCTGCATTCCAAATTACAAACTGCTTAATCCAGATCATGTGGCTCAATTAGATATCTGGCTAGAAAAATACAATCAACAACTTCCTCCGCTCACTGAATTTATTTTGCCAGGCGGAACTCGTGCTGCAGCACAAGCTCATGTGTGTCGTACAGTTTGCAGAAGAGCAGAGCGCTCGATTGTGCGTCTAGGATGGGAAGAGCCGTTATATGACTCCCCACGTCAATATGTGAACCGTTTATCTGATTTATTGTTTGTTATCGCTCGCATTCTTAATCGCGCAGCAGGTGGAACAGATGTGTTGTGGAAGCACGAAAAAAAAGAGACTAAATAAATCAGTCTCTTTTAGTATTTGCTAAATGAATGCAGTATTACTTCTTTTTGCTGCGACGTTTTTTCACTGCAGCCGCAAGCCGCTCGAGTACCTGAACTGAATCATCCCAATTAATACAAGCATCAGTAATACTCTTGCCGTACTCTAATTTGCTTGGGTCATCCTTACCTGGTGTAAATTTCTGTGCACCCTCATTGAGGTGACTCTCCACCATGACACCAAAAATTTGCTGTGAGCCAGATTCAATTTGCTTAGCAATATCATCGGCTACAACGATTTGACGTTCATGCTTTTTGCTCGAATTAGCATGTGATAGATCAACCATCAAACTACCACGAAGCTTGCCAGCTTCAAGCTCAGAGCATGCTGCCTCAACAAATTTAGCCTCATAGTTAGGCTCCTTGCCTCCGCGCAAGATAACGTGGCAATCTTTATTACCTTTAGTTTCGACTACGGATACTTGACCATTTTTATGAACGGATAAAAAGTGGTGAGGACGTCCTGCCGCTTGAATTGCATCAGTAGCAATTTTGATATTGCCATCAGTACCATTCTTAAATCCGATTGGCGCAGATAAGCCTGAAGCAAGTTCACGGTGAACTTGACTCTCGGTTGTACGTGCACCAATGGCGCCCCAAGAAATAAGGTCAGCAATATATTGCGGAGAAATGACGTCTAAGAATTCACTACCAGCAGGCATGCCGAGACGGTTGATTTCCATCAAAACTTGGCGCGCAAGGCGTAAACCTTCTTCGATGCGATAAGACTCGTCGAGGTAAGGGTCGTTAATCAAACCTTTCCAGCCAACAGTAGTGCGTGGTTTTTCAAAATACACACGCATCACGATTTCGAGTTCACCTGCAAAACGATCGCGCTCAGCTAACAGTCTTTGGCAATATTCCAATGCTGCTCTTGGATCATGAATTGAGCATGGGCCAATGATCACGAGTAAGCGATCATCTTTGCCGTGAATGATGTCGCGGATCTTTTTACGTGTTTTGCTAATTAATGCTTCTGTGGGTGTTCCAGAGATTGGAAAGAAGCGAATCAGATGTTCTGGCGGAGGCAGAACAGAGATGTTATCTATGCGTTGATCGTCAGTGTCCGACGTTTTGTCAACGGCGGAGTACCAGTTAGCGGGATTCGTATTTTGTTGGCTCATACGACTATTTTAAGCCGTAATTTGCCAATATCAGGCGGTGCCGCCAACCGTCAGGCTGTCGATCCTTAAAGTGGGCTGTCCAACCCCGACTGGCACGCTTTGACCTTCTTTGCCACAAACCCCAACCCCACCGTCTAATTTGAGGTCGTTGCCGATCATGGAAACCTGTTTCAGGGATTCTGGGCCACTACCGATGATAGTGGCGCCTTTTACGGGATATTGGATTTTTCCGTTTTCTACCCAATAAGCCTCGGAAGCGGAGAAGACAAATTTGCCACTAGTGATGTCAACCTGACCTCCACCGAAATTCACCGCATAAAGACCCCGTTTAATACTTGCCACAATTTCTTCCGGATCATCTTTGCCGGCCAACATATAAGTATTGGTCATGCGCGGCATTGGTAGGGATGCAAAACTTTCGCGACGTCCATTACCCGTCAGTGGCATTTTCATGAGTCTCGCATTCAAACTATCTTGAATGTAACCTTTCAAAATGCCATCCTCAATCAAGGTAGTGCATTGAGTGGGTGTGCCTTCATCATCAATATTCAGTGAACCTCTACGGCCTGATAATGTGCCATCGTCAACTACAGTGACGCCCTTAGCAGCAACGCGTTGACCAATTCGTCCTGCAAATGCGGAGGAGCCCTTACGATTAAAGTCACCCTCAAGACCATGGCCTACTGCTTCATGTAAAAGCACGCCTGGCCAACCAGGGCCCATGACAACCGTCATTGGCCCAGCAGGTGCAGGGCGAGACTCAAGATTTACCAATGCGCCATCCACTGCCTCATCAACATAGCGATTAATGAGGTCAGCATCAAAATATAGGTAGTCATGGCGCGCTCCGCCACCTGATGAGCCCGACTCGCGGCGACCATTTTGCTCTGCAATGACGTGCACAGAGACTCGTACTAGTGGACGAATATCAGCTGCCAATAATCCATCTGCCCTGGCGACAAGGACTACATCAAACTCACCGGCAAGACTTGCCATTACTTGAATGATACGGGGATCACGCGCTTTAGCGCGACGCTCAATACCTTCAAGTAAAGCAATTTTTTCTTTCGGCTGAAGGGAGTCAAGCGGGTTTAAATCTGAATAAAGTTTATTTGATGCAGGGTTGAACAACTTTTTAGCCACTGCTTGCTTACCACCTTGTGGGCCTATCACACGTGTAGCCTTAGCAGCTTTACTGAGCGCTTCGAGATTAATTTCATCTGAGTATGCAAACGCCGTTTTATCTCCGTAGATAGCACGTACGCCAACACCTTGATCAATGTTGAAGCTACCTGATTTGACAATGCCTTCTTCAAGACTCCAACTCTCGCTGCGTGTATGTTGAAAATAGAGATCTGCATCGTCAAGGCGATGTGAAAACATATTTCTAAAGGTATGGTGGAGGTCTTGCTCGGATAAGCCTGTGGGCTCGAGCAATATCGATTTGGCTAATTTAATAAGGTCTGCCTGCTTTTTGGTCTTTGTCCAATTGGCTGGAAATAGTGCTTCGGGTGCGTTCATGTGATTCGGCAGATCCTTGATTAAAGCTTGCGGTGCGCAAGTGCTGGTAACTGAGAGCGTACCTTGTTTAATTTTTCTTTGCTTAAAACGCCCGAGATAAAGCCTTCACCTTCGGGTAGATCGGCCAATATCGTGCCCCAAGGATCGATTAGCATGCTGTGGCCCCAGGTGCGTCTTTGATTACGATGCACACCACCTTGTGCAGAAGATAGGACATAAGATTGATTTTCAATTGCGCGAGCGCGCAACAGAATTTCCCAGTGATCCTTGCCGGTGGTGTATGTAAATGCCGCTGGAATGATGTGGCAGTCTACTGCACCCATGGCACGATACAGTTCTGGAAAACGTAGGTCGTAACATATGCTTAGACCAAAAATCCACTCTTGCTTATCGTGGGTGATTTTGAGTAACCCCGGTTTATCGCCAGCCTCAATCGTTTCAGATTCTTGGTAACGCTCTGTCGATGTCTGAAAGCCAAATAGATGAATTTTGTCGTAACGTCCAATCTGCTGGCCACTAGGATTAAAGGTAAGCATAGTATTAAGCACCTTCCCAGGGTCTTTAGCTGCCAAAGGGATGGTGCCTGCTACTAAATGAATTGCATTGTCTTTTGCGAAGCTTGCAAGCTGGTCTTGAATTGGTCCGCTACCAAAAGCCTCTCGCACTCCTACCTTGTCAGTATCTTTGAGGCCCATCATGCAAAAGTATTCTGGTAGCACGACTAACTGTGCTCCATCTTGCGCAGCAGCGCGAATGAGTCTGCCAGCCGTCCCCAGATTCTCTTGAAGGTCTGGAGTAGAGATCATTTGTATCGAAGCAATTTTCAGTAATGCCGAGTTTGCAGTGGCGCTCATAAGAATCTAGTTGGGAGTTTTTGGGATGCTGCCTGAATTATTCTGCGGTGCAGGGCTAGGTGCATTGTTCAAGCTAGGCTTACTCTGTTCTTTGAGTAATTCTTTGCTTCTAATAGAGTCTAGGATTTTCGAGTCAATCGGTTGGCCTTGTTGATTTAAAGGAATCACTTCGGGATCTTCCCACGATCCTTGTACCAAGTAGTCTGACTGGAGGCTGCGATTAATTTGGCTAGTCAATAAGTATTGGCCAACTAAGGCCCCTAATCCGACGATAGGGTTGATTGCAAAGGCAGCCAGAGATCCTGCAGTCGCATCAATCGTTGGGAAAATAGTGATACGCAAATCTTGTGTTTGCTTTGGAATATTAATTTGACCATTCATGGCAACGCGCGCTTGGTCAAGATTCATATTGAATTGCTGAGTTTGAGCAACCCCATTACTAATCTCAAAGTTACTTGTAATGGAATTAAATGGCGTCCCTTTGGTAACGATATTGCCAAGACTGCCTTTAAGGTCAAGCGTTGCAAATCTAAACAAGCTCTGAAGGCTAAGCACATCCAGAATTTTTGCACCGCTCGTATTGACTTCCAATAAGCGACCTTTTTCAAGATTTAAGCTAGCTTTTCCATTCAGGGTTTGGTATTGGGGGTTGTAAGGTGAGCCATCCCATTCCACGTTAGCGCTGACTTTACCTTGGCCGCCTTCAATTGACTTCTGAGGAGTCCAATGAGCAATGATCTGCCCAGCATCCTTTACATCCATGCTGATATTTAGGACGCTATGCTCAACAGAATTTTTTGTACCGCCACGCCATTGACCGCTGACTGATGTAGCACCCTGGGGATTATTTGCTTGAATCGAATCAATTTTTAAAACATTGTCCTTGGTATTCGTTTTAATTTTGAGCTGACCAAGCTGTGCTTTTGACCAAGAAAAATCGTCAATCGTTAAATCTAAGCTTGGAATGGCTTCAGGGCTAAGCGATTTTCTAGTGCTCGCATTTACCTTTGACGTGCTTGCTGGAATAGGGTCCGGAAGTTTGAGCTTTATTAGACGTCCGCTTACTAGACCACTGCTATAAGATTTGCCGGCCGCCTGATATTGAAGCTGTCCTGTAATCTGGGGTGAGTTCAGTCGTAAGTCCCAGACATTCTTTTTATTATTTGCAGTGACATTAACATCTTGCCAAAGACGATTTATTGCGGTCAGCTTTTTGACTTGGGCCATGACCTGAACGTTGCTTGTATTGATTTCGCTTTCTTGTACTTGGGCAGATTTATTAGTGCCTAAAAATTCTTGCCAAGCGTCAAGATTGAGTTCATTGCTCACCAGATTCACTTGAAAACCTTGTTGCGGTATGTTGGGTGAAGTTCCTACACCCAGACCTTGGCGAACTTCATAGTCCCGGCCTAACACCCCTTGTATTGAATATAGATCTCCAACTTTTCCAGACCAACTGATGCGATTAGGATTGTTCCTATCTCTAGTAAAGGTTTTAATATTGAGATCACCCATTAATGGAGAGCCAGCGATTTTTTTTGCAGGCACAGGCGCATTAAGAGACCAATTTTTAAGATCAAAGCGAATATTAGAGTCACTGCCAAGCTTACCAAAGCTAATATTGCCGTCATACTTGATAGAGCCATTCATCGCATTGAGTATGGGGCGAAGTTCTGGGCGCGAGGTATTGGCAAAATAGTCTTTAACAAAATTAGCTTGCATGTCACCGGTAATTTTGAAGTTTTGCTTATTACTATTGTCGTCGGTGCTGACTACATTAATAGTGCCACCTAGAAAATTAGCAGAAACATCTTCAAATTCAGGATTGGATTCAGTGATACGAATATTTCCTTTGAGATTTTCAAAGGGTGGAATGCCTGCCCACTCTGCTCGATTACCGGGTAGAGTCATTTTCAGATCAACACTCGTATCTGCAGAGCCGGTTAAAGGAACTTTAAGCCCAAGATCTAGATTGAGCGGGCCGCTAATGCGAAGATTCTGTGCAAGCTTATCTTCTTTCTTACCAGCGGGAGATGCATAAAAATACTCGAGCATTTGTGATGCCTCGCCGCTTGCCTTGCCATTAACGGAGAGTATTAACTGTTTTGAGCTGACATTCAGAATATCAGCATGAAAAGTATTTAAGGCGATTTGTTTGTAATTCGCTTTATTAATATCCACCGTAAGCTTGGCATTAGTCATCCCAATATTGCCATTGACATTGGTGAAGGTTGACCAGGTTCCTTGATTACTTGGTAGGGTTGGAACAGGGCTAAAAGCTGCACCAGATATGGGCAGGTTTAAGCTGAACTCGCCTTGCTGTTTATCGGGGAAAGGGACTTGGTTGGGGTCGCCTTTGATATGTAAGCTGCCATTCTGAATGACTCCTGAGTCAAATGCTTTGCTTAAGTACACTCTGGCATCTTTGCCCATTCCTACGGGGAGATAACGATAGGCAGTTTTGAGATTGGCTTTTTGAAAGTCCATGTCTAAAGCCATAAAGTCAGATTCTTTGGCGTTCCCAATGATGTAATTGAGACTGAGTTTGCTAGTAATTTCAGGGTTACTCAATGCTAGTTGCTTGGTATTGATGACCCAGTGCCCTCTTTGTTTTACCCAAGTGATTTGTCCGTTTGCCCGATCAAGTTGAATTTTGGGATCTTCTAGTAAGTCATGAATCTCTAGGCCAAGATCACTGGAGTTCAAAGAAAAGCTACCTTCCTTTTGATTAGTGGTGATGTAGCCAGATAGATTAGAGACGGAAGGAATGGACTTATTCATTCCAGTGAAACTCAAGTTGATCAGCCTAGCGCTAACAGTGAAGTCCAGCTTGTTCGACTTAAACCAGCCTCCAGGAATATTGAGTGCTGACAAGGGAGACTTGCTTTCGGACCAGTGAATATCAACATCCTCTAAATCCCCTTCTGCTTGAGAATTTTTAATCCAATTGTGTACTTTTGTAGAGAGCGGTAAGTTCAGTGCAAATAGGGCGATATCATCAACCGAAATTTTTGGTGATGAAAATCCAAATTCTTTAATTTCACCGTCATCACCAGGAGGGCGCCAACGAAAAGTCATTGGACTCAGTTTTTCCAATGGCGTAGATTTAGGGCTATCCATATCGCGCCAAGCAAATGTTGTGGTGGATATTGTAATTAAGCCATCATCAGTTGCTTGTAGAAGGTTAGCCTCTACTCTTCCTAGGGCAATAGCATCCTCGCTTTTTGATGACTGAACTACAAGGTCATCAACTGCCACAAAGAATTCACCACCATCAGGCTTGGCGTTATCAATTTTTAAGTTTCCGTTAGAGCTGAGTTTTCCTTCTAGAGCGCTGATGCCCAAATTGAAGTCTTTAGCAACTTGTCTTAAGTCTAAATCCGTTAAGTTCCAGTTGATCCTGCCAATCCAGTCACGCCAGTTACCAGCTTGACCGCCAAGGCGATGCGCAAAGTCTACTTCAACTTTGGTAACGCCTTTAGTCCAGGGTGTAGTCGCAGTAACATAGCCTTGATGGCTACGGATGCCATTACTAAGTGATAGGTTTAGTATTTCAAGTGAGTTGGACGCTTTTTTATTGAGTTGATCATCCCAGTAAAGCTTGACCCGATTTACATCAATCATGTCTTGAGTGAACAACCAGTTCTCAGCTGAGTAGTCGCTACTACTGCTGTCAATTGCCATTCCAGCGATCGTAATTACTCCCTTGGAATTTCTCTGGGCAAAAATTTCTGCGTCTTCTAAATGAATGTCATGAAAATATGGCGCTAAGTGATAAAAAGATTTCCAGCTCAGTTCGCCATAAATCTTTTTAATCTTCAATAGTGATTGGGTTTGATCGGAGTTGCTAAAGCGTAATCCATCCATTTCAAAGGCTGGCCTGATTCCCGTCCAAGAAACTCTGAGATCTTCTATTGATACATTGACGCCAGCGCGGACACTGATCAGTTTTTCAACAGAAGCTTTAGATTTTTCAATTTGAGGCCAAAGAATGTAGCGAACGCCGAAATGAACCAATAAAAAAAGTGCCACAGTAATGCCAGCCAAAATCAGCAGGCGTTTGCGCCAGCCAGCACCAAAAACTGGAGGACGTTTTGTCAACATACTCTTGAGCTGTGGCGGAATGATTTTTTGCAGCATGGCCTCTATTATCCGTCAGGCACTACATGACCGCCAAGCTTCTGTAGCTAGACTTTGAGTCGGCATTAAGATGGGGGAATGGATGATTTTTCAAGTCAAATTGAGTTTTTAGAGCGACACTCTAATTACGCTCGGCGTTGGCTCCATGCTAAACCTGAGTGGCATGAGTGGCTGAGGGCTCATGGGCATCAAAAAATTGATCTGCAGGGTATTCAGGATCTTCTTAAGACTTGCAAGATTGATGGTTTAACTGCGACGCATGATGAAGCGCAATTTATGGCTGATTTGCGCCTGGCTCGTCAAAAACTGATGTTATGGCTGGCTTATCGCGACCTCAATGGTATGGCGGCTCTAGACGAGGTTACCCATAGCCTGAGCCATTTTGCCCAATTAGCAGTTTCTGATTGCATTGCATTTATTCGCAGAGACTTGCAGGAGTACTTTGGGCTGCCATGGAGTCAGTCAACTCATTCAGAGATGCCGCTCATGGTCGTTGGTATGGGTAAGCTCGGTGGCTACGAGCTGAACTTATCCTCTGATATCGATTTGATTTTCTTGTACGAGCATGAGGGTGATACTCAAGGAGGTCCCAAGAGTTTATCCAATCATGAGTGGTTCACCCGCATGGGCAAGCGTCTCATAAAGCTTTTGTCAGAGCATGAGGCAAATGGATTTGTATTTCGTGTAGATATGCGCTTGCGACCTAATGGAGACTCGGGTCCCTTGGTATGTAGTCTCGATATGCTAGAAGAGTATTTGCTAGTTCAAGGTCGAGAGTGGGAGCGCTATGCGTGGATTAAAGGCAGATTAGTTGCACCTTTGCCAGATTCGCAAGACTATCAACATTGCGAAAGGGCTTTGGAGCAACTCATTCGTCCGTTTGTGTATCGCAGGCATTTGGATTATGGCGTCATAGGAGCCATTCGAGATTTACACGCCCAAATTCAGCAAGAAGCCGAGAAGCGTTCTGCCGGCCATCAAGGCCGATCCCATGACATCAAGTTGGGGCGCGGAGGGATTCGGGAAATAGAGTTTCTGGCGCAAATGTTTCAACTGATGCGTGGGGGTACTGACCCTCGGTTTAGGGCTCGTCCAACTTTAAAGGTGCTTGACCTCATTAAACAGTATGGCCTTTTGTTAGCTCAAGAGATTGATGAATTACAAGCTGCTTATATTTTTTTAAGGAAGCTTGAGCATCGCATACAGGTTTGGGATGATCAGCAGACACACTATCTGCCCGATGATCAGGACTCGCGCGCTCGCTTAGCAATCAGTATGGGCTTCGAAAATGAGAAGAGTTTCTTAGCGGAATTGGAGCGCCATCAAAATAACGTAGCGATTTTCTTTGAAAAAGCTTTCTCGTTGGATGATGGGGCTCGTCTTAATATTGCTCCCTCAGATAGAAGCTGGGAGCCAGACGGGAGTCTATTTCCTCAAACCTTGGCTCGCTGGCAGGCATGGCTTGCGGGTCCTAAAGCCAAACTGTTGCCAGAAAAAAGCCATTTAATCTTCGATAGTTTGATGCGCAGCGCTACAGAATTATTGAGCCCTGATAATCAAAGCGCACTTAGTCAAGATCAAACACTATTGCGCTTCTTTGATTTACTTGAAGCAATTGCAAGGCGCAGCGCCTATTTATCTATATTGGCAGAATATCCAAAGGCTTTAGTCAATGTATTGGCGTTATTGAAAGCATCTCAATGGGGCGCTCAATACCTTACTTCGCATCCGCATCTTCTGGATTACTTACTTAACTCTCGAACTGAGAGGGCTCTGATTGAGCACCCCGAAGACTATTGGCAAGAAGTTAAGGCGAATTTAAATATGCGCCTTGATGATGTGATGGCGGATGGCGATGGTTCAGAACAGGCAATGAATATTTTGCGTGTTACCCATCACACAGAAACATTCATTACTCTGTTGGCGGATTTGGGTATTGGGGTAGAGCATGCTCTACCCGTAGAGAAAGTAAGCGATCATTTATCTGCATTAGCGGATTTGATATTGCAAGCTACTTTTGAGCGGGTTTGGCCTACCGTTGCTAAGAAGTTTGATTTAGCACTAGATGATCCTCCTCTATTTGCGGTAATTGCGTATGGCAAGTTGGGCGGTAAGGAGCTTGGTTACGCCTCAGATTTAGATTTAGTATTTTTATACCAGTCACCAGAGAATAATTACGCCGCCCAAGAAATTTATGCTCTTTTAGCTAAACGCATGATTCATTGGTTAACGACCTATACCGCTACGGGTAGTTTGTTTGAAATTGATACTCGTTTACGTCCGAATGGATCGGCAGGTTTTTTGGTAACCAATGTTGAAGCATTTAAAAAATATCAAAAGCGTGAAGGCGATAACGCTGCATGGGTTTGGGAGCATCAGGCTTTAACTCGAGCCCGCTTTGCTGCGGGCAATCCCTTGGTAGGCATTGAGTTTGATGCAGTGCGTTCTGAAGTCTTAAGTCAAAAACGCAACATTGATGAGTTGCGCTCAGAGATTTTAAATATGCGTCATAAGGTGCATGAAGGACATCCAAATGCTAGTGGGGATTTTGATCTCAAGCATGATGCTGGCGGTATGGTGGATATTGAATTTATAGTTCAATTTTTAGTGCTGGCTTATTCATATCAATGTCCAAGCTTGATAGGTAACTTAGGCAATATTGCGCTTTTAAGAATCGCGGGTGAAATGGGTTTAATTTCAGTCAATGCCGCTCAGCAAGTCGGAGATGCATATCGTTTGTTAAGAGCACGTCAACATCGCTTACGATTGGATGGCGCAGAAAAGACTCGTATTCAGTTGGTAGCTGAGCCCGAGTCAGTTGCAGCTAGAGATTGCGTATTAGCACTTTGGCAAGAAATCTTTAAAGCGCCCTCAAGCGCTTAAAGCGATTTATTGTTGCTCTAGAAGTTCGCGTGCATGGCGACGAGTGGTATCGGTAATCGTTGCACCACCTAACATTCTGGCAACTTCTTCAACCCGCTCTGATCTACCTAAGGGCTGAACTTGTGACACAGTTTTATCTCCATTTTGGGACTTGCTTACTTTGAGGTGATGGTTACCCTGTGCTGCCACCTGAGGAAGATGGGTGACGCACAAGATTTGGTGCGACTGTCCTAATTGATGCAATAGTTTTCCAACGGTTTCAGCAACAGCGCCGCCTATACCGGCATCGACTTCGTCAAAAATTAATGTTGGGGTAAACGAAGCCTTGCTAGTAATTACGCTGATAGCCAAACTAATACGCGCGAGCTCACCACCAGAAGCTACCTTGGCTAAAGATCGAGGGGTGCTACCAGCATGACCTGCCACTAAAAACTCAATTTGCTCAAGACCATGAGAACCGCCCTCTTGCAATGGTGAGAGTGTAATTTCTAAGCGTCCACCCGCCATTGATAAATCTTGCATTGCATCTGTCACCAACTGGCCAAGCTCTGCAGCGGCCTTACTGCGTTTTTGTGAGAGTTGCTTGGCGAATTTAAGGTAACTTGCTTCTTCCTGCATTACTTTTTCGCGAAGGGCGTCAATATTTTGTGAAGCAGTTAATGCTTCTAAGCGTTCCGTTGTCTCTAGGAGGAGTTTGGGGAGCTCATCTACCTCAGTACGATATTTTCTAGAGGCGCCATGTAAGGCTTGCATTCGTTCTTCAACTTGCTCAAGGCGTGCAGGATCTAAATCGAGTTTTTGCAGATAGCGATTGAGTCCATGAATCGCTTCATCTAGTTGAATTTGAGCGCTTTGTAATGATTCGCTAATACTGCTCAAAGCAGGATCATGTTCAGCGAGAGCGCCGATATTGCCGCAGACTTTAGATAAGGAAGACTCAAGAGAATTATCTGCGTCACTCAAAACTTCAATAGCTTCTTGGCAGCCCCCAATTAACTTAGCGCCGTTAGCTAATCTAGCATGCTCACTTTGGATATTGGCCCACTCACCTTCTTGTGGAGAAAGTTCGGTAAGCTCCTCAAGTTGCCATTCGAGTCGTTCACGTTCGCGTTCAATATCTTGGCCAGCATTTTCAGCTTGCTCCAAGCGGCGACGGGAATCGTTCAGAGTTTTAAAGGCTTGCGCAACTTCGGATGCTAGTGGAAGTAATCCAGCGTGGCGATCTAAAAGTTCGCGTTGTGCGCCACTCTTCAGAAGGAGTTGGTGTGCGTGTTGACCGTGAATATCCACTAACTGATCACCTGCATCCCGAAGCTGAGCTAAGGTGGCTACACTGCCATTAATAAAGGCACGACTACGACCGTTATTCTCAACAGTCCTTTTCAGTAGAAGACTTTGACCTTCATCTTCTACTGGAAAGCCTTGCTCATCTAGCCATTTGTTAAATGATTGAATAAGTTCTGAATCAATACGAAACAGAGCTGAGATCTCAGCGCGATGACACCCTTCTCGAATTTGACTACTGTCCGCGCGCTCACCAAGCACTAGGCTTAAGGCGTCAAGCAGAATAGATTTGCCTGCACCTGTTTCGCCAGTGAGGACTGTAAAGCCACTTGCAAAGTCGAGTTCAAGCTGATCAACAATGACAAAGTCACGAAGGGAGATGGTTTGAAGCATGTATTAGCGTAGCAAGAAACTCGACATCAAAAAGTCGATGGGTATTCATTCCAATGCAATTTTTCACGCAAAGTTTTGTAGTCGCTGTGATTGCTAGGATGTAATAGGGCGATTGTTTTATCAGATTGGCGTACTTCAATCTTGTCACCGCTCTGTAAATTGGTTTGTGATTGCATGTCAAAGTTGACGATTACTTCGCGACCATCGACTACCTCAATCACGGTCACGCTATCTTGGGGCAAAACAATAGGTCTATTTGATAGCGAGTGGGGAGCAATCGGAGCCAATAAGATTCCTGCAACATGTGGATGCAGGATGGGGCCACCAGCTGATAAGGCATAGGCAGTTGAGCCGGTTGGTGTAGAGACAATCAAACCATCGGAGCGCTGGTTATACATAAAGGAGCCATTGACGCGAACAGCGAGCTCAACCATTCCAGAAATTCCAGAGCGATTGACGACGACATCATTGAGCGCTAGGGCGCGATTAATTTCTTTGTTATCACGCAGCACTACGGCATCAAGTAAGGTTCTTGTATCCGCTTCATATTCGCCTGCAATGATTTTGGGTAAGGTGTCTTGAACGGATTGAAAGGGAATGTCCGTCATATAGCCAAGACGCCCCATATTAATTCCCACTAGCGGGACATGGCTGCCTGCCAATTGGCGAGCAATTCCTAGCATCGTGCCATCACCGCCTAAAACGACTACTAGGTCAATCGCTCCAGCGAAGTCCTGAGGGGTTTTTGTGGGGTAGCCACTTAAACCGAGGTGAGCAGCTGTTTCTGCTTCAATAAATACTTCACAACCTAGCCCTGTGACCAGCTTAGCCAGGTCTTTGAGGTGCCCTTCAATGCCATCCGCATGAAATTTACCGACAAGCGCCACCCGGCTAAAGGCCTTCTTGGAGGAATTTGGGGATGGGCTTAACATATAACGATTAAACCATAGGCATAAAATCCCTTCCACCATGGACGATCGTTCCCGCGCCTTACTAAAAACCCTCATCGAGCGCTATATCGAGGAGGGCCAGCCTATTGGCTCGCGTACCCTATCGAGATTCTCGGGTTTGGACCTCTCTGCGGCCACTATTAGGAATGTGATGGCTGACCTAGAGGACATGGGTCTGGTGACCAGCCCACATACCTCTGCAGGCCGTGTCCCAACTCCTAGGGGCTATCGCCTCTTTGTCGACACGATGGTGACAGTGCGCCCCTTGGAGGAAATTGCTGCTCGGGAGGTTGAAAAAGGGCTTTTGCCAGACTCACCGCAAAGAGTGTTGAACTCAGCGGCCCAAATTTTGTCCAATCTCACCCACTTTGCTGGCGTGGTGATGACCCCAAAGCGTGCCCAAGTTTTTAAGCATATTGAATTTCTTCGCTTGGGTGAAGGCAAGATTTTGCTGATTATGGTGACCCCAGAAGGAGATGTACAAAATCGTATCCTGCCAACAAATCAAGACTACACACCAAGTCAGCTGATCGAAGCGGGCAATTACATCAATGCGCAATTTGCAGGAAAAAGTTTTGAGCAGGTGCGCTTACACCTCAAGTCAGATTTAGACAATTTGCGTGCCGATATTTCTGGCTTAATGGCCTTGGCATTGCAAAGCGGTGTTGCTGATTACGACATGAGTCGTGGTGACATGGTGTTATCTGGCGAGCGTCGCTTGCTCAACGTTGGTGATTTAAGTTCTAACCTTGATAAGTTGCGCAAGATGTTTGATATGTTGGAGCAAAAATCGGTCTTAATGCAGTTACTTGATGTATCTAGCCATGCTGATGGTATCCAGATATTTATTGGCGGTGAGAGTGATCTCTTGCCTTATGAAGACCTAGCTGTAATCAGCGCCCCATATAGCGTTGATGGGCAAATTGTTGGAACGTTGGGAGTTATCGGTCCAACCCGTATGGCTTATGACCGGGTAATACCGATTGTCGACATCACCTCTAAATTATTGTCAGGTGCGTTGAGCTCCTGAGAGATTTAGAAATCTAAAATTACATTTACTAGAGACAATGACTTTGAATCAAAACCCACACTTACGCGCTTCCAAAACTGCGGTGCTGTTATTAAATTTGGGCACACCTTCTGCGCCGACATCAAAAGCGGTAAGAGCATACTTAAAAGAGTTTCTTTCTGATCCACGCGTTGTAGAGATTCCGCGTTTCATTTGGTGGTTCATTTTGAATGGCATCATTCTGCCAATTCGCAGTAGCGCCTCAGCAAAAAAATATGCATCGATATGGTTGCCTCAATTAGGTTCACCACTCATGCACTACTCACGCTTGCAGGCAAAAGAGCTTGGTGAAGTATTTGCAAACGCCGGACATACTGTTTTGGTAGATTTAGCAATGCGCTATGGCAAACCCTCAACCCAAGAGGTTCTCGAGGGCTTAAAAGCGGAAGGAATGGAGCGTTTATTGCTATTGCCTCTGTATCCTCAATACTCAGCCACCACAACCGCCTCAAGCTTTGATGAGGTATTTCGTGTACTCGGTACCTGGCGTGATCAACCTGAGTTACGCTTGGTAAAGCACTATCACGATAATCCAGCTTATATCGCAGCATTGCGCGATCAAGTATTAATGAGTTGGGATAAAGATGGTCGTCCTGACTTTGCTAAGGGCGACCGCTTTGTAATGTCTTTTCATGGATTGCCTAAACGCAATCTCATGAAGGGTGATCCATATCACTGCGAATGTTTAAAGACGGGTCGTTTGCTTGGGGAATCCTTAGGTTTGGAGCCAGGTCAATATCTCGTTACCTTCCAATCCCGTTTTGGTAAGGCTGAATGGTTAAAGCCTTATACCGCACCAACTATAGAAAAGCTGGCAAAAGAAGGCTGTCAGCGCATTGATATTTTTTGCCCAGGATTCCCAGCAGATTGCCTTGAAACGTTGGAAGAGATTGCGATGGAGGCTAGGGAAGATTTCTTGGCTCATGGCGGTAGGGACTATCGTTACATTCCTTGTTTGAACAGCAATCCTAAGTGGATTCAGGCTTTGAGCGATATTGCTTATCAGCACCTATTGGGTTGGTCGCTGGGTACCGAATCCCATGATGAACTTGCAAAGCGCAATGAAAGAGCTGAGTTTGCTAAGAAGTAATCACTTCATAAGCTTGAAATTGAATAAACTGACCCCACATAGCAAGGCAATAGACTTAATTACAGAAAAGTGAATTCGCGTCCATGACACAAGAAAACCAAAACCCATCATCAGAGCAGGAAAATCTTGCGGTTGAGCCTGAGGCAAATGCAGCTCCAGCAGAAACTCCAGTGGTAAAAACGCCCGAGCAAGAGATCGCTGAGCTCATTCAAAAGGTTTCTGATTTGCAGGATAACTTTTTGCGTGCAAAAGCAGAAGGTGAGAACATTCGTCGTCGCGCTGTGGAAGATATTGCAAAAGCTCACAAGTTTGCGATTGAGAGTTTTGCTGAACACTTGGTTCCAGTGACCGATAGTCTGTATGCCGCATTAAGTACCGATGCTGGCGATGCGAAAGCATTCAAAGAGGGTCTCGAAATAACCTTGAAGCAGCTCTTGTCTGCCTTTGAAAAAGGTCGCATGACTGAAATCAACCCTGCAGTTGGGGATAAATTTGATCCTCACCACCATCAAGCAATTGCTTCGGTCCCGTCCGAGCAGGAGGCTAATACCGTGGTTTCAGTGCTTCAAAGGGGGTATACCGTTGCAGATAGAGTCCTCAGACCAGCCTTAGTCACTGTTAGTGCTCCAAAATAAGCTAAAAACAGGATTAAGGCCTTAAAAAGGCAGCAAAAAAGGCAGATTTCTGCCTTTTTTGCTATTTCGCCCCTTGAATTCCTCTTTTTAGACCCCATTTGTTGAGTATTGGAATATTCACGGCAGTTCAGATGAGTTGCCTAAAACAACCTAGAAGTACAACAAAGTAACTTAATTTTTTGGAGCAATTATGGGAAAGATTATCGGAATCGACTTAGGAACCACTAACTCGTGCGTTTCAGTCGTTGAAAACAATGCACCTAAGGTTGTCGAGAATGCAGAAGGTGCTCGCACAACGCCATCTATCATCGCCTACGTTGAGGATGGCGAAGTATTGGTTGGTGCGCCAGCAAAACGTCAGTCAGTAACTAATCCTAAAAATACCATCTACGCAGTGAAGCGTTTGATGGGCCGTAAATTTACTGATCCTGAAGTACAAAAAGATATTGGCCTGATGCCTTACGCCATTATTCAAGCAGACAATGGTGATGCTTGGGTTGAAGCACGCGATAAGAAAATGGCGCCACAACAAGTTTCTGCTGAGATCTTGCGCAAGATGAAAAAGACTGCCGAAGATTATCTT
>Ga0207956_1000123_pt1 | contig 24296 bp, 18 predicted proteins | sample CryBogCBE25Jul07_FD_184580 | JGI IMG/M metagenome (GOLD analysis project Ga0207956, IMG submission 184580) | Freshwater microbial communities from Crystal Bog, Wisconsin, USA - CBE25Jul07 (SPAdes) (version 2) | ecosystem: Environmental > Aquatic > Freshwater > Lake | place: Crystal Bog...
AGATGCCCGAGCAGTTTGCCTTTAGCCCAGAAGACATTCCCTTGGATGTGGTCTACGAAGATGATGCAATGATTGTGATCAATAAGCCTGCCGGTTTAGTAGTTCACCCAGCCGCAGGAAATTGGTCAGGCACCTTATTAAATGGCCTCTTATTTAGATATCCAGAGCTGAAATCCTTACCACGTGCAGGAATTGTTCATCGCCTAGATAAAGATACTTCTGGTTTGATGGTGGTTGCCAGAACTGCGCAAGCACAAACCTCACTAGTCAGACAGCTTCAGGACAGAACAGTGGGGCGGCGGTATTTATCTTGGGTTTGGGGGGAAGCGCCAAGCCAAGGGAAAGTGCTTGCAAGTGTTGGGCGTGATCAACGCGATCGCTTAAAAATGGCTGCAGGCAGTCCGCAAGGTAAGCCTGCTGCAACTTTATTTCGGCGCTTGGCCAAGGGTGCATTTAATGAATCGCCGGTGGCTTTGCTCGAGTGCCGTCTAGAGACGGGGCGCACTCATCAAATTCGAGTACACCTTGAGTCTCTTGGATTTCCTTTGCTTGGTGACCCCGTCTATCGTAAAAAAACTCCTGGAGTCGCCCAGTCACTTCCATTTGAACGACAGGCACTGCATGCCTTTGCCTTAAGCCTTCAGCATCCGGTTACTAACGAGCTCAGTAGCTGGTTTCGCTTGCCTCCAGCAGACCTGATGGTTCTGTTAACTCAAGTGGGTATGACTGAAGCCGATTTGCCTCAAGAATCTGTTGTGCTGGCGTCTATTCTGAATGAACGCTCACATGACTAATTTGCAGGCTAGCTTTATTAAGCCGAATTGGAATGCTCCAGCATCCATTCAAACTTTGGTGACTACTAGAGTTGGGGGTATCAGCGGCGCTCCATATGATTCTCTCAACCTAGGAAATCATGTTGGGGACTTACCTGGGAATGTTTCTAAAAATAGAGAGCTATTAAGAAGCTATCTTCCAGGAGAGCCTCTGTGGTTAACTCAGGTGCATGGGACCAGAGTAAGCACGCCATCTGAACGCTGTAGCGAAGCTGATGCCATTGTGAGCAATATTCCTGGTGAAGTACTTTCCATCATGACGGCTGATTGTTTACCAGTTCTGTTTTCCAATCAGAGCGGAACAGTTATTGGTGCAGCCCATGCTGGCTGGCGGGGTCTATGTGCTGGAGTGCTAGAGAATACGGTCAAAACTATGCGTAGCCTATCGGCAGATGAGGATGACGCAAGTGAAGTAGTGGCCTGGCTAGGCCCTGCAATTGGTCCTTTGGCTTTCGAGGTTGGGCAGGATGTTGTGCAAGCCTTCAATGAATCTGGAATTCCCTACTCGGAAGATGCTTTCACTTCGATTCCGCAAAAGCCAGGAAAGTATTTAGCCAATCTCTATTCTTTGGCGCGCAGTAGACTTCAATCTATAGGCGTGCATCAGATTGATGGTGGTGATTTTTGTACTGTGACACAAGCCAATCAATTTTTTTCCTATCGCCGAGATGGAGTGACTGGAAGGTTTGCTAGCCTGATTTGGATTGATCCATCTCAATAATCGCAATTTTTATCACCCTTTCATCCGAGGGTAATTACTAGCTCAGCTCTACAGCTAGGGTTATTGCGTATAACTCTATATACCTTCTAGATGCAGAATGGTCTCTCTTAAATGAAGAGATAACTATGTTTGCAGGCATGAACACTGGTGCAACGCCTTCTTTGGCTCCGCACCACATGGCACTAATTCCACAAGAGCGCTTAGCTGAAATTCAAAAAGAATATTTCACTGAGTTGGCTCATATTGCGACAAATCCCGAGGCAATTGAAGTCAAAGATCGTCGCTTTTCAGGAAAAGCATGGCACTCCTCTTGGAGCAAGGTCATCGCAGCAACCTATTTGCTCAATTCAAAACACTTATTGTCTCTAGCTCAAGCGGTTGATACGGATGAGAAAACCCGTCAGAAGATTTTATTCACCACAGAGCAAATGATTGATGCCTTGTCCCCATCGAATTTCATTGCCACCAATCCTGAGGTCCTTGAGAACATCATCAGTACACAAGGCCAATCCATTCAAAAAGGGATTGTGAATTTACTGGGTGATATGAAAAAGGGCAAAGTATCCATTACCGATGAGAGTGCATTTGAAGTTGGTAAAAATATTGCCACCACCGAAGGTCATGTGGTGTTTCGTAATGAGCTTTTTGAATTAATTCAGTACACACCGCTGACAGAGACCGTTTTCTCGCGACCTTATTTAATGGTGCCTCCATGTATTAATAAGTATTACATCTTAGATTTACAGCCCGATAACTCCGTAGTGAGACATATGGTGTCTCAAGGGCATACAGTGTTTTTGGTCTCTTGGAAGAACCCAGATGCGTCTATGGCCCAAGTGAGTTGGGAAGATTATGTTGGCAAGGGCGTCATCAAGGCTATTGAAGTGGTTCAAGACATTGGTGCATCTAAGCAAATTAATATATTGGGGTTTTGCGTTGGCGGAACCTTGACGACTTCAGCACTCGCGGTGTTGGCTGCACGTGATCAGCATCCTGCAGCTAGCTTGACCTTATTTACAACTTTGCTTGATTTCACTAACACTGGCATCTTAGACGTCTTTATTGATGAGGGCATGGTTGAACTTCGAGAGAACACTATCGGCGGCAAGGGTGGTAAATACGGAATGATGTCTGGTCTTGATTTGGGTAATACTTTCTCATTCCTCAGGCCAAATGATTTAGTGTGGAACTATGTTGTTGAGAACTATTTAAAGGGAAATTCCCCACCACCATTTGATCTCTTATATTGGAATGGAGACTCCACGAATCTCCCCGGCAATATGTATTGCTGGTATTTGCGTCACACCTATTTACAGAATGATCTGATAAAGCCCGGCAAAGTCACCATTTGCGGTGAAAAGATTGACCTGGGCAAGATCAAATGCCCTGCATACCTCTATGCATCTCAAGAGGATCATATTGTTCCTTGGCAATCTGCCTACCAATCTACCCACATTCTTAAGGGGAAGAACCGCTTTGTATTGGGCGCCTCTGGACATATTGCAGGAGTGATTAATCCTCCTGCTAAGAACAAACGTTATTACTTTGAGAACAACAAGATTGAGCCTGCAGCCGAAGCTTGGTTAGAAGGCGCTAAACAAATACCTGGAAGCTGGTGGCCAAATTACACCGCATGGTTAGAGCAATTCGGAGGGGAACGCAAACCGGCAAGCAAAACATTTGGTAATGCCAAATATAAAAAGTTGGAAGCTGCGCCGGGTATTTACGTAAAAGAAAAAGCAGCTTAGATCAATTGCAAACGAATAATTAACAAAGGTTTTTTACAAGGGGAAAGTGATGTCTCAAAAAGTCGCATATGTAACTGGTGGTATGGGTGGAATCGGTACCGCTATTTGCCAACGTTTGGCAAAAGATGGTTTTAAGGTGATTGCTGGTTGTGGTCCAAATTCACCGCGTAAGGACCGTTGGCTTGGTGAGCAAAAGGCTCTTGGCTATGATTTCATTGCCTCAGAGGGTAACGTATCGGACTGGGATAGTACTGTTGCGGCATTTGACAAGGTTAAGGCGGAAGTTGGTCGTGTCGACGTATTGGTAAATAACGCAGGTATTACCCGTGATAGCGTATTCCGCAAAATGACTCCAGATGCTTGGAAAGCCGTTATAGATACCAACCTCAATTCACTTTTTAATGTAACTAAGCAAGTGATTGATGGCATGGCTGATAACAATTGGGGTCGCATCATCAATATTTCTTCGGTGAATGGTCAAAAGGGTCAGTTTGGTCAATGTAACTATTCCACTGCTAAAGCGGGTTTGCATGGTTTCACAATGGCTTTAGCGCAGGAAGTGGCGACTAAGGGCGTTACAGTAAACACCGTATCTCCTGGCTATATCGGTACTGATATGGTGAAAGCGATTCGTGAGGACGTGCTCGAGAAGATTGTTTCCGGCATTCCTGTGAAGCGTTTGGGCACTCCGGATGAGATTGCATCCATTTGCTGTTGGATTGCATCGGAAGATGGTGGCTATGCAACTGGTGCCGACTTCTCACTTAATGGCGGTATTCACACTGGCTAATCTAGCCAAAAACGCAGTTTTGTTAGGGCGCAACACAGCTTGTTTACCTTTTGGTCAAACTAGAGATAAACTACGCTGATGTTGCGTTGCAGTATTCAGTAAGGAAAAAAATGGCTACCCGTACCAAAAGAGCTGGTGAAGATCGGCTGATTAAGAAGTACCCAAATCGTCGTCTTTATGACACTCAAACCAGCACTTATGTGACTCTGGCAGATATCAAGGGTCTAGTCATGACCAACGAAAGTTTTAAGGTTGTTGATGCTAAGACGGATGAAGACTTAACACGCAACATCCTATTGCAAATTATTCTGGAAGAAGAGGCTGGAGGAGCACCAGTCTTCTCAACCCAAATGCTTTCTCAGATTATTCGTTTCTACGGTAATTCCATGCAAGGTTTGATGGGAAATTATCTCGAGAAGACTATGCAGTCTTTTGTGGACATTCACAATAAGTTGGGCGATCAAACTAAGGGCTTAGGTGCTGGTAGTACGCCTGAAGCTTGGTCACAAATGTTGAACCTTCAGAACCCGCTGATGCAGGGCTTGATGGGCAACTATATGGAGCAAAGCAAAGACTTATTTGTGAAAATGCAAGAGCAAATGCAAGGCTCTCACAATATGTTTGGTAGCTTTCCATTTACACCACAGCCTAGCAAAACTGAAAAAGAATAGTTGTGGCTGGAAAAATTGGTTTTGTTTCCTTGGGTTGCCCCAAGGCTTTAGTTGATTCTGAACTCATCCTCACGCAACTGAGTGCGGAAGGTTATGAGACCGCTAAAGATTATTCAGGCGCTGATCTCGTTGTCGTAAACACCTGTGGCTTTATCGACTCCGCTGTTGAGGAGAGTCTCTCTGCAATCGGTGAAGCACTTGCTGAAAACGGCAAAGTGATTGTTACGGGATGTTTAGGTGCCCGCAAGAATGCCGATGGCAGTGATCTGATACAGAGCATTCACCCCAAAGTCCTTGCTGTAACTGGGCCGCATGCTACTGATGAGGTGATGCAAGCCATTCACTTGCACCTACCTAAGCCACATGACCCTTTTACTGATTTAGTTCCGCCCGCTGGTGTGAAGCTCACGCCAAAACACTATGCTTATTTGAAAATTTCTGAGGGTTGCAATCACCGCTGTACTTTTTGCATCATCCCCAATTTGCGTGGCGATCTTGTTTCTCGTCCAATTGGCGAAGTCTTGCTTGAGGCGAAACGTCTTTTTGAGTCCGGCGTTAAAGAACTATTAGTAGTCTCGCAGGACACTAGTGCGTATGGTGTAGATATTCAGTATCGCACTGGCTTTTGGGATGGAAAGCCAGTAAAAACCAGAATGTTTGATTTAGTGAACGCGCTAAATCAAATAGCGCGAGAACATCAAGCCTGGGTCAGACTTCACTATGTATACCCTTATCCTCATGTGGACAACATCTTGCCGCTGATGGCCGAATTTTCTGAACATGGTTATGGGGTCTTGCCTTATCTTGATATTCCATTGCAGCATGCTCATCCAGATGTGCTCAAGAGAATGAAGCGTCCAGCAAGTGGTGAGAAAAATTTAGAACGCATCTTGGCGTGGCGACAAGCATGTCCAGATTTAGTCATTCGGAGCACCTTTATTGCTGGATTCCCTGGTGAGACTGAAGCAGAGTTTGAGTATCTACTGAATTTCTTGGATGAGGCGCAAATTGATCGGGCTGGTTGCTTTGCATATTCACCAGTCGATGGCGCGCTTGCTAACCAGCTTGATAATCCAGTGCCAGACCAGGTTCGTGAAGACCGCAAGGCTAGATTTATGGCTAAAGCAGAAGAAATATCCATCAAACGCCTATCCAAAAAAGTGGGTAAGCGTATTCAGGTCATCATTGACCGCGTGGACGAATCAGGTGGAATTGGTCGAAGTATTGGTGATGCCCCTGAAATTGATGGTCTAGTGCGGGTTTTACCCCCTAGCAAACCCTCCAAACGCTATCGAGCGGGTGAAATCATCCGAGCTACAGTCATTAGCTCCCAAGGGCATGACCTAATAGCCGAAACTTGACGATTGTTATAAAAATACTGTTTGTGTCATTTAGATAGTGCAAATAAGCCTAATTTTTAGGCATAGTAAAGGGGATTGATATGAGTCGTGATGTCGTTGTCTTAAGTGCAGTACGTTCCGCAATTGGCGCCTTTAATGGTTCTTTGAGCAGTTTCGAACCTTCTGAACTAGGCGGAATCGTCATGAAAGAGGCGGTCACTCGCTCCGGTGTTGATCCTGCGCTGATTAATTATGTAACTGTTGGCAACACCATTCCAACAGACAGTCGTTATGCCTATGTTGCACGTGTTGCAGCAATTCAAGCTGGTTTGCCAATGGAGTCTGTAGCAATGGCCTTGAACCGCTTATGTAGTTCCGGCCTACAAGCAATCGTGACAACTGCTCAACAAATTATGTTGGGTGATTGTGACTATGGTGTTGGTGGTGGTGTAGAGGTCATGTCTCGCGGTATGTATGGCTCACCAGCAATGCGCAGCGGTGCCCGCATGGGTGATACCAAGATGCTCGACCTCATGGTGGCTGTACTAACGGATCCATTTGGTGTTGGACACATGGGGGTGACTGCAGAGAACCTTGTTGAAAAATGGAAACTGACACGTGAAGAGCAAGATGCTTTAGCGGTTGAGTCTCATCGCCGTGCTGCAAATGCCATCAAGGAAGGCCGCTTCAAGTCACAGATCGTGCCGATCACTATCAAATCTCGCAAAGGTGAAGTTGTATTTGATACTGATGAGCATGTGAAGCCAGATACCACGATGGAAACATTGAGCAAGATGAAGGCTGTATTTAAGAAAGAGGGCGGATCAGTAACCGCTGGCAATGCCTCTGGTATTAATGATGGTGCTGCATTCTTTGTTTTGGCTGATGCTGAAACGGCGAAGAAGGCCGGTCATAAGCCAATTGCTCGTTTAGTTTCTTATGCGGTAGCCGGCGTTCCTAATCACATCATGGGCGAAGGACCTATCCCTGCAACCAAGCTTGCTCTAGAGCGCGCTGGTTTGAAATTGGATCAGATGGATGTAATTGAATCTAACGAAGCCTTTGCAGCACAAGCTTTGGCAGTGACCAAAGGTTTGGGCTTGGATCCTGCTAAAACCAACGTGAACGGTGGTGCAATTGCATTGGGTCATCCAATTGGTTGCTCGGGTGCTGCCATTGCTACTAAAGCAATTCATGAGTTACAACGTGTACAAGGCAAATACGCTTTGGTCACTATGTGTATCGGTGGTGGTCAGGGTATTGCGACCATCTTCGAGCGTATGTAAATACTTTAAGAAATTAGCAGCAAAGCTGCATCTAAGCCGACATGGTCAAAAGCCGCGTCGGCTTTTTCTTTGACTACAGGTTTTGCTTGATAGGCCACGCTAATGCCTGAGCCATTCATCATGATTAAGTCGTTAGCGCCATCGCCCATTGTGATGGCGTTTACTTTAGAGCAGCCGAGGATGCGACAAGCTTCGTCAAGGTATGCTGCTTTAGCTGCGCCATCCACAATATCTCCAAGAACTTTCCCCGTGAGCTTGCCATCAATGATTTCTAAGGTGTTAGCTTGCGTCTGTTTAAAACCTAAACGCTGGCGGAGTTTTTCGGTAAAGAAGGTAAAGCCACCAGAAACAAGCAGGGTGTAGAGACCACGTTCATGGACGCCGGCCAAAAGTTCAAGTGCGCCAGGATTGGGGCGTAAACGTTCACGATAGACTGCCTCTAGAGCATCGGCATGAACACCCTCAAGCAAAGCAACACGTCTACGCAAACTCTCTTTGAAATCTTTAATTTCACCTCGCATTGTGGCTTCAGTAATTTCTGCGACAGCGGATTTTTTGCCAGTGAAGTCGGCAATTTCATCAATGCATTCAATATTGATTAAGGTCGAGTCCATGTCCATTGCAAGAATACGAATATCTTGCGGTACTAGACCAGCATTCAGAAAACAGAGATCTGTTTTATATTGACTTGCAATCGCTCGCAGAGACTCTCTTTTGCTTACACCAAGATCTTGATTGCATTCCCATCGCTCTGAATGATAAGTGCCATTTGATAGTTGATCGCCAAGACTATGTAGTGCAGCGCCGAACTGTAGGGCGACATCTTTGAGCGCAAAAACAAGCTTTTCCGCAATGGGCTCTCGAGACAGGGCAACTATGGTTTGATACGTTTGCATATATTAATGATAGTAGATTGCTAGCGTAATACTCAGTCGACTTTGGCGCTGCTCAGAACTGCAGATTCATTTAGGCGGCGCAAAACTTGTCTAATGGCATCTAGGCGTTGCTCTAACTTGTCAAACTCCCTGTCTTTCTGAGGCAGAACCTTCAATTTGTCTTGACCGTTTAATTGGATGTGTTTTGAGGATTGAATTAATTGAATGATCTTCAGAGGATCAATCGGTGGGTTCGGAATAAATTGAATCTGGATAGATGCTGGAGTGGCATCAATTTTCTTAATACCAAAACCAACCATTTCTAAACGCAAGCGGTGAGTCTCGTAAAAGGATTTGGCTTGATCCGGTAAGTCACCAAAGCGATCGACCAATTCTTCTCGAAGACCCATGAGTTCAGAAAAATCATTGCAACCAGCAAAGCGCTTGTATAAGGATAAGCGCTCATGAACATCAGGACAATAATCTTCGGGTAATAGGGCAGGCACTCCGAGATTTACATCGGTAGTGGCTTGCAAGGGTGAGAGCAGGTCAGGCTCTTTACCGCTACGCAATGATTTCACTGCACGGTTAAGCATTTCGGTATAGAGCTGAAAGCCAATTTCATGAATCTCACCAGATTGTTTATCGCCCAGCACTTCACCAGCTCCACGAATCTCCAAATCATGCATCGCCAGATAGAATCCAGAGCCCAGTTCTTCCATGGCCTGAATAGCATTCAAACGTAATTGTGCTTGTTTGCTCAATGCCTCTGGGTCTGGAACCAGCAAATAGGCATAGGCCTGATGGTGTGAGCGACCAACACGACCACGTAATTGATGTAATTGCGCTAAACCAAATTTATCAGCGCGATGCATGATGATGGTATTTGCGGTCGGTACATCAATACCAGTTTCGATGATGGTTGTGCATAAAAGAATATTTGTGCGCTGGGTTACAAACTCACGCATCACGGATTCGAGTTCACGCTCATGCATTTGACCGTGGGCTACGCTAATGCGAGCTTAAGGAATCAGCTCCTGTAGGGCATGCTTACGATTCTCAATCGTTTCGACTTCATTATGTAAAAAGTAGACCTGCCCACCACGTTTGATTTCACGCAGCACGGCTTCTCGTATGACGCCATCACCTTCACGGCGCACAAAAGTCTTGATAGCCAACCGTTTTTGTGGGGCGGTAGCAATGATGGAGAACTCCCGCAAGCCTTCCATAGCCATACCTAAGGTTCTTGGAATCGGCGTGGCCGTTAGGGTCAAGATATCAACTTCTGCACGTAAAGCTTTCAACGCATCCTTTTGGCGGACTCCAAAGCGATGTTCTTCATCAACAATGACTAAACCTAAATTAGCAAACTGAGTTTCTTTAGAGAGTAATTTATGCGTACCGATGATGATGTCTGCATCTCCTTTGGCAATCGCTTCAAGGGCAGCGTTAATTTCTTTTGTAGTTTTAAAACGTGATAACTCCACAATACGCACAGGCCAGTCGGCAAAGCGATCTTTCCAGGTAGCAACATGCTGTTCGGCAAGTAGGGTCGTTGGCGCCAGAATAGCTACTTGCTTTCCGCCCATCACAGCAACAAAGCTGGCACGAAGGGCAACTTCAGTCTTGCCAAACCCTACATCACCACAGACCAACCGGTCCATAGGTGTGCCACTGGTCATATCACCGATGACTGCAGCAATTGCATTGGCTTGATCTGGCGTTTCTTCAAAGCCAAAGCTCTCTGCAAAGGCGGCATAGTCGTGTGCTGAGAATTCAAAGGCATGACCCTTGCGAATCGCTCTCGCTGCATATAGTCCTAATAGCTCTGCAGCAGTATCCCGAATTTGTTGCGCAGCTTTACGCTTCGCTTTATCCCATTGGCCTGAGCCAAGCTGATGCAAGGGCGCAGAGTCTGGATCCGATCCTGCGTAACGGGTAACCATTTGCAACTGTTGAACAGGCACATAAAGGGTTGCTTGCCCTGCATATTGCAAATGCAGGAACTCTTCAAAGATGGGCGCTTCCTTGGACGGCGCTAGATTGAGCAGAACTAGACCTTGATATCGTCCAATACCATGCTCTGCATGCACAACAGGATCGCCAATCTTAAGCTCTGATAAATCCTTAAAGAGCATGTCGGGATCAGCATTTTCTGAACCCTTGCTTTTACGTCGCTGTCTTGCAGTCGAGGTGAATAACTCTGCCTCTGTAAGAACTAGTAAATTTTCAGTCTGCCACAAAAAGCCATTAAATAGGGGAGCAGTAACCAGGCCAAATAGTGAATCGCTTTTCACAAAGTCAGCGATACCCTCAAAGCCTTCAGGCTTCAGTTGATAGAGAGGCTTGCCATCTTGGCCCGCAACAGAATTACTCTCTTCTAGTAGTTGTCGAATGGATTCTTTGCGACCCGCGCTATCACTGCATATTAAAACGCGTAATTTCTCCTGAGCAACGACTGTTCGTAGACGGGAAATCGGATCGGTATCACGACGATGTACAGCTATATCTGGAACTGGCGAAAATTGATTTGCTTCATTACTTGCGTTATCTAACACCAATCTTGCATATGGTTTTGCAGTAGAAAAGAATTCATCAACATCAAGAAATAGCTCTTTCGGCGGAAGAATAGGTCGATCAAGGTCGTGTTTGAGAAACTCGTAACGAGAAAGCGTGTCTTTCCAAAAACTGCGGATGCTCTCTTCTGTATCGCCAATGCTTACCAACCATACTGGATCACCCGATCTAGGGAAGTAATCAAACAGATTGGATTGCTCTTCAAAGAATAAGGGTAAATAAGACTCAATGCCTGCACTAGGTATACCTAGGTTGGCATCTTTATAGATTGAGCACCGTGTTGGGTCACCTTCAAATACTTCACGCCAACGCCCCCTGAAAGCAGTACGTGCCTCATCATTAAAAGGGAATTCATGACCAGGCAGCAGTCGAACCTCCTTAACTGGATACAAGCTGCGTTGAGTATCTGGATCGAAAGAGCGAATTTGTTCAATTTCATCGCCGAATAAATCAAGTCGATAGGGCAAACTCGAGCCCATTGGAAATAAATCAATTAACCCACCACGAATGCTGTATTCGCCCGGGCGCATCACTGCGCTCACCGGATCGTATCCCGCTTGTTGCAGTTGAAGTCTTAATGCCGCTTCATTAAGCTTGTCGCCTTGCCGAAAGAAAAAGGTATGACCGGATAAAAATTGAGGCGGGCCTAAGCGTTGTAATGCAGTAGTCACAGGAACTAAAACAATGTCACAGCTTCCATTCAGCAGCTCATAAAGCGTCGCCAATCTCTCTGACACTAAATCCTGGTGTGGGGAAAAGTGATCGTAAGGAAGGATTTCCCAGTCTGGTAATAGGCGAACTTTCAGTTGTGGTGCAAATGCTGGAATTTCTTCAACGAGCCTTTGGGCTTCCTGCGCCTGAGCGCAGAAAACGACCATGACCGAGAAATCATTGCGATAACGTAGGGCGGATTGAGCGAGGAGAGCCGCATCGGCTGATCCCACTAGCCCCGAAAAGGTAAAGCGCTGCCCAGCCCGTGGCGCAGGTATGGGGGGTACTAGATTTAATGCATCAGACATCTACGCTCATTATAGAATCAGGCATGGGCTTACCTAACCAATCAAATATGAAGTGCCATGCGCTCCTGCCAACGGCGGGGACTGGCTCTCGTCTTGGCGGGCAGTTACCTAAGCAATTTCAGCAATTGGCCGGAAAGCCCATGTTGGCATACGCCCTTGAAGCTTTTTTGCAGTCCCCCGAGATTGAATCAATCTGGGTTGGTGTCTCTCCAAGCTTTATCGACAATCCCATTCTGAAGAGTCTTGCAAAGGGTGGTAAACCTATTCATTTTTTGCCCACTGGTGGACCAACAAGGCAAGAAACGGTACGCAATACTTTGGGAGCATTATTAAATGCCGGCATTGCAAAGAGTGACTGGATACTAGTTCACGATGCTGCTAGACCGGGCATCACGCCAGAATTAATAGAGAAGTTAATTAAAACTGTTCAGTCATCAAACTCAGGCGGCTTATTGGCCGTCCCTTTAGCTGATACATTGAAGCAGGCCGATCTCGATTCTGCAATTGCAGGTAATCTGCCGCATGCTGAGAAAACGATTCCCCGTGAACATCTTTGGCAAGCTCAAACACCGCAGATGTTTGCTTTGAAGAGGTTGCATGATGCCCTTGAAGATGCCATTAGGCTGGAGGAAGATGTGACAGATGAAGCTAGCGCTATGGAGCTAACAGGTGTTAAGCCGCTATTAATAGAAGGCGCTACTCGCAACTTCAAGGTGACTCATCCAGCAGACTGGGAATTGATGCAATTGCTCCTGAGTGCAGGTAAGTAACGGTAATATTTTGTAAAGATCTTGATATGACTCAAACCAACTTACACATTCCACAATTTCGAATTGGTCAAGGTTATGACGTTCACGCTCTTGTTGCTGATCGCAAATTAATTCTGGGCGGCGTTCATGTACCTTATGAAAAGGGTTTATTGGGTCACTCTGATGCTGATGCTTTATTGCATGCTTTAACGGATGCTCTACTTGGAGCAGCGGGCTTAAATGATATTGGGCAGTTATTTCCAGATACCGATCCTCAATTCAAAGACATGGATAGCCGTATTCTGCTCAGAGCAGCCCTTCAGAAGGTTCAAGCTGCCGGTTATCACGTTGGCAATGTGGATGCCACCATCATTTGTCAAAAGCCTAAATTGGCTGATTTTTTGCCAGAAATGGTCAAAAACATTGCCGCTGATTTGGCTGTTACTCCAAGTCATGTGAACCTCAAGGCTAAAACCAATGAATCCCTGGGCCATTTGGGTCGGGGTGAGGGCATAGCAGTCCATGCAGTTGCTTTGCTCTACAAGGTCTAAAAAGCCTCTAAAACCCTAAGCATTGTAGAATTATGGTCTTTAGAGTGAAGTCTAAGCTTGGCAGTGTTTGCGGATATTCGCGAGGATGGCGAAATTGGTAGACGCACCAGGTTTAGGTCCTGACGCCAGAAATGGTGTGGGGGTTCGAGTCCCCCTCCTCGCACCACAAGATTGCTACTTGGCTTGGACTTCACATTTCCAGATTTCAATTAAGAGACGAGAATGGCTGTGCAGATAGAAAATTTAGGTTCATTAGACCGCAAAATGACTTTGGAATTCGCTCGTGCCGATTTGGCGAAAGCGCGTGAAGCTCGTTTGGCTAAAGTTGGCAAGACCATGAAAATGGCCGGCTTCCGTCCTGGCAAAGTGCCTAAGAATATTGTCGAAAAGCAGTATGGCATGCAAGTGGATTTCGAACTTCAGTTTGATAAAGCCTCCGAACTCTTTTATGAGCAAAGTCAAAAAGAGGGTGTTAAGTTAGCCGGACAACCTCGTCTTGAACCAAAGAGTGAGCTTGATGCTGACACAATCATATTCGATGCATTTTTTGAAGTGCTTCCTGAAGTCAAGATTGGTGATTTCAGCAAAGCAGAAGTAACGAAGTACACAACCGAAATCGGTGATCCTGAGATTGACCGTGCTCTTGATGTATTACGTAAGCAGCAAGTTCATTACCACCCACGCGGCGAAGTCGGTGCTCATGGTGATGGTGGTACTAACACAGCTGCTCAAAACGGTGACCAAGTAGTGATCGACTTCGTTGGCAAGATTGATGGCGTTGAATTTACTGGCGGCAAAGCCGAAAACTTTGAATACGTATTAGGCGAGGGTCGTATGCTTCCTGAGTTTGAGGCTGCTACCTTGGGCTTGAAAGCAGGCGAAAGCAAGTCATTCCCACTCAGTTTCCCTGCGGATTACCACGGCAAAGATGTCGCTGGAAAAACTGCTGAATTCACAATTACCGTGAAGTCTGTTAACTGGGCACATTTGCCTGCGGTTGATGATGCATTTGCTCTCTCCTTAGGTGTTGCTGAAGGTGGTGTTGCAAAGATGCGTGAAGAAGTAAAACAAAATTTAGATCGCGAAGTAAAGCGCCGCATCACCTCTTTGTTGAAAAATGAAGTGATGGATAAACTAAATGAATTATGTGAACTTGATGTTCCTAAGTCACTGGTTGCCTCTGAGCAAGAGCGTTTGGTTGAGGGTGCGCGTCAGGATCTTATGCAGCGTGGCATTCCAAATGCAAAGGATGCTCCAATTCCTGCTGAGATTTTTGCTGAGCAGGCGCTAAAGCGTGTTCGTCTCGGCTTGATCTTGGGTGACCTAGTTAAGCAAAATAATCTCGCTGCTACAGCCGATCAAATTAAAGCTGAAATCGATGAGCAAGCAGCCACCTATGAAGATCCAAAAGAAGTGGTTCGCTGGTTCTATAGCAACCCAAGTCGCCTCAAAGATATCGAAAACCTAGTCCTAGAAGACAATGTGATCAAGCATTTCACATCATTAGCTAAAGTTAGCGACAAGGCGATTAGTTTCGAAGAGTTAAGCAAGCTAAAATAAATCTAACTATTAAACAACAAAGGCAGCAATATGAATCTGAACCATTTTCAATCTGATGATTTAGAACCAAAAGGATTGGGCTTGGTTCCGATGGTCATTGAGACCTCTGGACGTGGTGAGCGTGCATATGACATTTATTCACGCTTACTGAGAGAGCGCGTAGTTTTCTTGGTTGGCGAAGTAAATGATCAAACAGCAAACTTGGTCATTGCACAGTTATTGTTTCTAGAGAGTGAAAACCCAGACAAAGATATTTCTTTGTATATCAACTCCCCAGGTGGATCTGTATCTGCTGGCTTGGCGATTTATGACACGATGCAATTCATTAAGCCCCACGTCAGTACCTTATGCATGGGTATGGCCGCGAGTATGGGTGCATTCTTGTTGTGTGCCGGTGAAAAGGATAAGCGTTATGCATTACCTAACTCTCGCGTTATGATTCATCAGCCACTAGGCGGTGCTCGTGGTCAGGCTTCTGATATTGAAATTCAAGCCCGTGAGATTCTGTATCTGCGTGAGCGTCTGAATAAAATTTTGGCTGATCGCACAGGTCAGTCGATTGAAACCATTGCAAAAGACACTGATCGCGATAACTTCATGTCAGCAGACCAAGCCAAGGAATATGGCTTGATTGACAAAGTAATCGAAAAGCGTCCTTAAGTACCTAATTATTTTCTTTGAGTAAACACATTGAGCGATACCACTACCAATTCAAGCGATAAAGTTTTGTATTGCTCTTTTTGCGGCAAGAGTCAGCATGAGGTAAAAAAGCTGATTGCCGGTCCATCAGTATTTATTTGTGATGAATGTATTGATTTATGTACAGATATTATTCAGGAAGAAATTGCTAAGCTTCCAAAGGAAGAGGGTGATGATTCATTACCAACACCTCATCAGATACGCGAGAATCTAGATCAGTATGTTATTGGTCAAGACCATGCTAAGAAAACCTTGGCAGTAGCTGTTTATAACCACTACAAGCGTTTGCAGTACTTACCTAAGCCTAAAAAAGAGAAGCTAGACAAGGATGGCAAAACAGTTGAGGCTTTAGATAAAAAAGAATCAAAGGCTCCAGCTAAAGCTATCGTTGATGGTGTTGAGTTAGCTAAAAGCAATATCTTATTAATTGGTCCAACTGGGTCCGGTAAGACATTGTTAGCCCAAACATTGGCGCGTATGTTGGATGTACCGTTCGTAATGGCTGACGCTACAACATTGACTGAAGCTGGATATGTTGGTGAAGACGTAGAAAACATTATTCAAAAGCTTTTACAGGCTTGTGATTACAACGTAGAAAAAGCACAGCGCGGTATTGTTTACATTGATGAGATAGATAAGATTTCACGTAAGTCTGACAATCCATCGATCACGCGTGACGTATCCGGTGAGGGTGTTCAGCAGGCTTTGCTCAAGTTAGTTGAGGGTACGATGGCCTCTGTACCTCCGCAAGGCGGGCGTAAGCATCCTAACCAAGATTTCTTGCAAGTGGATACCACCAATATCTTATTTATTTGCGGCGGAGCATTTGATGGACTCGAAAAAGTCATTCAACAACGCACAGCAAAAACAGGTATCGGCTTTAACGCTGCTGTACCGGGTAAGGATGATCGCGGTGTTAGCGATTTGCTCATTGAGGTTGAACCAGAAGATTTGATTAAGTTTGGTTTGATTCCAGAATTGATTGGTCGCTTACCCGTAGTGGCAACACTGGCCCAGTTGGATGAAGAGGCCTTGATTCAGATTCTGACTGAGCCCAAGAATGCCCTTGTAAAGCAATATCAAGCACTTTTGACTATGGAAGGCTCTGAGCTTGAAGTACGTCGTGAAGCACTTTCAGCTATTGCCAAAAAGGCAATTGCACGCAAAACAGGTGCTCGTGGTCTTCGCTCCATCCTTGAGGGCTCCCTAATGGATGTCATGTATGATCTTCCATCCTTAAAGAATGTGCAGAAGGTTGTGATTGACGAAGCGAGCATTGCAGAGGGCGGGAAACCACTCTTGGTCTATAAGCAAGATTTAGATCAGTCCGATTTAAGCAAAAAAGCCTAAATTCTTAGGCTTTTTGCTATTTTTTGGGCTTTTTTGCCCTTTTTTCGCACTTTTTCCCCTTGAATTTCTCAAAGTGCTACCCATATAGGTAGTATGCTACTCAATAATAACGTCTGTATTTAGTGTCTTATAAATTGAAGCTGCTAGATATTGATGCTTGAGGATTGATTACTTTGGAGGAATTGCCCCATGCCTGGCCACTTATTACTACCCTCTGAGCCGATTCAACTACCTTTACTCCCATTGCGGGATGTAGTTGTATTCCCGCATATGGTGATCCCTTTGTTTGTAGGTCGCCCAAAATCCATTAAAGCCTTAGAGGCTGCAATGGAAACCGGTAAAAACGTCCTGCTAGTAGCCCAAAAGACTGCTGCCAAGGATGAGCCTGGTATTGAAGATCTTTATGAGGTTGGTTGTATCGCCAACATCTTACAAATGCTCAAACTTCCTGATGGCACCGTTAAGGTGCTTGTAGAAGGCGTGCAACGTGCTGAAGTCAGTCAGATTGAAGATAGCCTTGGTTATTTCAATTGTGAAGCGACACCTACTGCTTTGAATGCGATTGATGCGCATGAAACGGAAGCATTGCGCCGCGCCATCATGGCGCAATTTGATCAGTACGTAAAACTGAATAAAAAAGTTCCACAAGAAATCCTGTCATCACTTGGCGGTATTGATGATCCAAGTCGTTTGGCAGACACGATCTGTGCTCACTTACCAGTGAAGCTTGAGCAGAAGCAACGCTTGCTTGAGATGACTGATGTCGTACAGCGACTTGAAAGTCTTTTAGCCGATCTCGAAAGTGAGATTGATATTCTTCAAGTGGAGAAGCGTATCCGTGGTCGTGTGAAACGCCAAATGGAGAAGAGTCAGCGCGAGTACTACTTGAATGAACAGGTAAAGGCGATCCAAAAAGAATTGGGTGAGGGCGAAGAAGGCGCTGATCTTGAAGAGCTAGAAAAGCGAATTAAGGCAGCACGTATGCCTAAAGAGGCTCTAAAAAAAGCCGAGTCTGAATTAAAGAAACTCAAATTGATGTCGCCGATGTCAGCTGAGGCTACTGTCATCCGTAACTTCATTGATACCTTGGTGAATCTTCCTTGGAAGAAAAAAACCAAAATCAATAATGATCTTTCCAATGCAGAAAAAGTGTTGGATGAAGATCACTATGGGTTAGATAAAGTGAAAGAACGTATTTTGGAGTACCTCGCGGTTCAACAGCGAGTTGATCGAGTGAAGGCGCCGATTCTTTGCTTGGTTGGACCCCCTGGTGTTGGTAAGACATCTTTAGGTCAATCGATTGCCCGTGCAACGAATAGAAAATTCGTACGAATGGCGCTAGGTGGTGTGCGTGACGAGTCTGAGATTCGTGGCCATCGTCGCACCTATATCGGCTCTATGCCGGGCAAAATTTTGACTAGTCTGACGAAGGTAGGCGTTCGTAATCCCTTATTTCTCTTGGACGAAGTCGACAAGATGGGTATGGACTTTCGCGGAGATCCTGCCAGTGCATTGCTCGAGGTTTTGGATCCAGAGCAGAACCACACTTTCCAAGATCACTATGTCGAGGTGGACTTCGATCTGTCTGATGTGATGTTTGTGGCTACGTCAAATTCATTGAATATTCCAGGCCCATTACTAGATCGTCTAGAGATCATTCGTTTAGCCGGTTATACGGAAGATGAGAAGACCAGTATTGCTGTCAATTACTTGATTCCAAAACAAATCAAAAATAATGGTTTGAAAAAGGACGAACTCAAGATTGAAGAAAGTGCTGTTCGCAACATGATTCGCTACTACACTCGCGAGGCTGGTGTGCGCTCCCTAGAAAGAGAAATTAGCAAGATTTGCCGTAAGGTAGTCAAGCTGTTGCTCTTGAAGAAAGAGGCTGCTCCCGTAGTTGTCAATGCAGACAATTTAGAGAAGTTCTTATCAGTGCGTATGTTTGATTTCGGCTTAGCCGGTAAAGAAAATCAAGTTGGACAGGTAACCGGTTTGGCTTGGACAGAGGTTGGCGGTGATCTTCTCACCATTGAAGCCGCTACTATGCCTGGTAAAGGTGTTATCACACGCACCGGATCCATTGGTGACGTGATGAAGGAATCAGTAGAAGCTGCTCGCACTGTTGTCCGCTCAAGAGCGAAGCGACTCGGTATTTCTGATGAGACATTTGAGAAGAAAGATATTCATATTCACTTCCCAGATGGTGCCACTCCAAAAGATGGTCCCTCAGCCGGAATCGCCATTACAACGGCCCTGGTTTCTGTCTTTACAGGCATTCCAATTCGTTCGGATGTGGCAATGACCGGCGAGATCACTTTGCGTGGTGAAGTACTTCCAATAGGCGGCCTAAAAGAAAAATTACTTGCAGCTCATCGCGGAGGTATCAAACTGGCCTTGATCCCAGAAGAAAACGTGAAAGATCTTATTGAAATTCCTGACAACGTTAAGAATGCAATCGAAATCGTTCCGGTTCGCTGGATTGATAAAGTCCTTGAACTTGCGCTAGAGCGTATGCCAGAGGCTTTACCTGATCCGACCCCTGAGGAGCTAGCAAAAAAGGTATCTGAAGCCAGTAAAGCTAAAGAGAGCGTTTCCTCAGGAGATGTGCTCAAGCACTAAAGCTTTTCATCTGCTAGTGATACCCACCAAAACCGCGCTCAAGAATGGGCTGGTTTTGGTGGTTTTCGGTCAATAAATCCACGTTTAGGTTACAATCTCACCTTGTAATATTTTGGGGCGCTTAGCTCAGTTGGTAGAGCGTCTGCCTTACACGCAGAATGTCGGGAGTTCGAGCCTCTCAGCGCCCACCAAATATTCACATGCTTAAGCCTTTTCATGGCTTTCTGCTGAAAACCTGTCCTCCCTAGTAAAATTCTATTATTCCCGTTTATCTAAACGCGATACTACTTATTATTACTAGCGAACTCATACATGTTTGATACCGTCCGTAAGCATCAAAAATTACTGCAGCTTGTGCTGATGTTATTTATTGTTCCGTCATTTGTCATGTTCGGTATCTCTAGTTATTCGGGCTTTATGGATAAAGAGACCGATCTTGTAAAAGTGAACGGCAAACCGATCACAGCACAAGAAGTGGATAACGCAGCGAAACGTCAAGCAGAGCGTGTTGGTGGAAATTTGCAAATTGCTCAAAGCTTGCAATTTCGACAAGCTATCTTGAATGAATTATTACAGCAACGTATTTTGGGTTTTGCTGTTGTGAACCTTCGATTGCAAGTCGGCAAACAAGCATTGATCCAGAGCTTGCAAGGTATCCCACAAATTCGTGCTTTATATCGCCAAGATGGCAGCTTTGATGATGTGCGTTTTAAACAATTGCTTGCTAGCAATGGTTTAAATGAAGAGCAGTTCTATGCCAGTCAGGCATTCGATCTCAAGATTGGTCAGTTGGTCAATTCAGTAGCACGTACTGAGATTGGTACTCCGAAATTATCTGAGATCGTTTCCACTCTTTATGCGACAGAGCGCCAAATCCAGGCATTAAACTTCAATGCAAAGGATTATTTGGCTAAGGTGAACCCAAGCTCAGAGGAACTTCAGACTTTTTATAACGCAAACTCTAAGTTGTTTGAAAGTCCTGAGTATGTGGATGTTGAATACATTGTTCTCAAAGCTGATCCCAAGGAAGATGCAAAGATTTTTAGCGAAAAGGCTGATCAATTTGCTAATATGACTTATGACCAATCTGACAGCCTAAAGCCTGCTGCCGATAAACTAAAACTCTCTGTTCAAAGTCAAAAAGGTTTAACTAGGTCAGGGCCTTCTGGTGTATCTCGAGACCATCCGTTGGCCAATCCAAAGGTGGTTCAATCCTTATTTAGTGATGAGGCCTTAAAAAACAAACGCAATATTGAGGCTGTGCAAACTGCTCCTGGTGTTTTTGTTTCGGCTCGCGTGCTTACTTTTCACCCGGCTGAAATCATGCCCTTTAAAGATGTTGCAACGGAAGTGAAGCGTCAGGTAAGTCAACGTGCCGCCGAGAAATTGGCAGTAGCGGCTGCCGCAGAGCGTCTTGCTGCTTTAGAAAAAGATCCCAAGAATGCAACAGGCTTTGACAGCCCAATTTGGGTGTCGCGCAATAAGCCTGCAAACTTGCTTGGTCCTGCACTAGATGATGTGATGTCTATTGATCCAGATAAATTTCCTGTAGTGGTATCTGTAAGGAATCCCGGCGTTGGTACTACACTATATCGCGTTGATCAGGTGCGTCAGCCTACTGATGTTGATGCCAAAGTCCATAAAGCTCAAGCACAACAGATACAAGCTTTAGCAGCTCAATCAGAATTTGCAAGCTTTATGTCTTATTGGCGCGATTCCGCCTCTGTAAAAGTGATCAATCCCTTAAAGCCACCATCAAACAATTCTGGCAGCTAAGCTTACGGGGTTTTTTGAAGTAGCGACTGATATGGGGCCATAGCGTCCCATACATTTTTAAAGAGAATAGGTTGTGCCGTAACATTTGGATGAATGTTGTCGCTCTGAAATAAATCTTTATTGCTTGCTACCCCAGCCAGGAAAAATGGTACAAGAGCAATGCCTTCCTGAATGGCAAGTTTGCTATACAAGTCTTTAAATTGCTTGGTGTACTGTTGCCCATAATTTGGTGGTATTTGTATGCCAAATAGTAGTACCTTGGCACCCGATTGTTTGCTCAGAACAATCATCTTGCGAAGATTGCTTTCGGTCTGCTCTATTGATAAACCGCGCAATGCATCATTAGCGCCTAACTCCAAAAGAACGAGGCCAGGTTTCTTGCTATCCAGCAAAGCAGGAAGACGAGTCAGGCCGCCAGAGCTGGTTTCACCACTAATGCTGGCATTAAAAACAGTCCATGGACTAGCTTGTTTTTGTAATTGCGCCTCCAAAAGCTTCACCCAACCAGACCCGCGTGGCAGACCGTATTCTGCTGAAAGACTATCACCCATGACCAGGATGACTGGGTTAGCCCTACTTGCTGTGACAAACGAAATTAACAGGCAAAATAAGCCCATCGTTACTATTTGTTTGCCTCGGCAGTTCCACCAACCTAGATTCATTTATGAGTATTCCAGCAAAAGTATTGAGCGCCAATCACCTTGGTAAACAGGTGATTTCAAGCGATGGTTCATTGACCATTTTGCACGACATTTGCTTTGATATTGTGCAAGGCGAAAGCATCGCTATTACTGGAGCCTCAGGTTCGGGTAAAAGTACATTACTCGGGCTCTTGGCCGGACTTGATCTACCAAGCTCAGGCAATGTCACTTTGATGGGCCAAGATTTAAATATCTTGAATGAAGATGGTAGGGCAAATTTACGGGCAAAACACGTTAGCTTCGTTTTTCAGTCATTTCAGTTGTTATCCCATCTCACTGCCCTGGAGAACGTCCTTTTACCTGCTCAAATGTCTGGCCGTAAGGATGCCAAGAATGAGGCCATTGCTTGGTTGGAAAAAGTTGGTCTTGAAGACCGCCTGAATCATTTTCCAAAGACCTTGTCAGGTGGCGAGCAGCAAAGGGTTGCCCTAGCCAGAGCCTTTATTACAAAGCCCGATATTCTTTTTGCAGATGAGCCTACTGGTAGTCTTGATGAGGCTAGCGGAGAACGAGTTATAAAACTCCTTTTTGAGCTAAATCAGGCCAGCAAATCCACTCTGGTATTGGTGACCCACGATCCAGCCTTGGCTAGTCGGTGCCAGCGCCAATTGCACCTTCAGGGCGGTAGGCTGGCGTAAGCAAAACCTTATAATCTGGAGATGCATTTTTTCCACTTTTTGCCCGGCGCTGATGCGCTTTCCTCATTCCGTCAACAGCGACTTTTAGCCTCGCTAGCGTCACAAGGTGTAGAGCTCGAATCGATCGAGGCGCAGTTTTTACACTTTATTTGGTCAGAGAATCAGCTAAGTACTAAAGACCAAGAGGTGCTAGCTAGTTTACTTACCTATGGTCAGCCATTTGCCTCCAAGATTAGCCAGAGCAAATCTTGGTATGCAATCGGTCAGAGTGGTGCTGAAAATATCCAAGGTGCAATTGTCATTCCGCGACTGGGAACAGTTTCACCATGGGCAAGTAAGGCAACAGATATTGCCCAGCAATGTGGATTAAAAGTTTTGCGAATCGAGCGTGGTGTTCAATTTACGTGGAAGAGTAAAAAGTCTTTAAATCCTGAGCAAGAGAAAAAGGTTTTAGCTGCAGTCCATGACCGGATGACCGAAGCTGTCATCAATTCAGTGGAGGACGCTAATGCTCTCTGTCAAACTTTAGATGATCGTCCTTTAACGCGCATTGCTGTTCTAACAGAGGGCAGAGCGGCGTTGGACAAAGCGAATCAGGAGCTGGGGCTAGCGCTCTCTGATGATGAGGTTAGCTATTTGACTGAAAACTTTATTCGCTTGAAACGCAATCCAAGTGATGTAGAGCTCATCATGTTTGCGCAGGCCAACAGCGAACATTGTCGACATAAGATATTTAATTCCAGTTGGACGATTGATGGTGATGATCAAGAGCGCTCACTCTTTGCCATGATTCGCAATACCCATCAATTACAGCCAGAGGGCACCATCGTTGCCTATTCTGATAATTCAGCAGTGATGGTGGGTTGTGAAGCAGAAACCTGGGTCCCTCAAGGCAATGATCATCGCTATGAAAAAGATACGCGGCTTGTTCATACCTTAATGAAGGTGGAAACCCATAACCACCCAACAGCGATTGCTCCTTTTCCAGGAGCCTCAACTGGCGCTGGTGGAGAAATTCGTGATGAGGGTGCTACTGGTATTGGTGGTAAACCTAAAGCGGGTTTAACTGGCTTCTCCGTATCCAATCTCAATATTCCTGGCACGGATCTTCCATGGGAAAGTGAAAAATACGGGAAGCCAGAACGTATTGCCACACCTCTGCAGATCATGATTGATGGCCCACTGGGTGGTGCTGCCTTTAATAATGAATTCGGTCGCCCAATTTTGGGTGGATATTTCCGCGTATTTGAGCAGACACTCAATGGTATCCGCCGTGGTTACCATAAGCCCATCATGATTGCTGGCGGTATCGGCAGCATCGACTCTATTCACACTGAAAAGAAAGCCATTCAGTCAGGACATTTATTGATTCAGCTTGGTGGTCCTGGCATGCGCATTGGTATGGGTGGTGCAACAGGTAGCTCAGTAGCAACAGGCACCAACACGGCAGATCTTGATTTTGACTCGGTGCAACGGGGAAACCCAGAGTTGGAGCGTCGCGCTCAAGAAGTCATCAATGCCTGTCGCGCGCTTGGTGAGCATAACCCTATTGTGTCTATTCATGATGTTGGTGCGGGTGGTCTATCGAACGCATTCCCTGAGCTCGCTGATGGCGCAGGCTTAGGGGCAAAATTCAAGTTACGCAGCATTCCTCTCGAGGAAAGTGGCATGAGCCCAGCTGAGATTTGGTGTAACGAATCTCAAGAGCGTTATGTATTAGCGATTGAAGCTAAGGATCTAGATTTATTGAAAGCTTTCTGCGAACGTGAACGTTGTCCTTTTGCAGTTGT
>Ga0207956_1000131_pt1 | contig 22776 bp, 26 predicted proteins | sample CryBogCBE25Jul07_FD_184580 | JGI IMG/M metagenome (GOLD analysis project Ga0207956, IMG submission 184580) | Freshwater microbial communities from Crystal Bog, Wisconsin, USA - CBE25Jul07 (SPAdes) (version 2) | ecosystem: Environmental > Aquatic > Freshwater > Lake | place: Crystal Bog...
CAAGTATTAGATGTACAAACTCTCTCACACGCCAGTGATGTGCATGCACTATCCACCAATGAAATCGGACGTGTAGATTTTATTTTGCAAAAGCCCATTATTGCGGACCTATTTGATCAATCCCAACGTACTGGTGCATTCATTTTGATTGATGAAGCAACCAACCACACTGTTGCTGCAGGCATGATTCGTGAGGCAGTTTCACAATAAACCAACCGGTTTACAGAAACTTGCCTACTGCAGTATTGACCACTGCGCCACCAATCACCAGCCACACAAATAATACGGCAGCTAACAGCAAGGGTTTAATCCCTGCCTTCGCTACTGCCGAAAGATGAGTAGTGAGACCAAGCGCACCCATGGCTAAAGCCAGCAGGAAGTTATCCAAATAAATTAAATTGGTGCGCATCGATGAGCTGATATAGCCTGTTGAATTAATGCCAATCGCAATTAAGAAGAAGATAGCAAATACGGGGAAAAATTTACCAAAAGAATTTTTCTTAGCCTTTCCCTCAATATCGCTAGATCCTGCCACATTCTTCGATTTTTCCCAAAATGAGACTAGTGCAGATACCGCAATCAGAAATGGCGCCAACATCATGACACGTACCATTTTTGCAATGACTGCAGTATTGGTAACATCCTCGCCAATCGCATCAGCCGTAGCCACAACCTGCGCTACTTCATGGATCGTTGAGCCAATATAAATACCGAATTTTTCTGGACCGCAGTATTCTGCATAATTAAATAAGCAATATGAGTAAATCACTGGGTAAATAAAAATTGACAGCGTGCCAAATATCACGATCGTCGATATCGCTACAGCAACTCGCTCATTTGAAGCCTTTAATATAGGCTCAGTGGCAAGAATTGCAGCAGCACCACAGATTGAGCTACCCGCACCAATTAAGACGGAGGTATCTCGATCCAATTTGAAATACCTCATACCTAGATATACCGCCAAAACGAAAGTTGATGTCAGCATAAAGACGTCAATCACAATTCCACTAAAGCCTACCTCGCCAATATCTTGAAAAGTTAATCGGAATCCATACAAAATAATTCCAAGGCGCAAGACTTTTTGCTTGGAGAAATTAATTCCAGCGCCACAATAAGAAATCAAAAACTTATAAATTGGCATATTGCCAATTGCAATCCCAATCAGAATAGCTAAGGTCAGAATACTTAAACCACTTTTGCCCAAGGCTGGATATCTACTAGACATCTCGATAGCCACCAAGGCAACTACTGTTGAAAACAGTATTCCTGGGATATTTTTGATAAATTGCATTACTTGGTTTTCGAGAACTTAAGCAATCAATTCACTGAAGTACTCATGCTCATCAGTATTTAGGGTGGACACACGCCACTCGATAGGGTCATCTTGGATACCTAAAGCTACCCTGCGAATTACCAATACTGGTGAGTTGGGCTTAATACCCAACCACTCTGCATGTTGCTTGCTTGCTAAGCCAGCCCTTAAACGCTCACTACTGCGCACCACAGTCTGCCCATATTTCATTTGATACAACTGATAGATACTGCCCTCACGATTTATATAATCAGCTCGATTCAACTTCTGAAAGCGTTTTTTATCTAAGGTGATCTGGTCAATCATCACACATTTATCTTCCAGATAAAGGCAATTGACTAGCCGCCATACAGCCGCACCTTCTTTTATCTGAAGCTTATTAGCCTCTTCCTTAGTTGCAACTACACTAGTCAAGGAGACTAACTCAACCCGAGGATTAACTTTTTTATCTGCATCATGTTTTACGACATGGAAAAAGTAGTACAACAAACGCTTGAGATCATGCTCTGCAACATAGGTACCCCTGCCTTGGCGACGAACCACAATACCTTCGGCAACCAACTCATCCACCGCTTTACGCAGGGTTCCTATAGATACATCTAATTCTTTTGATAAATCCTTTTCAGCAGGTAATGCCTGCCCCATGGGATAACGACCCCTGACCAGATCTTCGGTGATCTTTTGCTTTACTTCTTGATAAGCGGTCAGGGATTTCATGCGGTAAGACTTATGCTGATTCGTATAAACGCGTCAATACGAATTCACGGTGACCGAGAATCTCAGAGGCAGTCAACTCGCCATCAGCAGTGCGCAATAGGCACTCCAATAACTTATCACCCGCCTGATCCATATTCTCTTCACGACGCAAGAGACCTGACACATCAACGTCAATATGCTCACCCATCGTACGAACTGTTTTTGGATTGGCGCAAATCTTAATGACTGGCAGAATTGCATTACCGATTACGTTGCCTTGGCCTGTTGGGAAGAAGTGAGCAGCAAATCCAGCAGCAGCACACAAGGTCACCATCTCAGCAGCAGCTGATGAGGAATCCATAAAGTGCAAACCTGGGATCTTTGGCTCTTCGCCCTTATCTAAGACGCTATCAACGATACATTTCTTACCGATCTTCTGAATATTACCTAATGCTTTTTCTTCAATCGTAGTTAAACCACCGGCGATATTGCCCTTAGTTGGCTGTGAGTCAGATAAGTCACTAGTTTTATGACGCTCGATCACATCTTGATAGCGATCAAACATTTCACGGAACTTTTTCTTCACTTCTGGAGTACGGCAACGTGCCTCTACCAAATGCTCACCACCGGTTAACTCAGTAGTCTCACCAAATACCAAGGTTGAGCCAATGCCGTAGAGCTTGTCAAATGCATCGCCCACTGTAGGGTTTGCACCGCAACCTGAAGTGGTATCAGACTCTCCGCACTTTGTAGATACCCAAAGCTCGGACAATGGCGCTTTAACGCGTTGTTGCTTGGATGCATGCTTCATCATTTTGTAAGCAGCCTTACTAGCGGAGGCGATAGTTGCAGTATCACCATTGCCTTCAATCCAAAAACCTTCTACTGGCTTACCAGAGGCTTTGATACCATCAACTACGATTTTGGTCCACTGTGGCTCAATTCCAATCACCACTACAGCGGCGACGTTTGGATTAGCGCCAGTACCAATCAAAGTGCGGAAGTGTAAATCCAAGTCAGCACCAAACTGCAAACGGCCATAGGAGTGAGGAATAGCCTGAGTTCCCTTGATGTTATTTGCAACCGCTTCACAAGCTGCATTAGACAAGTCATCCAAAGGCAAAATCAATACATGGTTACGAATACCCATGCGGCCGTTCTCACGGCGGTAACCCATAAAGGTCGCGTCTTTCAAATTAATCATTTTTTTCTTTCTCAATGAATAGGTGAATAAGGGCCTGGATTACCAGCGCTTAGTTTTAACGTTTTGAACATGTAGATGCTCACCCTTTTTAATCGGGGCAACTACTTTTCCAATATCAACGCCATACTTCATCACCGTATCGCCTGGCTTGAAGTCATTCAAAGAAATTTTGTGGCCGATTGGAATATCACTCTCAGACTTCATATTGAGTGTTAAATCGCCATCCATTACCCAACCGATCAAATCGTCTCCAGCTTTCACGCCTTCAACCACCACAACACCTACGCCATCTCCTGGCTCATGCACGACAAAATGGATCATGATCTTCTCCTCTTTAATCCCATTAAATGACTGCTATTTCCATGACTGACGAATGCCAGCCCGAATCTCTTCTACAACTACATCAGATACGTTGACGCCATCTTTAAAGCCTAATGCGCGTTGCTTAAACCGTCTTTTTCCCGGAACGCGGGTTCCAGAATCAGATGCCAACATTTTTAAGAACCCTTGCATCTTGCTGGCGAACACTTGACTACCTGCTAGGCCTGGGTCAATTGTTAGCAAAAGCTGTCCGATGCGCGGACGATTACCTTTGGCATCAAAAAAAGAATCTGCCTCATATGAAAAACGACTGCCAGACAAACCTACAACCAACAACTCAATAATGAGGGCAAGTAAGGCGCCCTTATCCCCGCCAAGAGGTACCATCAATCCTTTGAGCCCCTCATTAGGGTCGGTAGTTGGTTTACCATCAGCGGTCAATGCCCAACCCTCAGGAATAGACTCACCTTTTTTTGCCGCAACCAATAACTTGCCTCGTGCTACCGCAGAAAGAGACATATCAATTACGAGTGGATCTTGATTAGCCACTGGAAATGCAGCAGCTAAGGGATTAGTACCAAATAATGCTTTGCTGCCGCCCACCATCGGCATAGCTGCCGGCGTATTACCAAACAATAAAGAGATGTAGCCAGCACGTGCTGCAGCCTCTGCAAAATGTCCAGCAACTCCAAAGTGATGACTATTGTTAACAGCAACTAGACCAACTCCAGCCTTAGACGCTAAATTTACAGACAAATCCGTTGCAAAACGCAACGCGGGAAATGCAAGTCCGTCACAGGCATCAACCAATGTGGCTGAGGTCTTAAATGGACGCACTTTAATTTTTGGTGACAACTCAATACGACCATTTTTGGCATGTCCAGCATACTGAGACACGCGGGCCAATCCATGAGAGGCTAGGCCATCAAGCTCGGCCAGCGCTAAAAATTGCGCAGTCTCATAAGCCGCTTTTTCTCCAATACCGGCCGCCCTTAATCCAGATGAAGCCAACTCAAGCATTTCTTGATAAGACAGATTCACCCTAAACCCCTAAAAATAGATTAACTTCATCAGCGATCATTTGACTGACGCGCTCATTACTTTCGTGCGTAACACCCGCGACATGCGGAGTCAAAATCAGATTTTCGATGCCAGAAAAATAGCTTAAGTCCTTTGCTGGCTCACTTTCGAATACATCAATAGCGGCGCCACCTAAACGACCAGAGCGCAAACGCTCTGCCAATGCTCTCTCATCAACAATGCCTCCACGAGCAGTATTCACAAGGCAAGCACCATACTTCATCTGATCAAGGGTGGAAGCATTAAATAGATTTTTTGTCTCAGGCAAGAAAGGAAGATGCAAAGTAACGGCATCGCTTTTTGCAAGCAACTCATTTATGGGTAATAAAGGCACTGAAAAACCACCCAGTTCCACAGAACTACCAGATAGCATTGGGTCATATGCAATACATTGCAAACCAAAAGCATTTGCTTTTTTAGCCACCACTCTTCCGATACTTCCAAAACCGACAATACCTAGGGACTTACCCAAAAACTCATGGTATGAAGAAAAACGGGGGCGAGGCCATTCGCCCTTCAAGGTTGAAGTCGTTGCGGGAATAAATCCCCTAGTTAATGCAACTGCAGCGCCGACAACATACTCAGCAACAGACTCTGCATTTGCACCTGTTGCTGGAATAACTTTGATATTGCGTTTGGCGCATGCAGGCAATTCAATATTCTCTAAGCCAACCCCAAGCCTACCAACCACTTTTAAATTTGGGGCGCCAATCAAAATCTCTTCATTTACCTGAGTGAGATTACGGACGATGAGTGCATCAATTTTTTGCAACGCAGCAATTAATGCTGGTCGGTCTTTATATAGCTCAGGCTCATAAACCACCGCATGCGTAGAGCGCAGGGTTTCTAGGGCTTGACTTGTGATGAACTCAGAGATCAAAATAGATGACATATCTAAATCATATAGATGATTTAGATATCTTGCAATACCCCAATCATTGGTTAGCGCAATTTCAAACGAAATCGCAAAAACTGATGGCTGGAGGAGACACTAGCAATACATAAGCTTATAACTAACAAATAGAGATTGAATGAATTTTTTGCTGCAAATGCAGATAAGATATTTAGATCAAATTACCATCGGAGATAGTAAGCATGTTTAAGCAACATATCAGCAAGCTAGGAAAGAGCATTCTATTAATTGCAGGCGCATTGTTACTAGCTTCATCAGTAGCGATGGCGCAAAATTGGCCTACTAAACCCATCAAGCTTGTTATCCCCTTTGCTGCTGGCGGGACCACAGATATATTGGGGAGACTATTGGCGCAACAGTTATCCAAAGACTTAGGTCAAAACGTGATTGTGGAAAATAAGCCTGGTGCTGGTGGGAATATTGCTGCGGAGTATGTTGCACAGTCCGCTGCTGATGGCTACACCATCATGCTTGCCTCTGGCAGCATGCTCACAGTAAATCCTAATTTATATAAAAAATTGCCCGTCAACTATGCCAAGGATTTTGTCTACATTACCAATGTAGCTAGTGGCCCAATGCTTTTATCAGTAAGCAACAAGATACCGGTAAAAAATGTCGCTGAGTTTATTGCTTACGCCAAAACCAAAGATCTGAATTTTGGCTCCGCTGGCATTGGCAGCCAGGTGCATATGGCTGAAGAAAACTTTACCTATACCGCCGGCATACCAGCAACACACGTACCCTACAAAGGCGAATCTGCAGCACTTAACGACTTAGTGGCTGGACAAATTGACTTTATGGTTGGGAACTTAACTGCCGCTACTGGCTTTGCTAAAGCTGGACAAATCAAACCTCTAGCGGTCACTAGCTTGAAACGCTCAAAACAATTGCCAGACGTCCCCACCGTTGCTGAGTCTGGAATTCCTGGATTTGAATCAACTGGTTGGTTTGGTTTGGTGGCACCAGCCAATACACCTAAGGCAATTACCGAAAAGATCTATGCCGCCACCGTTAAAGCAGTGAATTCTGAGGCATTGCGTGCAAGCTTAGATTTAAATGGTCTTACAGCAGTAGTCAACAATCAAAAAGATTTTGAATCTCAAGTGAAGGCTGAATCCGTTGTTTGGGAGAAAGTCATTAAGGGTAGAAATATTAGCGCCCAGTAATTGAATACAAATTCTGAGATCAATTCCAAGGGGCGAAGATTTCACCCCTTGTTTTTTAGACCTGCCGAATCAACAGCATTGTCCCAGAAAAAACCAGAATCGAACCATATGCCACTCTCATAGCGGCGTTGCTTAATTTGGTATGGACATGAGTACCCAACCAAATTCCCAAAAAGGTTGCGGGCATCAAGAAAATTGCCAAACCAATGACTGGCCAACTTAGGATTAAGCCAGTAACCAACATTAAGGCCAGGCGCAAAAAGGTCAAAGAGAAAATTGCAAACGCCATCGTGGCACGCAATGCTTTTGGGTCATTGATACGTAAACCTAGGTAGGAGACGTAAATCGGCCCGCCTGTGGCAAAAAGTGCTGTAAAGGTTCCTCCAAGGAATCCAAATGGCGCTGCCCACCACTTACTAATAGGTTCACGCATTTCTGTATTTCTCTGCCAAAGGACTCGGGCACCATTGATCGCAGCAAAGCAACCCAAGGTAATGAGCAAAGGCTCGCTTGGCGCTTTCACGAGTAAATAAATACCTAGAATCATGCCAATCAAGCTAAAGGGGAAAAGCCACTTTAACTCTTTGAAATTAGCATCTTGAGAGGATTTTCTGCCGACATATAAAGAGGCGCAGATATCCACAATCACCATCATCGGTACCACCGACTTCAACGGATACATTTGCACTAGCAAAGGCACGGAAATAATTGATGATCCAAATCCTGAGATGCCAAAAATGAAATAGGCAACAAATATGACCAGCATCGCCAAGGCAAACTGGACAGGCTCAATCAGATCAAAAATGATTAAGCCTCAACTAAGATAGTTTGCCCAGGCTTGATCATCGTAAATTGCACGGGACGATTTTCAATCTTCAACCCTTCATTATTAAAATTGACAGCGGTGTAATAAGAATCTTCAAGCGAACCTGGCTCAGGGAAATCATCACGATAATGAGCGCCCCTCGAATTCTCTCGGGCAATCGCGGCTTGAGTCACTGCCTGACTCACCAGAATGAGATTTTGTAAATTCATCCAATCTTGCCAAGTATTACTGTATTCACGCTGAATATCACCTACACCCATTCTCTTCAATTGGGAAGCCAACCGCTCTAAAGTTTGGCTTGCACGCAATAGACTTTCGCGAGTTCTGGAGATACCAACGTCATCCCACATGCACCCCGCCAAAGCGTCCCGAATAGATTCAATATCGCCAGGCAACTGTTTTAGTGGTGCTTCATGCTCTTGAATGCTTGCCATCACCTCATCCATATTGCATTCCCTTAACTGCTGAGTGGCAACCCAATCGGCCATTACGTCACCTGCAATGCCACCAAATACAGTTGAATTGGCAACACCATTACCACCTAAACGATTAGCGCCATGTACCCCACCAGTGTCTTCGCCAGCCGCAAACAATCCAGGAAGCTCGGTACTGCAATCCTTCTTAAATACAAGACCGCCCATCATATAGTGCGCAGTTGGCACCACTTCCACTAAGTCATTTGCTAAATCAAAACCGCTGTCAGCGCAACGTTCAACCATTCCTTTGAATTGCTTACGTACATTCTCTGATCCCAAATGATTCATTTGGATATAAACACCACCATTAGGAGTTGCACGCCCCGCTCGAATTTCAGAATTAATCGAACGAGAAACGATGTCTCTGGTAGCGCGCTCATTGCGTGGGTCATAGTTACCCATAAAGCGCTCTTTATTGCCGTTGAGTAAATATCCGCCGGCACCACGCAAACCCTCTTCCAAAACTGTGCCCGTCATACGAGTTCCAGGGCCCGCTAATAAGCCCGTGGGATGAAACTGCACCATTTCCATATCACGCAAGGTGAGTCCTGCACGCAATGCCATTGCCAAGCCATCACAGCTCTTATCACCAGATGGGGTATGGTATTTGTACATGGTTGGACCACCGCCAGTAGCAAGTAAGACAGCCTTGGCACGGACTAAAACAAATTGTCCAGTCTGCATATTGAGCATCAATACACCAGCAAGCGATTTACCATCCTTACTATGAATTAATTCGATTGCGCGATGTTCTTCAAGACGATTGATGCCTCTTGACCAGACTTGCTCGGCCAGGCGATTAATAATCTCAATACCTGTTAGGTCACCTTTGTGAACAGTGCGATCAAATGTTTGGCCAGCAAATGCTTTTTGATGCACAGTGCCGTCAGGGTTACGATCAAAAAAACAACCTAGCTCATTTTCTAATTCATGAATACGTTCAATCGCTTTGCTGACCAGTGTCCATGCCAAATCTTGATCAGAGAGCCATTTACCACCTTCAATGGTATCCATGAAATGGCGCTCAACCGAGTCACCTTCTGCGAGTGCGACGTTGTAACCGCCTTGAACCATACGAGTGCAACCACATTTACCCAGCAATCCTTTGACAGCAATCGTAATATTGAGATTGGGATTTGCTTGATGGGCATGCAAAGCGGCAAAAAGCCCCGCACCTCCAGAACCCAATATCAAGATATCAGTATCGATTGTTGGAATCGCACTCATGAAGTAATCCCAAGACTTTTCAGTACAGCCTCTTTTTTGCTAGCGACATCACTTTTTACTTCTTGATAGATGCTGCCACCATGACTATCCATTGCTACTAGCAAAGGACCAAAATCTTTTATCTTGAAGCGCCACAAGGATTCTGGATTGAGATCATCCATATCAACATCTTCAATCTGCTCTATCCATGTGGTTTCAAGTGCTGCAGTGCCGCCAATAATGGCGAGATATACACCGCCTATTTCTTTGAATGCTTCAGAAGACCCCTCACGCATACCGCCTTTACCCACAATCATGCGTACGCCATTTTGCGTCATCAATGGGCGGGTAAATCGCTCCATACGGTCTGAAGTAGTTGTTCCAATACAAATAGGTTCATATCCTGCAGGGAACTCTTTACTTACTGGCACTTTACGAACATTCGGCGCTGTATGAATCACTGCATGGCCATTTAAATCAAATCGCGTTTTACGATCATGATCAAACATATGAATCTGAGTCGCATCACGGATACCAAATAAGGTACTTTGCAAAGTAACAGTATCGTTAATCCGAAGCTTGCGAATATCTTCTTCACTTACAGGGGTGACAAGGTTGTAATGTGCCATTGGCCTCTTCCTAGAATCCGTAAGTCACGCCATCGGGCGTAAAGGTTGCACGTGCCCTACGTGCCGAGTGACACTGCATGTTGACTGCCACAGGATTTAAAGTAATGTGCGTATGGGCCAGCTCCACTTGAACCGCAAAGGCTGTCCCGTCGCCACCCAAACCTTGTGGCCCAATGCCAAGTTGATTTACAGCAGCACTGAGCTCTTTCTCAAGCTTTGCGCCCTCTTCATCACTGCATACACTCCCTAACTCACGAGTTGCCGCGCGTTTAGCCATAGCCACACACTGATCTGATGTTCCACCAATACCAACCCCCACAATCGTTGGAGGGCAGGTCTTGCCACCAGCAGAAACTACACTTTCGATCACAAATGCTTTAACACCCTTAATGCCATCTGCAGGGATTGCCATTTTTAGAAAGGAGTTATTTTCTGAACCGCTTCCCTTGGGGACCATTTCGATTTCCACTGACTCAGACTGATCAAAAAAATCAATATGGATGGCTGGCATATCAATACCACAAGAGGTGTGATTATTTTTACGGGTAATAGGATGAACAACGGATGAGCGCAATGGGTACTCTTTAGTAGCGCGCTCACAGCCTTTGCGAATAGCGGCTTTTAATTCCATTCCATCAAATTGCACATTACGACCAATCTTGACGTTGTAGATCGGTAGGCCTGTATCTTGGCAAAGAAGATTATCTTCGCGTTCTGCTACTGAAATATTCGTAATCATGGTCTTTAAAACCACTTGGGCACGTGAATCTGTTTCTGCCTTGTCCAAGCGATCAATACCCGCCTTAATATCATCAGGCAAAACCTTAAGCGCTCGAATGTAGAGCTCTTTACAAGCCTCTTCGACTAAATTCACTTGTAATTGCATATCTACCTAATCAATTAGAAAAATATAAAAATAAGAGTCCGCAAGCAATGGCGAACAAGATGGAAGCCTGAATCCAGCCCTTACGCAATCCCCTCCAAGGACCAAACTCAATCATAAGCAAGCGGATCCCGCCAGCTAAATGCACTGCCAATAAGATCACTAAGGACCACTCTCCGAACTTGAAGACCCAAAAATCAGTCAATCCTAGCGATTTTTCAAAGCCCTCTGCGCCTCGCAATGATTGAGATAGCATCAAAAAGTGTAAGGGGATAAAGCAAGCCAAGAGCAAACCAGAAAAACGATGGCATGCGTAGGCGAAATACGATAAATGGCTTTTAGCGCGGTAGTCTAACTTTGGTCTAGTGCTCATATCTGACCACCCGTATATACACCAATCACTGCAGTCGTACCAAGAACCAATATCAGTACAGCTAAGATCCAAGCTAGAGGCTTAGATAACCCGCTTTTAGGTAAAGTCTCTTGCAAAATATTTGCAACACCAATTGGCGCATGCACAAAACACGCCAAGACAAATACTTCATAAAAAATGGCAAACAATATGTTGCCTTGTGTGCGGCCTAATATCTCTTGCGCACTTAAGCCGCCTCTGATGGCATAGAAAATAATCATTAAATGAATTGCCACACAAAGACCGAGCACCATTGCACTGATTCTTTGCGCATACCAAAGTTTTGCCTGCAAAACGCCTTGACTCATAGCTTGCCCCACTTACTTCCACGCACTGCAGCCTTAGCAATCAGCTTCTTTAGGCCCGCAATACTGGCCGTTGGCTCAATAGCCTTGGGGCAACGCTCAGTACAGGAGCCTTGTGTATGACAGGCATGGCAACCAGCATCGCCCGCCACAGCTCGCATACGCTCTATTTGCTGAATATCACGCACATCATTCGTCAAAGTCCAAGCACGATTGAGAGCGGCAGGCCCAAGATAATTGGGTCTTGATTCAACAACTTCGCATGACGCATAACAAACGCCACAACCAATGCATTCAATTCCGGCATTGGCTAACTGACGCTCTTCAGAGTCAGGTTCAACTTTTGCAAAATCATCATGGCGTGTTTGATTTCCTTTGAAAAATCCAACCGCGCCCTTCCATTTATTAAAGAACTCGCGCATATCAGTAGCGAGATCTTTAATAACGGGTAAGTTATTGAGAGGGGCTATTTCTAGTGAATCACCCTGAAGAATTTGAAATACGTGTGTGCGGCAAGTCCAACGAGCTACGCCATTAACAGTCATTGCACAAGAGCCACACATACCAACCCTGCAAGCAAAGCGATAGCTCAAAGTAGGATCGAGCTTTCTCTGAATGTAGGTAACGACATCCAAAACCGTTTGATTTGGGTTACGTGGCACCAGATACTCAACAAACTCGCCCTCTTGAGAGCCGCGCCACACCCTTACTTTGAGATCAGTATTTGACATATCCTCATTATATTGATGGATAGTAAAAAATAAATCGAATTAATTTTTCTTTGAGATAAAGTATTAATTTATCTCAAAGATAGGGGGTCTTAAGGGGTACCTTAACGCTCTATAGGTATAAAACCATCACGATTAGGCATCTTCACTAATGGCAATGTTTGCGCATTCATCACAGAATCTTTTGAGACGATCTGATTCAAATACAAAATATAAGCCGTGACAGCATAAACCTGATCGTTACTTAATGATTGGGGCGCATTATGAGGCATTGCTCGGCGGGTGTAATCAAAGATTGTTGTAGCGTACGGCCAATAACTACCAACCGTCTTTATTGGGCTTGCTGTATTAAGACCCCCTCCACCTACTAATCGATTGGCTATACCACCTTGGCCTTGAGATCCATGGCAAGAAGCGCATTGCTGTTGGAATACTACTCCGCCTGCAGCAACTGAACCCGAGCCCACTGGTAAACCCACGCCAGCTCCATTGACATCTATATTCCACGCCTGAAGTTGACTTTCGGTAATAGGCTTACCAAGACCCGTAGATCCATTAACCTGATAGCTTGAAGAGCAAGCAGTCACCAGCCCAAATATAGCGGCACTCAGTAAAACTTTATTCCAAATGAATTTATCGACCATTTGTGATCTCACCATTTGCCGCTACACGCCATGGCTGAATAGCATTGTTGTGATAAAAAATATTGGTGCCCTTTGCTTTCAATAGGGCATCCATTGAAGGCTGCACATCGCCGGTGGCATCAACAGCACGACTCATCAATACCGCTGGAGCGCCATCCCAAACCCAAGGAAAGCGGAAGCGAACTAGGGACTTATCCATCACAGGCTCCTGAAGAATTGCTTGAGACCAGGATTTACCGCCATCAGATGAAACCTCTACAGATCTAATTTTGCCGTTGCCAGACCATGCCACTCCTGAGATCTCATAAAAGCCCTTTGATTTGAGCTTCATCATTCCTGATGGCTGCGTGATCACTGACTTCACATCCATCGCAAATGTAAACTGCTCGGCTTTTCCATCAGGTAGAAGATCCGTGTATGCCGAAGTTTCTTCGCGCGTCTGCCAAGGTGCATCACCTAATTTAATTCGGCGCAGCCACTTGATGCTCATGTTTCCCTCAAAACCCGGTAAAAATAATCGCAATGGGTAACCCTGCTCTGCCCGCAACATCTCGCCATTTTGCGCATACACTAATAGAGCGTCATCCATCATTTTGCTCATTGGGATACTACGCGTCATTGCAGCGCCATCAGCCCCTTCTGCCAAGGCCCACTTAGCAGAACTCTGAACGCCGCATTCTTGCAGAATCGTAGAGAGGCGAACGCCAGTCCATTCACAGCAGGAAAGCAAGCCATGTATTTCTTGAGCCGTCTTTCCGGTGGCTTTTTTTAATTCAGCCGCGCTATTGCCGGAACATTCTAAGAAATAAATTCGCGATTCAGATGGAAAGCGAACAATATCTTCCATACTAAAAATCATCGGACGATCTACCATCCCATGAATAACCAGGCGGTGCTGATCAGGATTAATGTCAGGAATGCCTGCATGGTGACGCTCAAACACAAGGCCATTGGGAGTAATGATGCCGTGCAAACTTTGCAATGGAGTTCTAGACCCTGTTGGGAAGGTAGGCACAGGATTGGGGAGAACTCTCACTACATTCTTCTCATACTTTGATGGCAATCCATAGGGAGGATTGATAAATCCTGATCCTTGAGTCTTGGTCCAGGGATCAACAACTAAAAAATTGGATTCGCTATTTTGGGCAAGCGCAATTTTCGAGGTGACTGCTCCACTAACAACTGACCCGGCAATGAGAGTTTTTTTCAAAAAGCTGCGGCGCACAGATACGTCTTTCTTGCTACTCATATATAGCTCGTCTCCAATAGCTTCACTTAGGTTAAAAATCTTGTTAACACGTTACCATCAAATATTAGATGGATAAATATTATTTTCTAGATTAAAAATTCCTTTCTATCAGATAAAACCCTTCCTTATAATCAAAATCATGTCCAGCATCAGAACCCTCAAAAACTTCCTCGCAATCACTAGGCATAAGAGTGTTGCAGCTGCTGCTAGAGAAATTGGCCTCACAGCAGCCGCAGCTGGACAGCAACTACAGCAACTGGAAAAAGAAATTGGACTTGAATTATTTGATCGTACGAAGCGCTCCTTATCTTTAAATGCGCACGGCAGATCACTCATTGAACCCATACAAGAAATTGTGGTGCGTTATGAGGCGCTTGGCTCTAACCTGAAATCCGATCTTAGCGGCACGATTGTTTTAGGGGCTCTTGTTTCCACCCTCATGGGCGCATTCGGAAAAACATTAAATGAATTAAAGCAAAACTTTCCAAGCCTGGAGGTCAAGCTGATTGCCGGTCTATCAAGCGATTTTCTAGATCAAGTACTAGAAGGCAGTATTGACGCTGCAATTGTCACCGAGTCACCTTATGCTTTACCTCAAAACGTACAGTGGACTGAGCTCTATAAGGAGCCAATGATTTTAATTAGTCCCGCATCAACATCAATACGTAAAGTAAATTTAGACAAACAAGAGCCTAAACTTCCCTTTATTCGCTTTGAACGAAATACCTGGACAGGACATCTTGTAGATCAAACCATCAAAGCTAATAAACTCTCTATTCAGGAAGGAATGGAGCTTAACTCTGTAGAAGCCATTATTCAATTAGTTCGACAAGGCCTTGGCTATTCGATCGTTCCAAAACTAGCTAATATTGCTTGGTCCTCTGATCGACAGCTCAATATTCATGAGCTTGAAGGAAAAACGATTTTTAGAAAGGTAGGGCTACTTGAGCGCAAGAAGCATACTCGCCAAAATGTCACTCAATTAATTAAGCAACAATTTTTAATTGGCACTAAAAAATAAGCCGTAAAGAAAAACCACCCGAAGCTGGTTTTGGTTTTACTTGGTGGCTGGGAGCGCGGTCGATCAGAGCCTGAGGATGCCTTACCTTAGTTCAAGATTTTTGTTTTGAACTGAGAGATATTCCAATCATCACCAAAGCAGCTAATAATTCAGCCACCATAAAACCCAATACATCACTGGGAGCAATGCCCACAAAAGTATTGGTTAGACTCCTTGCCAAGGCAACGGCAGGGTTAGCAAAGAAGGTAGATGAGGTAAACCAGTAGCCTGCGGTCACAGTTAAGGCAACGAGCATGGGCACTCTATCTTTAGCTTCTCTATCACCAATGTGAATAAGTGAGAGCAATACGAGTGTTGATACGAATTCACTCGCCCATATACCCAATCCCGTTCTGACTTTTATTGACTCTTGAATAATGGGTAGGCTAAACATCAAGTGCGTAAGCCATATTCCAGCAACAGCACCTGTGAACTGACAAGCCCAATACCCAAACATCTTTTTTAGATCCAGATGACCTAGCTTCCAAAACATCAAACTCACAACAGGATTGAAGTGAGCGCCAGATATAGGTCCTAGCAAAGTAATCAAGACATACAAACCAGCGCCTGTAGCAATGCTGTTACCAAGTAAAGCCACTGCTGCATTACCTGCTCCCAAGGTCTCACCCATAATTCCTGAGCCAGCAACAATTGCCAATAGCAGGGCTGTGCCAATAAATTCGGAAAGATAAGATTTCATAATCAGATCATAAAGCCCAAATATGAAAAAACAACCCGAAGGTAGTTCTGGTGTTTTTTAGTGACCCCGGGCGGAATCTAATTAGGGCTGAGGATGCTTAATCCTAAGATCAATACAAGACCAAAAAGATTAAGCCAACAAATAAAGCTACGAAAATGCCAATCGCAACCATCCGAGCAAATTCACCGATTCGCGACCAAACAGAATTTGGTTGATGTGAATGGTAGATGGCGCTAGCTCGCTCTCTCTGCTTAATGCGATTTTGGTACTCTTTAAGCCACTCCTCATCAACACCAGCCAGAAATACCAACGCATCATCTGGGCTGTAATGAATAGACTCTTGATATTCTTTTAATGTCAGGCTGGGCAAGCCTTTTGATAGCAAAACCTGATTTGTCTTGTGCCACTGTTCACATAACTTTGATGCGGCCAGGGCCCTCTGGCTAAGACTTTGATTGTCTTTCTCGAGTTGCCTTAGGCGCTGTTCTTTTGAGGCGAGACTTTCATCCATATGAAACTCTAATACGAAATGACTTAATAAGTCCACTTTTCAAGCGCTGCTTAAATCGATGCCTGACCAACGCAAGAATTTTCAATCCTCTTCTCAACTGACTAAGCTACCAGGCTATCAGCAGCAAAAGAAAAAGCCACCCCGAGGGATGGCTTAAAAGAAATCTATGGAGGTACTACATAAAACAAACTACAGAATGAACAACTCCATATTAGTGACCTGATGTTTGGCGTTTTAAGCCAAATGCATTGCTTTGAACTTACTGCACTGTATTAGTGCATTTATAGGCCCTTTTTAGTGATTCTCTTTAGCATGATTAATAGAGTATTTAGGGATCTCAATTACTAAATCTTCTTTAGAAACAATGGCTTGGCAAGATAAACGGGACTGAGGGTTGAGCCCCCAGGCGCGATCCAACATATCCTCTTCATTCTCATCAGGAGGATTCAAACTATTAAAACCCTCTTTTACGATGACATGACAGGTAGTGCAAGCACAGACCATATCGCAAGCATGCTCAATCGGAATGTCATTCTCAAGAAGCGCTTCACAAATTGAAGTACCAGGTGCCACTTCAACTACCGCACCTTCTGGGCAATATTCACTATGGGGAAGAACAACGATTTGGGTCATGGTTTTTTATTTAGTTTCTATTGATCTGTGTATTGTTTAAATCTCAGCAACATTCTTACCTGATAGCGCTTTTTGAATACTGTGATTCATGCGCATCTGCGCAAACTCATCGGTAGCTTTGGCAGCATGATCAACCGCTTTTCGAACAACATCACTATCGGTTTCTTCATTCAAAATCTTTTGTAGCACAGCCATCTCTTGATCAATAGCTGCTTGCTCATCAGCATTGAGAAGATTGCGATCGCTTGCTAACGCTGTTTGTACCGCATCTAACAAGCGTTGTGCATTGACCTGCTCTTCACGTAAAGATCTAGAGAGCAAATCCTCCTTTGCAGATGCAAATCCATCTTGCAGCATGCGAGTAATTTCAGCATCGGTTAAACCATAAGACGGCTTGATATCAATCGAGGCTTGAACTCCAGAGCCTTGCTCCATAGCACTTACGGACAACAAGCCATCAGCATCGACTTGGAAAGTGACTCGAATTCGTGCAGCCCCTGCAGCCATTGCAGGTATGCCGCGTAACTCAAAACGGCCAAGAGAGCGGCAGTCTTGCGCTAGCTCACGTTCACCCTGCACTACTTGAATCGCTAAAGCAGTCTGGCCATCTTTAAAAGTGGTGAAGTCTTGCGCTCTTGCCACTGGAATCGGCGTATTACGGGGAATGATTTTTTCCACTAAACCACCCATCGTCTCAATACCTAAAGAGAGCGGAATGACATCTAACAAAAGCCACTCATCATCTTTACTTTGATTGCCCGCTAATAAGTCTGCTTGCATTGCTGCGCCTAGCGCAACGACTTGATCAGGATTTAAATTATTTAAGGGCTTGCTACCAAATAACTCACCAACAGCACGCTGAACATTGGGCATCCGGGTTGAGCCACCCACCATCACAACGCCTTTAACGTCTTCTGCTTTTAAGCTGGCATCGCGCAAGGCTTTTTTACAAGCCATTAAAGTTTTAGCAACTAAGTTTTGGGTAATCTCGAAAAACTGGGCTTGGCTAACACCAACATTGACTACCGTACCATCGGCAAGAGTCTCATGAACCCGAGCAAGAGGGTTATGACTGAGCTGCTCTTTAGCATGCTTACAAGCTTGCAGTAATGTGCGATGGTCATGAATTGATAGGGGTGGTAGCTTGGCTTGCTCAATCACCCAACAATACAAACGGTGATCAAAGTCATCACCACCTAAAGCAGAATCACCACCAGTAGAGAGCACTTCAAAAACGCCCCTACTCATACGCAAAATAGAGATATCAAAGGTGCCACCACCTAAGTCATACACAGCGTAGACACCTTCAGAAGCGTTATCCAATCCATAAGCAATTGCGGCCGCTGTTGGTTCATTGAGTAAACGCAAGACTTCAATGCCCGCTAACTTGGCTGCATCTTTGGTTGCTTGGCGCTGCGCATCATCAAAATACGCTGGCACTGTAATCACCGCGCCAACGATGTCATCATTCACAGAGTCTTCAGCGAGCTGGCGCAAACGTGCCAGAATTTCTGCAGACACTTCAATGGGACTTTTGTCACCAGCAACGGTTCTGAGCTTAAGCATACCGGGCTGATCAACAAAATCATAAGGAGCACTCTCAATATGCTCGACATCTGTCAAACCACGCCCCATGAAACGCTTTACCGAAACAATTGTGTTCTTGGGATCAATAACAATGCTCTCTAGCGCCTCAAATCCAGCTTGGGTTCGGCCATTAGGCAAGTAGCGCACTACAGAAGGAAGCAGTTCGCGCCCTTGTTCATCGGGGAGCACCTTAGGGAGCGCATCTTTAACGATAGCTACCAAAGAATTAGTGGTACCTAAATCAATACCCACGGCAATACGGCGCTGATGTGGTGCCAGTGATTTACCGGGTTCAGAGATTTGCAATAAGGCCATAAGAATTAGAGTTTAGCTGGTGCGGCCTAGATTAATGCTGCAATGGTGTCGTCAAGCTCAACTGCAAACTTATCGATAAAGAGTAATCCGCGCAAAAGTTCTGCAGCGCGCTGATAATTTTTGGCGCCATCAATGGCTTGGGTGATCTCAGCAAGCGTTTGGGATTTCGATTGCTCAACCTCTTGCATCATGGCCTCAAGAGCAGGCAAATCCTCTGCTTGCTCATCTAAATTCTCACGCCACTCCATTTGCTTCATCAAAAAAGCAGCTGGCATCGCCGTATTCGTTTCGAGCTTGGCATCAACCCCATGCAGCTGGCAAATATAGAGGCCGCGCTGAATTGGATTTTTGAGTGTTTGAAATGCGGTATTAGCTAAGGTAGCCATTTGCATTGCTAGGCGCTGTTCAGTTTCACTGCCACGCGCATGGCGATCAGGGTGCACTTCCTTCTGAATCGCTAAGTAAGCCTGATCAAGCGCAGGCAAGTCGATGTTGAATTGCTGATTTAAACCAAAGAAGCGAAAGTAATCGTCAGACGCGGAAGGATTCGCCACAACCACACTCATCTTTTACGTTTGGATTTTGAAACTTAAATCCTTCGTTCAAACCCTCACGTACGAAATCCAATTCAGTACAATCCAAATAAGCCAAGCTCTTTGGATCTACGAATACTTTCACACCATTGGATTCAAATACTTGGTCTTCAGCTGCTGGCTCATCGACATACTCCAACTGATAAGCCAAGCCAGAGCAACCAGTGGTGCGAACACCCAAACGCAGACCGCAACCCTTACCGCGCTTCTCTAGATTGCGGTTAACGTGCTTTGCTGCTTTTTCAGTTAAGGTGATTGCCATAGCTTTCTCAAATTCCCAATACTTATTTAGCTGGATGCTTTTCTTTGTAGTCAGCAACTGCAGCTTTGATGGCATCTTCAGCCAAGATGGAGCAGTGAATTTTCACTGGTGGCAATGCCAACTCTTCAGCAATCAATGAGTTTTTGATCTCTAAAGCCTGATCCAAGGTCTTGCCTTTTACCCACTCGGTTACCAAAGATGAAGAAGCAATGGCAGAGCCACAACCATAAGTCTTGAACTTGGCATCTTCAATCACGCCTTGATCATTCACGCGAATTTGCAACTTCATGACGTCGCCACAAGCTGGTGCGCCAACCATGCCAGTACCTACGCTATCGTCACCCTTTTCAAAAGAGCCAACGTTGCGGGGATTTTCATAATGGTCAATGACCTTTTCGCTATATGCCATGGTATTTCCTCTTTAATTTCTTTATCTAGGTATTTCTTTTAGTGTGCAGCCCACTGAATCGTGCTCAAGTCGATTCCGTCTTTATACATTTCCCATAGTGGGGAGAGCTCACGCAACTTTGCGATCTTTTCTTTAACCAACTTGATGGTGAAATCGACTTCTTGCTCAGTTGTAAATCGACCCAAAGTAAAACGAATCGAGCTGTGAGCCAATTCATCATTGCGGCCTAGTGCACGCAATACATAAGAAGGCTCTAGTGAGGCAGAAGTACAAGCAGAGCCGGAAGAGATCGCCAAGTCTTTAAGCGCCATCAACATAGACTCACCTTCAACATAGTTAAAGCTGATATTCAGGTTATGTGGAACGCGATCATCCATATCGCCGTTCACATAGACTTCTTCAATATCCTTTAAGCCGGCCAATAAGCGATCACGTAATCCACGGATACGTTTATTTTCTTCAGCCATCTCGATACGGGCAATGCGAAATGCCTCACCCATGCCAACGATTTGATGAACTGCCAAGGTGCCAGAACGCATACCGCGCTCATGACCGCCGCCATGAATCTGCGCCTCAATCCGAATACGAGGCTTACGACGTACAAACAATGCGCCAATCCCTTTTGGACCATAGGTTTTGTGAGCAGAAAAGCTCATCAAATCCACCTTGATCTTCTCTAAATCAATTTCAACCTTACCAGTAGCCTGCGCTGCATCCACATGAAAAATCACATTACGTGAACGGCACAACTCACCAATGGCTGGAATATCTTGCACTACGCCAATTTCATTATTGACATACATGACAGATGCCAAAATCGTACCTGGCTTCATCGCTGTTTCTAATTGCGCAAAATCAATCAAGCCATTAGGCAATACATCTAAGTAAGTGACTTCAAAACCTTCGCGCTCTAGTTCGCGGCAGGTATCTAAAGTTGCTTTATGTTCGGTTTTCACGGTGATGATGTGATTACCGCGTTCTTTATAAAAATGTGCAGCACCTTTAAGTGCTAAGTTGATACTTTCAGTCGCACCACTAGTAAATACGATCTCTCTTGGATCGGCGTGTACTAATTGAGCAACTTCTGAACGCGCCCACTCAACAGCCTCTTCTGCCGCCCAACCATAAGCATGGCTACGGGAAGCAGCATTACCAAATTGCTCACGCAAATATGGCAACATTTTGTCAACCACACGAGGATCAATCGGTGTTGTCGCTGAATAGTCCATGTACACCGGAAAGTGCTTGGGACTAAACATTGGAACCGGTTGCTGAGGAAGGTCTTGTGGTGCGTTCATGGTTTATTTCTACTTAGGTATTACTGCTGTTTAACTTTGCCGCGCCAAATTGAATACGGAATTGACTAAAGGCGCTTTTGGGGCAACTTCTTTTTTCGCTGCAACTGCTGATGCTGTTTTTTCAGCTTTAGCGCTTTCAACTTTTATTTTCTTCTGGCGCATATCCTGGATCACTATGCCGCGACCCTCTTGTTGTTGCACCAAATCTTTCAATGTCACTGAACTGAGGTACTCAACCATTTTGAGATTGAGATTGCTCCAAAGATCGTGAGTCATACAACGGCCATGACCCTCTTCTTCGGTATGGCAGTTGCCTTTACCGCCACATTGAGTAGCGTCCAAGGGCTCATCAACTGCCACGATGATATCGGCAACGCTCACCTCTGTAGATGGACGAGCTAATGTGTATCCGCCTCCAGGACCGCGAGTACTCTCGACGATATTAAAACGGCGCAATTTGCCAAACAACTGCTCGAGGTAAGAAAGGGAAATCTTTTGTCTTTGGCTAATTCCAGCCAAAGTTACAGGACCATGCGTCTCGCGCAGGGCTAAATCAATCATTGCGGTTACTGCAAAACGACCTTTAGTTGTAAGTCTCATATGTCACCTTGGTAATGGATTGTTATGGACAGCTCATGGCCAGGTGGGTAATACCCGACCATTCCACTCAACTTTACCATAAGACCCAGCAAATTGCTCGGGAATTATCCCAAAAATCCCCTATGAAAGCTAGGAATTAAGGGGTCTTTAGACGGAGTCTCTAGACCTAGCGCCAAATGCCATTTCTTTGACTTTAGTGAGTCGATCGCGCGTACTGGCAGCCTTTTCAAACTCCAGATTTTTGGCTTCTGCGTTCATCTGCTTCTCTAAACGCTTGATTTCGTTAGATAAATCTTTCTCAGTCATATCCTCGTAGCGAGCCCGCTCTTGCTCAACCTGCATCTCCTGGCGCTTCTCTTTGACGTCATAAACGCCATCAATAATGTCCTTGATGCGTTTTTGAACCCCTTTAGGTTCAATGCCATGCAGCTTATTGAAGGCAACTTGCTTGGTCCGGCGTCGTTCAGTCTCGCCCATCGCTAAGCGCATGGAATTGGTCACCTTATCAGCATAAAGAATCGCCTTGCCGCGAACATTTCGGGCGGCGCGGCCAATCGTCTGAATCAAGGATCGCTCAGAGCGTAGGAAGCCCTCTTTATCGGCATCCAAAATGGCCACTAAAGAAACCTCAGGGATGTCCAATCCTTCGCGCAATAAGTTGATACCCACAAGCACATCGAAGACACCCAAACGCAAGTCACGCAAAATTTCAACGCGCTCAACCGTATCAATATCAGAGTGAACATAACGCACCTTCA